>Ga0182742_1003429_pt1 | contig 15545 bp, 16 predicted proteins | sample eDN5th37CBELigMG_FD_128880 | JGI IMG/M metagenome (GOLD analysis project Ga0182742, IMG submission 128880) | Enriched Miracle-Growth compost microbial communities from Emeryville, California, USA - eDNA 5th pass 37_C BE-Lig MG (version 2)... ...
ATCGCATTAGAGTGGGAGCAGGTTTTTCTTCCCGTTCATTCTTTATTTCAAAGGAGGAATAATCATGAAAGCAAAGCAACTGATTGAAGAAAATAATCGAAAGCGCGACAGATTAACCAAAGAGAACGAAAAATATTATAGTGACATGCTGGTATACATTCGACTGCAGTTAACCCTTTCTGAGCAACAGTCGGAGGAAGTGTTAATGGAAATGCTCGATCATTTATTAGAGGCTCAAAACGAAGGTAAAACAGCCAAAGATATCTTTGGTCTAAATCCTAAGCAGTACGCTGATGAGATCATCGAGAACCTTCCTAAGGAAAAAAAGCGTCAAGCACTTCCATTCATAAGTGGTCTTGCATTAAATATCATAAGTTATATGTTAATCATACGTTCTATCGTTATTCTAATAGGGTCCCAATTCAAAGAAATAACCACAACGGTATATCCGCTTACCTCTATCATTGTTATTTGCGTAATTTTAGCTAGTATTTCCTTTGGAGTTTGGTATATTTTTAAAATTATTAAGGACTCACTCTTCCTTGAAAAGCAGAATAATAAAAAGGATATGATAAAAGCAGGAATTTATGGGAGTGTATCAATGGGCATAATCATTGCTGTTAGTAAACTTATGCCAGAGGTTGGACCTTCCTTTTCCCTTTCTTGGTGGGCCTCCCTTTTATGCGGTTGCATCATATGGATCGTCGGGTATGGAGTGAAAAAAATTGAGTCTTAACTACCAGGAGGATAGAACTCTTTTTTATGAAGGAGCTGCACGAAAATGTAGCTCTTTCCTGTTTTAATAGGATTCGCAAACTTTTTCCTAAGAAAAAAGGAAAAAGGCTATCTTTTTATGAAAGCGCTTATATTCTATGATTAGCCTTGTATTTTACTATGTTAATAGGAGGAAGATTTCATGAAGAGATTAATAACGAAAGGCATTGGCGTACTACTTTTAGTTGTCCTCGCATTTCAAGCGTTTACACCTATTGGACAAGCAAAGCAACAACAATCAAAAGGTCAAATTGCTTCACCAGAAGCCTCCATTGAATCTGGTACATATTACAAGTCACAAACCGTTGAACTACAATCCTCAACGCCAGGTGTAACTATCTATTACACAATGGATGGAACGACACCTTCAAAAGATAGTAACTTATATTCGGCACCTATTACAGTTAACCAAGATACGACAATTAAAGCGATAGCTTATGAAGTTAAGAACAATAGTATTGCAAACGAAGTTAGTAATGGTGCAAAAAGTAAGGTATCCACGTTCACTTATACATTCACAACCAAAGAAGATATCGCTTCAAAGTTCCTAAGTTTCACCTACAATAACATGCCTTATCGCCTTTATGTACCTGAAAATTACGATCCATCAAATTCGTACCCGCTAGTCCTGTTCCTGCATGGAGGAGGAGAGCGAGGCAATGATAACGAAAAACAAATTTTAGCCAATGATGGTGCGGTAATTTGGGCAGCTCCTGAAAATCAAGCAAAGCATCAAGCTTTTGTCCTTGCCCCTCAAGCCCGTAATGTACACGATGGTGGGTTTGGAATCACTAGAGACACAAATAATAATATTAATCTAAGCAGAGTGTTCGAGTTCTCTCAAGACTTAGGTACTGCCTACGACATTCTTCAAAAGGTTAGAAGTGAATATAATATTGATAGCAACCGACTATACTCTACTGGATTGTCTCAAGGTGGATTTGGTACTTTCAATCTAAATATAAGATATCCTGACCTATTTGCTGCCATGGTACCAATTGCTGGTGGTGGAGATCCGACTCAAGCCTCACAGCTTGTAAATAAACCTATTTGGGCATTTCATGCCGTAGATGATGTTGTCATTCCAGTATCTTATTCACAAAACATTATCGCAGCGATTAAAAATGCTGGTGGGAATCCAATTTATACAGAATATCCAACAGAGAAGGGATATAACCATGCTTCATGGGTACCTGCGTATGAAAACAAAGAAATGATTGAATGGGTATTTAGACAAGTGAAAAAATAGAGAATCAAAAAGGTGTCAGAATCTATGTCTGACACCTTTTCATATGCTAGTTGGTAACAGTAAAAAATTCTCATGTAGTTTGGAATATTTCTAACATTACTTTCCAAACTAATATTATGAAGAAACTATTAAAACACTCACTTCTCATATTAGCGATTATCCTTTGGTGCTTGTTATTTCTTTATTATCTTCATATAGAAGGAATTTTCAACTTACTTAACTATTAACGATTTCCTTCCTATTTGCCAGCCATTTTCTAATAAGGCTTCTCGAACCGATCTCATAATTGCTGGTGCATTAGGCGTATCACTATGCACACAAATCGTTTCAACAGGGCTTTCCTCCAACAACTGCAAAGCTCTTTTGGCCATTGTGTTTGGCTGTCCAATTTCCTCTAATGTCCAGCCGAACATTTTCACATAATTATTCACATACGGTCGATCAGCAAAATATTCGCTCACTACCTTTAATTTGGCTTCCTTTGCCGCATGATAAAGCTCTGAATTGGGTAATGTATAGATCTCAATTTCACGATTGAAGTCCAAAACGGCTTCCACCGTTACTTCCGCTAGCTCTCTTTTTTCAGCTGTCATCATATAAAGAGCACCATGCGGTTTAATATGAGACAATGATGTATGACTCTTTTGCAAGAAACTAGTAAGAGCTCCGAGCTGATAAAGAGTATAATCGTAGATCTCATGTGGCTTAACTTTCATTTCACGACGACCAAAGCCTAATCTATCGGGTAATCCTACATGCGCTCCCACCCTTACACCATATTGAACGGCCAACTCGACAGACTCGCGCATGACATGTGGATCCCCCGCATGAAAACCACACGCAATATTAGCCGAGCTTATTAATGGCATGAGCTCCTTATCAGCACCATACTTATACAGGCCAAAGCTTTCTCCCATATCGCAGTTTAGATCAATATATTTCTCCAGAATAATTCCTCCCTTTTATGATTTACATTTCCGTTAAAAAGGCCATTTAAGTAAACTCACATTCTACGATTCCCAGATATAGACTTTAATAGGTGTAGGATTGTAGTCATTGCATGGGTTGTTCAGCTGTGAGCAGTTGCTAAGAAGGACCATTGTGTTACATTTCGCTTTTAGCTCAACATAGCTTCCAGGTGCAGAAATACCATCAACGAATTCAATGGCACCATCCTGAGTAAAAGGTACAATACAAAAGAAGTTTACGCTTGGCGGTAGATCTCTTTTTGTATATCCCGCTTGATTTTCTTCCATCAAAAGCAAAAAGGTATCACGACAGTTATGCATATCAATCTTGTCATGTCCGTAGCGGACCGTATTACTTTGGGCAGAACAAAAACTAAACCAAGCATCATGGCAACCAACCGTATCTGCAACAATAGTGACGAGTTCTTTACCTGATTCCGCAAGTAGGGTCGAACCGGTCTTAAGGTACATATTCTCCTGCTCAGCAATGGTTAAAACGGTGCTATAGTGATCGTCTGGATTGTCCGCATCATAAAACAAAGCATCCACTGATTGGTTTCCTTCTATGTCTTCAATTCTTATTACTTGTCCGGGTAGAAGCTTTTGCATAAATCCTTTCCCAGCCAAAATGGTTTCACTATATATCGCATCCTTCGTGTCTCGGGGACTTTCCACTTTCGTTAGAACAGGCATTGTTTGACCCTCCTTCTTCGAAAAAAGTATTCAATATAAATCGTAATAAGCCCAAGTATTTTCAAATGCACGTCGATTTTCGGGACGATTGTTCACACATATGTCATTCTCTTCTACTTGGGGAGAAGAGGAAACCTCCATTTGGACAGGCACAGCCGGAAACTCTGTCTTTGGATCTAGTGGATTAGGTGTATTGGAGAGGACAACTAAAAGATCCATCTCCGTTCTTAAGGTCACTGTTGCACCTTTAGGACAATGACTTTTTTGAAAGGTTAATTGACCATTTTCATCTGTAGTTATTTTAGAAAATAAATTGACTACTGGTACTAAATCACGTGCCCCTAAGCCATTTCGAGCAAGCTCGGTAATCAAGTTTTCTCGCCCACTTCGAAAATACTCGTTTCGCTGAATTTGATAGGTGGTTACTCCATATTTAGCATCCGTTTTCTCACGAGTCGTACATCCAGCGATCGGATCATGCCAGCCAACACTATCTTCTAAAAAACTTGCCAACACTCGGCCATTATCACTTAAAAGAACATGACCTTTTGTTAAATGGCTTGTAAACTGAGACTTTAGTGTGTCGGACATGACATAGCGCTCGGTTAAATCCCTTGCGTTATAAAAAAGAATGGATACATTCGCACCTTCCTCCAGTGCAGTAAAACGAATACATTTCCCTCGTTTTATAAACCCTGACCATTTTCCACCAGGAGAAAGAATGGTCGACCAAACATGTGTCATCCTAATTTCCTCCTTTTAATCCATCATCAATGCTTGAGTAGCGTAATGATATGTTTCTTAAGTTTCATAAATCGGTCCACTTCGACTAGTTCGCCATTCTTAAATAGTTGAAGATCTGCATTAATTTCTTCTTTAATTTTTCCAGGACGAGCATCCATTACGTAAATTCGTTGGGATAGAAAGATCGATTCATCAATGTCGTGGGTAATAAAGACAATGGTTGTTTTTTCTTTTTTCCAAATATCTAATAGCAATTGCTGCATGGACTGCTTCGTTTGCGCGTCAAGTGCCCCAAACGGTTCATCCATCAACAAAACCTCTGGATTATTTGCTAATGAACGGGCAATGGCCACACGCTGCTTCATGCCACCTGATAATTCTTTTCCATAAGAATTGGCAAACCGCTCAAGACCAACAACCGCTAAGTATTTATCAGAAATGTCTTTCCGTTCCTTCGTGCTAACACCTTTTAACTTCAAACCAAATTCAATATTCTCCCGAACGGTCAACCATGGAAAAAGGGTATAAGATTGGAAGACCATCCCCCGCTTGACGCTTGGACCTTGTACTTCCTCACCAGCTACTTTAACTGACCCAGACGTTGCTTCTTCTAGGCCTGCTAATATTCGAAGAATGGTTGATTTCCCACAGCCAGATGGCCCCAAAATGGAAACAAACTCCTCATTTTTCACATATAAAGAAACATCCTCCAAAGCCTGGAACGAGCTGTTTTTCGTTTCGTAGATTTTTGATAATCCATTGATTTCAATTTCGATGTCAACCGGATCGACTACCACTTTTGGCTGTACAATAGTCACCATTTAATTCCCACCTTCCACCCAAGGAAATAACTTTTTATTCGCGATCGCAAATGCTCTATCAATAATCAGCCCTAATAGTCCAATGACAATAATCCCTACAAAGATAGACTCTGTATCTAAGAATCTCTGTGCCTTCATGATGAAATAGCCAAGTCCATTATTCGCTGCCACCAGCTCAGCAACGACTAAATAGGTCCAAGCCCACCCCATAATCAAACGTAGAGTCGTCATGAGTTTTGGCAGTAACGCAGGGATAATGACTTTGAAAATCACTTGCTTTCGATTCGCACCAAGAGTATAAGATGCGTAAAGCAAATCTTTGCTAATACGATTGGTATCATCGGCCACCATCAAGATGAGCTGAAAGAAACAACCGATGAAGATCACCAATATCTTGGCTGTTTCTCCAATTCCTGCCCATACCATAATTAGAGGAATAAAGGCTGCTGCAGGCATATAACGAATAAACTCTGACATTGGTAAAATAAAGGATTCTGCGAATTTAAAGGTTCCTGCTAATATTCCAAGTGGAATACCAATCACACAAGCCAGTAAAAATCCCATAAATACGCGATACACACTTATGCCAATATGCTCCCAAAACTCTGCACTTCCAAAAGAGTGTACTAACGAAAGTACCACTCCGTTTGGGGTTGGCAGGAAAACTTCGTCAACGATGTTAATAAACCTAATACCACCCCAGAAAAGGAAGAGTAATAGAAAGGTGATACATACACCAAACAAATACCATTTTTTTGGAACCTCTTCACGTATAGAAGTTAAGCTTCTAACAGTTTTATTTTTTGGTAGATTCATTTCACTCATCCTTTCTCTTCTTATTATTTTGAAACATTTTCTACAAAGGACGAATCAACAAAATTGGAAAAGTCAGGTATTTCATCCACATAGTCCTGTCTCTTTAAGAACTCTGCATTTTTCTCTGCTGTATAGTAGAAGGAATCGTAACTATTTCCTTCTTTGAAGGAATCAAGATTATCTTCAGGGGTAAACATTTTGAACCCTTTAAATCCTTCTGTTAGCTCTTCACTAGTAATTCCAGCCTCTTTGGCAATAATATCAATGGATTCTTCCGGATTCTTTTCCAAGTAGTCAACAGCATCAAACCAAGCATTTACTATTCTTTGTAACTCTTCTTTCTTCTCTTTCGTAACCTCTTCTCGAACAACAAAGACGTCAGATACTAACCCAGGATAATCTGCAGAAGTAACCAGTTTATGTGTGCCTTCCTTGCCAACTGCTTTGCTTAAGAATGGCTCCCAAAGTCCAGCTGCATCAATATTTCCGGATAGGAAAGCATTCCCTGCATCAGGGACAGTCAGGTTTGTGAATTTCACATCAGACTCCGTCATACCTGCATCTTCAAGAGCAGTCAGTAGGAAAAAGTGTTCAATCGTTCCTAGTTCCGTACCCACAGATCTTCCTTTTAAATCTTCAACCGATTGAATATCACTTGTGGCAACAATTCCATCACCACCGATAGAATTATCCGTAATAAAAATGGTTTTTAAATCAATTCCTTTATCTAAAGGGGGAATCGCATCTAACAACGCTTGAGTATTTCCATCGATTTTCCCTGTATTTAAGGCCGATAAGGAGTCAGCATAGACTGGAAAATAGACCAATTCAACATCAACGCCATATTTTTCAAAGAATCCCTTTTGATCCACAAGATGCCATAAGTACCAGCTAGGTAGAGCACTAAAACCAATTTTAACGGTATTGCCACTGGATTCACTTCCAGAGGTTTCTTTTGTTGAACTTCCACAAGCACTTAAGAACATCGTTCCAACCAATACGACTGCTAAAAATACATGTTTCATTTTTCTCATTCTCTTCACCTCATTGTTAAATTTTGTTTTTGAAAAAATAAAAGAAGGATAAAAGAATGAGAGAATGAATCTCCCAGGCTTTTATCCTTCCGTGTATATAGAAAAAAATTCTATACGCTCTCTCTTGGACCAGACTTGATAAGATACCATATCAACGGAACCCTAGACAGCTTTTTGCTCTCACTGATACTTTTTTTGGAGAGCCTATATTTACTTGCAAAAATTTAAGTTGGTTTCAGTATATATCGATTACAAAACTCCCCCAACACTCGTGTTACATTTTCTAACAGGGTTTTTATTTTTACAAAAAAAGAAGCACTTCCAAATTTCGAAGTGCTTCATGATATTATTTAATTATTTAAATCACTTAACCCTGGTGCGTGTTCATTTGGCATTTCGGGCATTTGTGGAACTGGGTAACCCTCAGGTGGTTCGATCACCCGTAGCTCCCCTCCGTTTCTACTAGGAGTTTGTCCTGAGAATATTTGTCCCATTAAAGTAGCATCAAGTCTGAAATTAAACTGCGCGTTATGGAAGCCCATATCCACATATTTTTTACATTCAGGATACTTATTAATATCATAGTTAGGAATAGGAAAAAGCTTCCCCCAATCCACTCCTAATGTCTCTAATGCTTTTGCAAATGCATTCTGATGAGCGTTATCACGCACAATTAGAAAGGCAAGTGTTTCTCGGAATGCCTTGTTATCACTCATCTCATATATACGAGACTTTTGTAATACTCCTGTTGATTCAAGAACAACATTATCTAAAAGATTAGCTACTAAATTCCCATGGTCATATACATAGTTCCCATTCCACGGGTTACCAGCAGCATCTACCGGAAGAGATGCTTTTGCTCCCATTATGTAGTGATGTGGATTCGCATGTTTGATTGCCTCATCAAGTGGCGCATCATCTACTCCTGCATTTCCAGGCATATCTAAACCAGACTCATTCAGCAGTTGATTAATGGTTGATTGTACAAGCTCCACATGAGATAGTTCTTCAAGAAATACACCGCGAATTAAATCACGATAAGGTTTAGCATTCCCTCTAAAATTTGCACTTTGGAAAGAGAATTGCATCATGGTTCTCATCTCACCAAATCGTCCACCCAATGCTTCCTGGAGTACCTTCGCCGCTGCTGGATCTGGCTTATCAGGTACAATCATATTAATTAAATCCTCTTTATAAAAATACATGATTTCACCTCACTATGATTTAACCTTCCTAGCTTTTGATAAAAACATGAATTTATACTGTGCCTAAAGCTTTTTGTCTTCGCCCTTTTTTTCCGTTATGAAATCGGCTTGAACCGAACCATTTCTGACAAAGAAGATAAATAACTACTATTTCAATTCCATCTCCCCCATAATACATAATCATTCCACCGATTTCACCTTGTATAGTAGATACTCCTGTGGGAGGATGCGCGTAGATATATTTTGCTAGAATCCCATGCCCTCCTAGAGCACAAACCAATACAATTGCCCGAAATAAAAAAGGAAATTGATGTGGCATTGGATCCATAGAGATCATGGATAAACTATAGAGATAGCCTGCCATAAAGATATGAAAATGTACGATAAAATGAAGCAAAGGATACTCATGCATTTGACCATACAAATTGGTTGTGTACAAGAGCCAAAGTCCACCTATATTTAATATGGCAGCAACAACGGGATGAGTGAATAATTGAAATGGAAAACTCTTTAGAACTTTGGATAATCGGCGGGCAAGATTTACCGGTAATGTTCGAAGCAAAAGTGTCATGGGAGCAGCTAATACCAATAGTAACGGAGCTACCATACCCAATAATAAATGACATATCATATGTATCTTAAAATCAACGTGGGAAAGGATGGCTAACGGTCCCATTGTAGAAATAGCAACACACAGAAAACAACAGCTAAAAAGGATGGTGCGATAATGTGGCCATTTTTGACCTTGTTTAATCGCAGCTGCCACATACATAACCAGAAACACCGTTAAAGGAAGCAGTAAAAACTTCGAACCATTAACCATGCTTTCAGTGCCACAAATGACTCGAATGTAACTATCGATCCGCATTTGCAATCCCTCGCCAGTTCTCCCTATTTGGCTTACTCATCGTTAGGAGCAAACCTATGACTACTAACACAACCGCCACAATATTCCATATTAGATCATAAAACAAAACATTTTCAACATATCTAATTTGGTGGATGCGCAATAGCTTATGCTGAATCGTTCCATCATATAATTGAAAGAGACCAGCCCCGAGAAATACTCCACCTATCCATCTAAGTATCTGTAATGCTTTTTTTCTTCGAAGATGGGAGAACAGAAATAACCCTGCTATCGTAGCAAACCAACTAAATGCATGAAATATACCATCGGAGATTAATCCAATCTCGGTTGTTCGCTTGTCATAGAAATGATGCCAATGTAATAATTGATGAAATACTGTTTCATCCAAAAATGCTACAAAACCGATTCCAAATAAAAAACCGGACCAAAAATTACTCCTTCTATCAGCTTCCTTGTTGGTCATATTTCCTCTCCTTTTGGCCAGAGTACCTTTACCAAACATATCATTTCACCAAGAAAAAGAAATAACCGTACTTCTCGGTCGAAGTAGGTTATCTTTATTTTTACTATACAGTTATTCTGGCATACCTATCTTTCTTAAAGGATAAATCTGTAACTTCACTTCTCCTATTAAAGAAGAAATAGGAATTGGGCCAAAAAATCGACTATCCTTACTATGTAGCCGGTTATCTCCCATAACAAATAACGTTCCATCAGGCACGACTGATTCCCCTGTTAACTCCTCAAGTGTAAAGTCTCCAGTTAATTTATCTAATAATAGATCTTTCTTTATATCTTCTAAGTACGGTTCTTCCATTGGGTTCCCATTGATATAAAGGGTATCATCTTTCACTTCTACCTGATCTCCAGGCAAGCCAATTACCCTTTTAATATACCGTTCATCTGAATCTGGTGCGTTAAATACGATTAGGTCAAATCGTTGAACATCTGATACTTTACTAACCAATAGCCGGTCATGCTCTTGAAAGGTTGGTAACATCGATTCCCCATAAACGATGGCAGGTGAGAATAGGAAGTGACGACAAATAAAAGCAACAATAAATGCAAACACAATCGATTTAAACCAAGAATAAACTTCCTTTTTTGTAGTTTCACTCACACCGTTTTCCTCCTTTATTTTTATTTATCAGATCACTGCTTGCTAGATTATTATAATTTCCCCTTTTTTCGACTGCTTATCTTATAACATACCACATTCCAGATGGAAACTTTTTCTTATATGCTAAAATATGTTAAAATTTTGATAATTCAAGCAAGGGAGAGTTGAGGATGGAGAACACTGCACATCAACAGGATCCATGGAATGCAAACTTATACGATAATAATCACTCATTTGTCTCGAAATATGGGAATAGTCTTATTGAATGGTTGGCACCCCGTAAAGGAGAGCGAATTCTTGATTTAGGATGCGGAACAGGTGATTTGGCGAAAAGGTTATTTGATCAGGGGGCCCAAGTAATAGGGGTAGATAAATCAAATAATATGATTGCACAAGCATTAGAAAAATATCCTGAAATACCATTTTTCGTCCAAGATGCAACACAACTACCTTATACAAATGAATTTGATGCTGTTTTTTCTAACGCAACTCTTCATTGGGTAAAAAAACCTAAGATAGCTTTAGAATGTATCTACAAAAGCTTAAAACAAGACGGAAGATTCGTAGCAGAATTTGGTGGAAAAGGGAATGTACAAACCATCATAGATGAAATTCGGCATCAATTAGGGAGTGATCTAAATGATTCCCCTTGGTATTATCCAAGTATTGGTGAATATTCTTCGTTAATGGAAGCAGTTGGTTTCAGAGTTACTCTTGCCCAACATTATGATAGACCAACTCCTCTAGAAGGTCCCAACGGATTAAAGAACTGGATAAAGATGTTCGCAATGAGCTTTTTTCGTGGAATAGATGAAAAAGAGCGAGAGGAAATCATAAATAAGGTTGAACAACAACTAAAATCAAAATTATTTCAAGATAACCAATGGATTGCGGATTATAATAGAATTCGTGTCATCGCAATCAAGGAATAATAAAAGGCATCAAGATGTCATTTAGCCCATCTTGATGCCTTTTTACTTTTTTATTGTTTAACTTCTTCCCAATAATATTGTATGGCTTCCTTCCGAACGACTTCCGGGCATTCCACCTCATTGTCCCAATGATCGTAGTTATTCTCACCATTCACATGATGAATATCTACACTGTAGTATTTATCTTTATATTTAAAAATAATAACCACCATTTCTGAGTAACCAGCATCATCATTTCCAAGTTCTTGGACAAATTCTAATCCATAAGCATCGTGGTTTTTTCTTTCAGCAACTGAATCAAGTATTACATCTTTAGGAAACTTCATCTTTCTCGTCTCTTCCCTTCCATTTTATAAGCGTATTTTACTACGGTTATGAGGAAAAAGAAACATGATTTATCGAAAGGAATATGACAAATTTTTGAGCTTTTTTTAAATCCCTTTTTTTCTAGAGGTACGATTATTTTTTGTTAACCTAAAAAATATTTAGTTGACAAAAAATACTTTGAAAATTTATGCTTTACTTATACAAAAAGAAAAGGGGCTATTTTTATGAAATTAAAAACAATTGATCTTACATTAGCAGCCATGTTCGTTGCATTAATGGCTGTAGGTGCAAACATTACCTCATTTGTGCCATTTTTGGTGGTCGGAGGAGTTCCAATTACGCTACAAACTTTTTTTGCTATTTTAGCAGGTTTGATTCTTGGTAGTCGTTTGGGAACGATCTCCTTGACTGTATATGCGCTTGTCGGATTGGTGGGCGTTCCGGTTTTCGCTAGATTTGGAGCTGGTTTTTCCAGTCTCTTGAGTCCAACCTTTGGATTTATTGTTTCATATGTTATTGCTGTTTTTGTAGTAGGAAAAATCGTAGAAAAGAACCGATCCCTTTCTGGCTTCATCACAGCTGCTATGGTCGGACTTGTTATTAATTATGTATTTGGAACAAATTGGATGTACGCGGCATACAAACTTTGGGCGGCGGCCCCTGAAGGTTTCACTTACCAAATGGCATGGTCTTGGATGGTCGTTCCAATGCCAAAAGATATTATTCTTACAGCACTAGCTGCCATTCTTGCTTTTAGACTAGAAAAAACAGTTTTATCAAAGGGTAGCTTCAAACATTTAAAAAGAACGGCTTAATAGCGGAAAGAGAGGATAAATGGTGAATAATTGGAAAAGACTTGCTCTTGATGTATTAAATAATGGCCACGAGCTCACGAATGATGAGGCGTTAAATATCCTTACTTGTCCTGACAATGAGCTGCTTGAAATCCTTCAGGCAGCTTATGTAATACGAAGTCATTATTACGGCAACAAAGTAAAACTTAACATGATCATCAACACTAAATCAGGACTATGTCCAGAAAATTGTGGTTACTGTGCACAATCAAGTATCTCAACCGCACCTATCCAAAAATACAGAATGGTTGACAAGGAAACGATTCTACAAGGTGCCGAACGAGCCTATCAGCTAAACGCCGGCACGTATTGTATTGTTGCAAGCGGCAGAGGCCCAAGCGACAAAGAAGTCGATATTGTCACTTCTGCCGTCGAGGAGATAAAAGACAAATACGGTCTGAAGGTTTGTGCTTGCCTGGGTCTACTCAACTCGCAACAGGCAAAACGATTAAAGGAGTCAGGAGTCGACAGATACAATCATAATATTAACACGTCAGAGAGTCACCATGAATCCATTACTACCTCCCATACATACGAAGACCGAGTGAACACAGTCGAGCTAGTGAAGAATGCAGGTATCTCACCATGCTCTGGAGTTATTATAGGAATGAAAGAAACACAGCAAGATGTGATTGACATGGCGAGAAGCTTAAAAGTATTGGATGCTGATTCTATCCCTGTTAATTTCCTACATGCAATTGATGGTACACCTCTTCAAGGTGTAAGTGAGTTAAATCCGCGTTATTGCTTAAAAGTGCTATGCTTAATGCGCTTTATAAATCCATCAAAGGAAATTCGGATTTCGGGTGGCCGAGAAGTTAATCTTCGAAGTCTCCAACCTCTCGGCTTGTACCCTGCTAATTCTATTTTTGTGGGTGATTATTTAACAACCGCTGGGCAAGAAACAACGGCAGACCACAAAATGCTACAAGACCTCGGATTTGAAATAGAATTTGCTAAGGAAGAAACGACAGCATAAAAAGGTATAACAAAAGTAGAGCAAGGGCTTATACCCTTGCTCTTTTTGCCTTAATTACTAGTTCTTCGGATTGAGAATTACGAATTTTGCTCATTTAGAAGTTTGCAAACCATTTCTGCCTTCACCGTATCGATATCGGGTTGTCATGAGAGGTCATAGGCGGAGAATTTCCTGTTAATGTATATAAGGGAAGCCTAAATAGCGGAAATAGGTGGAGATATTCCGATTAAATGCTCAGAATATGACCAAATTAAACAATTTGGATAATATAAACGGAAAAAGGCACCTTATTTTTAAGGAAATTTGAGTATTTCCTAATTTAACCGGAATTTCCCCGCTTATTCTCCTACACAGTGAAATTAGATTTCAGTTATAACAATTTTATAGAATTCAATAAAACGAACAATCTTAACCAAAAATTTTCATTAACTTCAAGAAAACCCTTTTATTAAGTCTTTGTAAGTATTGTGGTATCGGTCTTGAGACTGTTCTTAGTCATGAACAAATTATGTTATGATTCATCTTGTGATTATTAATAGTTTTTACCATGAAAGGGGAAATTTTACAATGTCTATTTTTACAAGGTGGGCCTTTCGTAACAAAGCTGCAGTATCCATTCTTACGATCTTGGTCCTCGGCTTAGGGATCCTAAGCTACACCACATTACCTATGGAGTTCTTTCCAGCAGCAGACCAGCCACAGGTTTCAGTCGTTGTGCTCGGTCAAGGAACCGACTCTGATACGATGGAAAAGCAAGTGACGAATCCAATGGAAACCGTACTTGAAGGAGTAAAGGGAAAAACGAATATCTTTTCGACTACAGGAGACGGATATTCAAAGCTTGATATCTTTTACGACTCCAAAACGAATATGAAGGATGCGAAGCTAGAGGTACAAGAGGCACTGAGCATGCTTTCCCTTCCACCAAACGTGTCAAAACCAAATATCATTCAACTAAATACGAATATGATTCCGATCTCCCAAATTTCAATTACGTTTGAAGACGGATTAACGGCCGAGAATGTGGAGTTTGCTAAAAAGGAAATTGTTCCCGTTTTAAAAGATATAGACGGTATTGCTAATATTCAAACCATGGGCGAAGCGAATTCCTATGTATCTGTGAAAATAGATAACGCCAAACTAGCCCAAACACAGATTCCATTTCAAACCATCATGACCATCTTACAAGGACAGAATTCATCGATGGCTGTAGGTGAACAAATTATAGATGGTAAATCCAGTAACATTAAGGTTATTGGAAGTATCGATAGCCTAGATGAGCTAAGAAATTTACAAGTATCTCCAGAGGTTAGTTTAAAGGATATCGCAACCGTTGATAAACAAGAACCCACTGATACGTTGAATCACATTAATGGTGAAGATGGTCTTTTCCTAATAGTAACAAAGGATAGTGCATCTAATGCCGTATCTATCAGTAAAGAGCTCGATCAAGCAATTAAGGAACTGAACGAAAGGTATAGTCAATCGGAGACGACAGTGGTTTTAGACTTAACGGATATGGTTGAAAACTCTGTTCACACCATGATGAAGGAAGTGTTACTTGGAGCATTGTTTGCAACGATTGTTATTATGCTTTTCCTAAGAAACATTCGCTCGACTTTTATTACAATTGTGTCTATTCCATTGTCCCTAGCCTTTACCTTATTCCTCCTTTCACGCTCAGGAATTACACTTAATGTTCTAACTTTAGGAGGGGTGGCAGTTGCAGTTGGTCGTTTAGTAGACGATAGTATCGTAGTGATCGAGAATATTTTCCGCAAAATGCAAAAGGAAAAATTCTCCGTACCTTTAGTAATAGAAGCAACAAAAGAAGTAGGAACAGCCATCACATCATCAACCTTAACAACCGTGGCAGTATTCCTACCAATCGGTCTTGTAAGTGGGTCCCTTCAGGATATTATGCTTCCATTTGCATTAACGATTACCTATTCCCTGCTCGCTTCATTAGTCGTAGCTTTAACGGTTGTCCCACTCATGAGTGCTGCTCTTTTGAAAAATACAAAGCTACCTGAACATAAGCCAGCGGTAAAGTTCATTAAGTTTGTCACTTGGTCACTTAATCATAAATGGGCAGTCCTTCTCCTCGCATTATTTGTTTTTGCAGGCTCGATTGTGACCTACGTAACGTTGCCGAAAGGGG
>Ga0182742_1003430_pt1 | contig 15543 bp, 11 predicted proteins | sample eDN5th37CBELigMG_FD_128880 | JGI IMG/M metagenome (GOLD analysis project Ga0182742, IMG submission 128880) | Enriched Miracle-Growth compost microbial communities from Emeryville, California, USA - eDNA 5th pass 37_C BE-Lig MG (version 2)... ...
GATTTGACCCTCCCCAAACCGCGCGCCATAGTTTCGGCGAATTGAGCTTGAAACGCTCGGTCGGCGCGCTCCTTCTCCCCTCGATGCACATCTCCTCCGTCGATCCAACCGCGCGTCTCGCTCGACGCCGCGCTTGGCGTGTTCCAAATGGAGGGACCGGGATTTTCCCACCCTCGGTTTGGATCGTCCGGCGGGCTCGGGCCTCAGGCTCTTCGCCACGACGGAACAATCACCGACCCGAACGACGCGCCCGCTCGCCGTTCGCCTTCAGGTCGAGTCGGATTCCCATGCGGGATAAGGACATGCCCAATATGGTTGGACTGAAACGGATTTCAACCGTGGTCGGTCTTCTGGCCGCGACGGCTTCGGCGGCGATGGGGCAGGGAACCACCGCCAACCCCAATCAATCCATGGCCGACTCGGTCGCCACGGCGCTTCGGAGCAGCCAGGCTCTCGCCACCACTCGGATCGAGATCGAGGCTCAAGGGGGCCTGGTGACGCTCTCGGGCGTCGCGGCCAACGCCGATTTGAAGAACGAGGCGATTCAACGCGCTCGGAGCGTGGCGGGGGTCGCCGGGATCATCGACCAACTTCAGGTGAGCGACTCGACGGTTCGGCCCGCCCAGTACGTCCCTCAGCAGGTCGCGATGGGGCACCACGGGGGGGGACACCACGGCTTCGCCGGCGGCAACGTGATTGGCGGCGGGCCGATTGGGTTGGAGTCGGGCGCGGTCGGCGGTCCCATGCAGGGCGGGTTCGTCCATGACGGCGGCCCCTTGCCGGAAGGTCCGGCCGGTGGAGCGGGAGGCGGCGCGGGAGCCGTGCAGAACCCCCCGAACCACGCCTGGCCCAGCTACGCTCCGTATCCGAACTTCTCGGCGGTCGGCTATCCCACGGCCTACCCCTGGCAGGCTTGGCCGAACATTGGCCCCTTCTATCCGTACCCGGAAGTCCCCCTCGACTGGCGAGCCGTCACGCTTCGCTGGGACGACGGCATCTGGTGGCTCGACTTCAAGAAGCACTACACCCGGCCGTTCTTCACCCCCTATCCGTTCGGCCTCTTCGCTTACTGAGCGAAGTTTGACGACCAGCGAGGGGCTTCCTCAAAGGGCCGTCCGGGAACCATCCCGGGCGGCCTTTTTTTGCGCGCGGCGGGGCCCGTTCTCCTTCAGGGATGGGCGAACCCCGCGGCGACCGGCGGCGCGAGAGGCTCGGAAGCCTCGGCCTTCGCCGGCTCCGCCAAGTTCCGTCGGATGAAGTCGAGGAACAGCTTGTTGTAATGACCGCTTGCAATCCCGTGGCGCGAGCCGGGGTAGATCATCAGCTCGAAGTCCTTGCCGGCGTCCTGAAGCGCCTGGACCAGCCGCATGGTGTGGCGAACGGAGACGTTGTCGTCGATCGCGCCATGGACCAAAAGCAGCTTGCCGTGGAGGTTCTTCGCGGCGTCGACAACCGAGGTGACCGTGTAGCCTTCGGGATTGTCTTGGGGAAGTCCCATGAGCCGCTCGGTGTAGATCGTGTCGTAATCCCGCCAGTCCGTCACCGGCGCGCCGGCGATTCCGGCGGCGAAAAGGTCGGTGTGGGTCATCGCGTAGGCGGTCATGAATCCGCCGTAGCTGTGCCCGGTCATGCCGATGCGCGCCTCGTCGACGTAGGGCTTTTTCTTGAGCCAGGCGATGGCGTCTTTGATGTCCTCAAGTTCTTGAACGCCAAGCTGCTTATACGCGGTCCAGGCCGAGACGGCGCCCTTGCCGCTGGCCGACCGCGGATCCACGCGGAAGACGATGAAGCCTTCGGCGGCGAGAGCCTGATCCCAAGCTCGGCCGCCAGCCCAGGCGTTTTGGACGACCGGCGCTTGAGGGCCGCCATAGGTTGTGAACCAGACTGGATGTTTTTTGGTTGGGTCGAGATCCGGCGGCAGAATCAACTCGGCTTCAAGAGGGAAGCCGTCCCGCGCGGGGATCTGAAAGCGCGTGCGGGGGCCGAAGCGGTATTCGAGGATCCGATGGACCGGGTTGGAGTCGACCGTTCGCTCGAATCGTCCATCAACGGAATACAGCGCGGCGCGGGTGGGAGTTTCCAGGTCGGACCATGAGGCCACGAAATAACGACCGTCGGGGCTGAGGTTCGCTTGCAGGCTTCCGAATCCCGTCGAGAGCCGCTCGACCGGCCCGCCCGGCTTCACCTTGTAGAGCTGGGTCGTCATCGGGGCGTCTTTCGTGGCCGTGAAGATGAGTTCGCCCGTTTCGGGATCGACGCGCTCGATCGAACGGATCTCCCATTCCCCCTCGGTCAGTCGACCGAGCGGCTTGCCGTCGGCCGCGTGGTGATAGGCGTGTTTCCAACCGTCGCGCTCGCTGAGCCAGACGAACGCACCGTCTTTGAGGAAGGTGATGGGCGGTAGGCCGGCGATCCACGCTTTGGTCGCGTCGCGGAAGAGGACTTCGGGCTTGGCCTCCGGCTTGTCGACGGGCGCCCTGAGCAGGTCGAGCCAAGTTTGGGCTCGATCTTGAACGTAACAATAAACGGCGGTCGAGTCGGGCCACCACCCCACGTTGCTGATGAGGGAGGCATCGGGCGAGTAGTTCGACAGGTCGACCCATTGAACGGGTCCGCCCTGAGCGCCGACCACCCCGAGACGGACGCGGGGGTTCGGCTCGCCGGCCCTCGGGTATCGGTTTCGCTCCACCTCGCGAGGCGTCTTCGAATCGTTGAGCATCGTCAAGGTGCCCACGTCGGCGTCGTCGAATTCGAGGAAGGCGATTTTGGTGGAGTCGGGGCTCCACCAGAAGGCCGACCACGATCGGCTGAAGATCTCCTCAAAGTAGACCCAGTCGGCGCGCCCCCGGCGCAGGTCGTCGCGGCCTCCGGTGGTGAGGGCCCGCTCGGTTCCGCCGGCCACGTCGACGACATGCAGGTCAAAGTCTCGGACGAACGCCACGCGGCGGCCGTCGGGGCTGAATCGAGCGTCGGTCTCTTCGCCGGGATCGTCCGTCAATCGCCTTCCGGCCGAGCCGTCGAGGGTGATGTAATACAGGTCGCGCTCATGCTCGAAGAACAAGGCCTTCCGCGCCGGGTCGAGCGACGCCGAGCCCGCTCCGACGGCGCTCGCGAGCTTGCGCGACAGATCCGAAGCGGCCTTATCGCCGAGCCCCTGAATGTGCTTGAGCGATTGGAGAAGCGTCTCGGCGGTGAGAAACACCTCGGCCCGTCCGGTCCGCGCTTCGACCTTCCAGACGGCGCCTTCGTGGTGGCGCAGCCAATGCTCGTCGTCGTGCCATCGCACCGACGCCGGAGAGCCTGAAAACGGACTTCCGCCGCGCATGCCTCCCGCGATTTCGAAAGTAATTGGTCGATCATATTCGCGCTCTTCGGCGGGTGGCGCGGCGGCCGTGGTCAGCATGAGGGCCGGCTTGGGAAGCCGGACGACCGGGAAATCGGCCGCGGCCTTTAAACCGTCGAACAGGCTCCATGTCGCCAGTCCGTCTTCGGAGCGCGGTTCGAGCAGGTGGACCGCCAGAGTTCCGAGCGGTTGGGCCGTCTTCACGACGAGCGAGCCCGCGGGAATTCGTCGAGACTCGTTTCGCGCCTCGACGCGAAGGTCCAGAACGTTTGGACGATCCCAGGCTTTGGATTCCGGCCGGTCGATCGCGACGACGCGGTAAACCTCCAGATCCAGATCGATGTCCTCGCGAAGCTCTTGAACGTCGATCCCGTGGCGTTGGAGGGTTTCGACGGCCTGGCGACACTCCGCGGGGATCAGATAGGCGAAGGGCCTCGCCACCGACTCGGTCGGGGCGAAGTCGATCAGGACCTTGGCGGGATAGTCCTTGGGCTCGTCGGTCGGAACGCGGCGGCCGTTCTCCTCCTTCTCGGCGTACCCGAGCATCGGCGCGGGATTCTCCAACTCCTTCGGCTCGAATCGCAGAGGGACGCGGTCCTCGTCGCCCGGGGCTTTTCCGGCTTCGATCGTCCGCTTATCGGCTTCTTCGGCCAGCTTGCGGATCTCGTCCTTGTGGGCCGCGGCGACGATCAGGCATTCGCGGACGAAGTCGCGGGTCGCGAGCACGCGGGTCTTGTAGGGGGCGTGGGCTTGGGCTTCCGAGAGGATGCCCAGGCGGTTTCGGAGGCCGAAATAGTTGGCGCCGTACCGCCCCTCGGCCGGAAAGCTGGTCCACTGGGCGTGATCGGGGCTAAACGCTCCGCGGTAATGGGTCTCCAGGCCGGTCGCCTTTTTGAAGGCCTCGGCGACCTCGGGAAGGAACCGCGACCGAGCGAAGTCGATGACGCCCGAGTCGCCGGCCGGGTTCCTTGGTCCCTCGTAAGTGATCGCGTAACGATGTCGCGAGCCGTTGCGAGCGTGCGTGTCGATGTAGAGGTGAGGCTTCCAGTCGTTGAAGAAGCGGACCAGAGCGCGGGTCTCCGGGGCTTCGAGCTTGATGAAGTCGCGGTTCAGGTCGAGTCCCCGGGCGCTTTCGCGCTGGCCGATCCCCTCCTCGGGGCCGTTTTGACCGGGGCGGTTGGACTTCGACATCCGGTCGTTGCCGTCGGCGTTGACGATGGGGGCGAACGCCACGATCAGATCCTTGAGGATCTCGGGAGTCGGCTCGGCGGCCAACTCGCGGGCGATCATGAGAAGGGCTTCCTTGCCGCAAACCTCCCCGCCGTGGATGTTGCCGATGACCAAGGCGACCACCTTCCCACTACGAGCGGCCTCGATCGGCGACTTTACGGGAGGATCGGCCAGGATCAAGAGGGGCAGGGGACGCCCCTCGGCCGATTCGCCCAACTCGGTGTAAAAAGCGCGTGAAGATGATTTGGCGATCTCTTGGCACAAGGCGACGACATCCGCGTGCCGCGCCGTGGCGCGATAGCCGCTTGCCTCGGCGACGGTCCGCAAGGCGTCGTCGCCCGCGGGCGCCTGGGAAACAAGGGGAGGAAGCGCCGCCAGTAGGCAAAACAGAATCGACATCGCCTCGAATTCCTCGGTGCGTCGCGTCCTTCCGCGCGAATCGGAGGACGTCGGGTGGTTGGAGCGAGTTGTCCAGGTTATCCGGCCGAGTCGGCCAAAGCGAGCGGGGAGAGGACGTCGACCAACTCGACGCCGGTGGGCCACCGGCCGAACTGGGGCCGCTCATTCGCCGAGCTGGTCGTATTGGACGCCCGTGGTTCGCGGTCAACCTGGGAGCGGCGAGATGGTCGGCGCGCCCAGCCACGCTTAATTTCGAAGGGCGAGAGCCGCGTTTCGTTTCGCGGAAAATCGGTTAAGGCGCGGGGATTCGGGAGAAGTCGCTCAGCAGGCGCCGGCCTTGGTGCTCGTCGATGCCGAGGTGGGCGAGGAGCCGGCGTCGCAGGTCGGTGAGGCACTGCTCGACGGCCTTGGGATTGGAATCGGCGAGCCGGATAACGCCGCCGGCCCGCTTGTCGTGGCCCCCGGCGCTGCCGAGGCCGTCGACCACGTCGCGGAGCGTCTGTCCGGCCCGGCCGCCGAGGATCGCGGCCCGGAGCGACATTTTTAGGTCCCCCTGGTAGAGACCCACGGCCAAGACCCAATTGACCTGGTCGAACCGGACGAAGAAGTCGGCGACCTCGGCAATGATGTCGGGCTGCAAGACCTCGCCGCACCACGAGACGATCAGGTCGCGATAGAGGAAGGCGTTGGCCAACGCCCGGTGATAGGTGGCGAAGTGGCTTTGGGGAAGCTTGGGGTTGCGGATCCGCGCCAAGAGTTCCTTGTCGGCCCGGGGGTAGAGCCAAATCAGCGCCCCGTCGTCCAGCGTGCTGGCCTCGCGGGGGTAGCCCATCGTCTCGGATTCGATGCCGTAGAGCAGCGCGGTGGCGATCTCGGGAGGGACCATCACGCCCTGTTCGAGCAGATAGCCGGTGACCATCGTGCTCGCCGCCCCGAGTTGGGTTCGGACGTCCTTGAAGGGCACGCCGCTTAGGTCGCCGCCGGTGTCGTGATGATCGATCACGACGTGGGGAATGGTCTCCTCGCTGCTCCTTCGCCCGGTGTGGGGTTGGCTGTCGACCATGACCACGGCCGTCTCGCGGTCGATGCGCGCCGAATCGACCGGAACCAGCGGGATCGGGATCAGATCCACCATCGCTTGGTTTTCGGCCCTGGCGATGATCCCGTCGACGGTCAGGATCACGGGTTTTCCGGGTTGTCGCTTTTGGATCAGTTCGCGGACGCCCAACATGCTGGCGAGCGAGTCGGGGTCCGGGTTCACATGGGAAACGGCAACGACGCGCGCGTAGGGAGCGATCGCCTCGAGCAGTCGATCCGACCGAAGCCCGCGCGTTAGATCGGCTCCATCGCCTCCCGTTCGATCACCGCCATCACCCGTCATCTTCCCATTGCTCCTTGGACGGGGCCGCGTCTCCCAGACGTTGGCTCGTTCGCGCTGCTCTGCCAAGCGCATTAAGTTTAAGTCAAGCCGGTGAGCCTTGGCCAGATGTTCCCTCGCCAACGCGGGGAGCTTGGAGAATCTTCCGGCGCGAGGAAATAAGTTGATCGGGGTTTGGGCGCGGATTTTGCCAGTGTGTGTTGGCTGTTGATTCGGCGGGCGCCGCTTTGGTCTTGGTTGAGGCCGCGGTCTTCCGCCACCACGTTCGCCACCAACGGAGAAATTTCGATGAAGAAGGCGTTCACGTTTCTGGCTTCGGCGGGCTTCCTCTCCGGTTTGCTCATGATCACCGGCTGCGGCGAGGAAACTTCGGTCCAAGAGCAGGAGAAGGTCACGACCCCAGGCGGGGAAACCACCGTCACCAAGGAAACGACGATCGAGAAGAGCGGCGAACACGCCAACGGCGATCACGCCCCCGTGGAGACGCCGCCGGTCACGACCCCGGAGACGCCCAATCCCTGAGGCGGCCGGAAAACCAATTCCAAGTGACGGTCGAAGGCCGTCGCGAGCGCTCGCTCGCGGCGGCTATTTTATTTGGGTCGCGGCTTTCCGGCATTTTGCTGGGCGTGCCGGTCTTTCCGAATTGAGGGGTTGCGGCGAATTTTTCGACGATCGCCCTTTTGGGACTCATGTGAGGTCCTTCGGAAGCCGAAGAGAGAGTAAGGTGTTTTCACCGAGCCCGTCACGTCCACGCCAAACAAGGGAAGCGCGCCGGATGTCAATCACCCAGGCTGATCATGGGGTCGTCTCTTCGACCAAGCCGCGTCCAAGCTGGCTGAAAGCGCTGGGCGACGCCGCGCCTCCCGAGCGGCTTCACATAGCGGGTCGCGAGCATCGCCTTGTCGAAGTCTTCAAACATGATTCCTGGGCGGCGACGTCGCTTTACGCGACCTCGGACGGCCGCCGAAGGGTGGTCAAGATCCATCGGCGATCCTCGGCTTTTGGGGTTCCTCTAAGCTGGGTGGGCCGCCTGACCGCGAGGCGCGAAGCGGAGATGCTTCGGCGCTTGGCCGACTTGCCGGGAATCCCCACCTTGGCGGGACCGGTGCTTGACCAAGGGGGGCCTCTGACCAACGCGGTGGCGCGCGACTTTATTGACGGTCATCCCCTGGGCGATCGCGAGGCGGTGAATGATCGGTTCTTCCCCGAGTTGCGCGAACTTCTGCGCGCCATGCACGGGCGGCGGATCGCGTATGTTGATCTTCACAAGCGCGAGAACGTCTTGGTCGACGAGCGCGGGGCTCCCTGCCTGTTCGATTTTCAGATCAGCGTCGCCTGGCCGAGATGGCTTCCCGCCCGGCCGTTCTTTTCAATCCTCCGGGGCAGCGACGACTATCACCTTCTGAAGCATTGGGCTCGGTGCCGGCCCGACCAGTGCGAGATCGCCGAGGCCGACATTCACACCCGCCGCCCCTGGTGGATCCGGGCTCATCGCGTGGTCGCCCGACCGTTTCGGGAGCTTCGCCGGCGGTTGCTGGTTCGGATCGGGGTTCGGGCGGGCAGGGGACGGGTGGAAACCGAGCGGTTCGCCGAGCACGCGCTGCGTTCCGACGACGCCTCGGATCGGCTCGCGGCTTGACGAATTCTCCGGTATCGGCATGATCGGGCCGCGAAGAAGCGAGCCCGGCGCGGCTCGGGTCGCCTGTTCGCCGCGAGGCCCCGAAACCGGAGGAAACGTCGAGCAGATGGAACAACAACCCAACCGCGCCCGACTTGGGCTTTGGCCATGGATCGTTTTGGCCCTGTCGACGCTGCCGGCGATTTGGTACGTCGTCGTCTTTGAAAGCGCCCTTGATCCCGAGTTTCCCCGAGTCGTTCGTCAAACGTACAACGACTATCCTCCAGCGGCCTACCGGTTCGCCGAGGCCGGCGACACCATCGACCACGTCGCCGTCTACGTCTCGGCCGCCGCCATCGTCCTCTGCGTTTGGAGTTGTCTGCGCGACCCGAGACAACGCCTCCGATACGCCGCGCTCGCTCTCTCGCTGGCGGCCTTCTGGCACGCCTGCACCCCCGGACCTCTCCTCAACGGCTGGCACGGGCTGGGGTGGCGAACGATGTTCGACCCGAGCGTTGCCTCGACCCAACGCCTGGCACTCGCCGCGGCCGCGCTGGCGCTTGGGCTAACGGTGGCGTGGGGCTTGTATCCCTGGAACCTGGCGAGACTCGCCCGAGCCGCGCGAGATTCGCGAGTCCTTGGGCTTTTGGCGCTCGCGCTGGCGCTGATCGTCCTGAGGCAGACGCCCTGGGTCGATCGGGAGCCGTCTGGATTCTGGCCGCGTTGGATTTATGTCTGGGGAATGTTCGCCTGGGCCTTCGCGGTGCTTCGGCTCACTCCGCGAGCAACGCCGGGCTGGCGGCGCCGGGCGGTCGTCACAACCCTGATCGTCGCCTGGCTGGGGCTCGACGTGTTGGGGCGAGGGATCTTCTGGTATCAGCGGCCCATCAGCCGCCTCCGAGAGATCGAGCCGGGCGTCCTTTACCTCAGCGCGATGCCCACCTATCGGGGGTTGAAGCTGGCCCACGAGCGGATCGGCTTCAAGACGATCATCAACCTCTTTCCCGAGTTCACGCCCGAAGGAAGCCCGCACTGGCCCGACGAGCAACGTTTCGCCCGGGAGAACGGCATCGCGCTGTACAACCAGCCGCCGACCGATCCAACGGGCGAGCGGTACGTCCAGCAGACGCTGGCGATCGCCAAGGACCCGGCGAACCAGCCGGTTTTGGTCCATTGCCACGCGAGCATGGACCGCTCCCCGGCCTGGGTCGGGATGTTCCGCTTCCTCGTCAACGGCTGGCCGGTCAAGGACGCCATCGCCGAGATCGAGCGCCATCGCGGCAGCCGGCCCAAGTCTTCGGTGACGCTGCTCTACAATCGGATGCTTCCGCTTCTCGACGCCGAGCGGGCTTCCACCGACCCCACCGCCGCCCTGCTGAAGCAAAACGCCGAGGGGACCATCGATCCCTACCACCTCATCAAACAACGCGCCGGCCAGACGCCCGAGCAGGCCCGGACGGAACCCCAGGACGGCCCCGAATACCGGTAAGAGTGTTGAACCGCCATTCATTTGGGCGCGCTCTCCCCGGGAACGCCGATCGGCGTTCCGGGGGGGAGGAGACGTTTTAAGCTCCGATTCGGTTCTTCAATAGGGGCCGAGTCGCCTGGTTGGCCGGAGTGGGTTCGTTGGTCTTGTCCACCCGGCGCTCCGACTTCGCGTCGCGCGCCTGGCGGTGTTTCTCGATGATTTCCAGGTATCGGTGAACGTGCTCGGTTTCGGACCAGGGACCGATTCGTTGGGCGAACCCGGTTGAGGCCAACTCCGCGCGCAACTCGTCGTCGTGAACCATGCGCCGCATGGCCGTCAACAACTCGTCGTCGGTGTGATAGCCGAGTCCGCCGCCGCTTTCGACGCCGGTTTCGCGGAGCGCTCCGCCCCCTTCATGCACGATAACCGGGGTCCCGGTCGCGAACGCCTCCAGGACCACATAGCCGAACGTCTCGTAAAACAACGAGGGAATGACCACGGCGCGCGAGCCCCGGAACAAGCCGGCGAGCTGTCGACCGCTCATAAGGCCCTCGAAGCGGACGTTGGGCAGTCCCGCGGCCAGCTTTCGGAGGCGCGGCTCATACGGACCCGTCCCCGCGATGCGGAGGTCGGCTTCCGGCAGGTATCGCATCATCGGAATGAGGCGCTGAAATCCCTTCATCGCCACCAGGCGCCCGGCCGCCGCCAGGTAGGGCCGCTCGCGGGGCTCCGGCTCCTCGTCCTCAATCCCCTCCGACCAATCGTCGGGCAGGAAGTAGGGAAGGTGAACCAAGGGGGCCCGCTCGCCGATTCCCCGCCGGGCGTGCTCATCCAACGAGTGGCGGCTGGGGAAGATGAGGGCGTCCAGCCTCCGCAAACCGTTCTCGATCGCGCGCGTAAACCGCCACATCTGGGGCGGACGCTTCGCGGCGAGTTGGCAACGGATGCAAGTGTCGGCGTCGCACGGCTTGCGATCGTACTTCCAGAGCAGGTGAGTCGGGCAAATCAGCCAATGCTCGTGGGCGGTCATGATCCGCGCCGCGCGGCGATTCGAACCCAGACCCAAAACGGCCGGGCCGCCGACCAGCGAGATGTTGTGGAAGTGAATGACGTCGGTGTCGTCGGCGTCCATCACCTCGCGAAGCGCCTTCGACTTGAAAAGCGGAAGCCCCGTCGCCTGGGTCGCCAGGGGAGAGATCACGCCGTAGGGGCTCTTGAGGGGATGCAGATTCAGACCGGGGGGCGGCTCATACGACCGAAGGGGGTGATTGCCCCGAACCGCGTTGAAGGCGTCGACGCAATAAAAAACGTGAACCTCGTGCCCGCGCCGGCAAAGCGCCTGAGAGAGCCGCTCCACATACGCCGCGTCGCCGCCGAAGCTGTGGGGCCCGAAGAAGGTGGTGATCATGCAGAATTTCAAGGGCGACCTCCTGCCGCTGGGCGGTTCAACTCACTCGGCGCGTCGATCATGAGACTCCATCGGCCCGGGCGGCCGACTGAAGAGCCGCTCGCCATAGCCGGGTGCGGTGCAGCCCCCCCATCGCCAGAAGCGCGACGACGTAGGCGACGGCGCCTCCCAGCACCGCCAAGAGCACGTGCCAACGCAGTAAAATCAGGCAAACCGGGACCATCGCCAGCGAGGCCGCCAGGGGTCTCGCCAGATGATGATGCCAAGCCGGTTGACGCCCCTCCCGCGCCAGACTCCGGTATCCGGCGAAGACCAACGCCAACCCCATGAACAAAACGGCGGTCGCCGCTCCGATCAGACCAAATCGCCACCGCATGAGGGCCACGAGCGGACCAATTCCGATCGCCGCGAAAACCAGCGATCTCACGCCGACCTTCTCGCGATTCAGGGCGATCAGCGTGGTCTGATACAAGTAGGCGATGATCAAAAGCGGGGCCCGCCAGATGCCAATCGCCAGCAAGAGCCCCGCCCCCGCGTAGTCGACCGGCAAGATCATTTGCACCAGGGGTTCCGCCAGCAACGACCCTCCCACGGCCAACGGCACCAGGACCGTCACCAGCGCCTCGACCAGCGAATCGAGGGCCTCTCGACCCGCTCCGGCGTGCTGACGCCAAAGCCGCGCCAGAGTCGGAAAGGCCGCCTGCTGAAAAATTAAGCCGAAAGTCAAAATCGCCGTCGCCATCCGGTGCGACGCCCCGTACCGCCCCACGTCCCACCACGAACTCATCAGGCCAACGACCATAAGATCCGCCGTGCTGATCAACGCCTGGGAAAGCTGGATCAGACAGACGGTTCGCCCCCGCTCCATGATCAGCGCGATGAACCGGAGGCTGAACCGGAGCCGGGGCATCCGGTATCGATACAGATAATGCAGCCAGACTAGGCCGATTCCCACCGCCTCGCCAATCGCCAGCCAGATCGGCACCCAGGCGATCCGAGACGAGTTCCCCACGAAGACCAGCACGCCCACCCCGTAAACCAGGGTCCGCGTGCAGAGCGAGATGGCCAACAGCCCCATGTTCTCCGTGCCGCGATACACGAAGTCGAGCCCGATCGCCGTCGTGAACAGCATCAGGCCGTACAACGTTAGGATCGACCAGTCGGCGCTGTCGCGAAGCGTCAGCCAGCCCACCAGCGCCAACCCGGAGAAGAGCGCCACGGCCAACATCGACTTGAACGCGAGCACGTGATCGACCAGCGGCTTGATCAGCCTCGGATGGCGAGACAATTCGCGGGCCACGATCACGTCGCTGCTGTCGCGAACCAGCAGCACCAGCCAAAACACCACGCTGAAGGCGAACTCAACCCGACCGTAGCCGACCACGCCCAACCGCTTCGCGAGAATCAGCGTCACGAACACCGAACTCATTCGGCAGATTAGTTCGGCGATGCTCAGAAACGCGAAGTTCGACGCGATCCGCCGACCCCGGGCGCGAGGACAGGACGCGGCGCCCGGAACTGGCTCCACCCTCCGCGACCACGAGGGGCGCCTGGGCGAAACGCCGGGGCGGAGCTTCGGCTTGCTAAGTGTCGGACTAGCCATTCGCGAAGGCGCTTCCTTGTGTGCTCGAGCAAAGCTCGCATCCCTGCGAACCTTGTCGGCTCGCGTCCAGACTGCCAGATCTTATCGGTCTCCTCCTCTTGTCTACCTTAACAGGAATCGCCTAGCTGCCGATTCCGACAAGTCGCCGCCCCGGGGCGATGCTCGGCGCAATCGCATTGGATCAAACACATTTCGATTGAGAATCCAGGCTTCCCCGCGAACCGCGGACTTGTGGCGCGGAGCCGAGTTGAACCACCTCGACCGGCCGTCCCCTTCGGGCGCGCGAACCGCCGCGGGGCATCGTATGAGTGCGTCGTCAGACTGTCAATTCAAGGTTGAGCCGCCCCCGTGGACTCGCTCGAGGACGCCGAGGCGGCGCTCCCGCGACCAGGCCGGAATCGGAGGCAATAAAACGACCCGAAGGCGATCATGACGGCCCCCCACCAGATGTCCGCGCGCAGCTCGTAAAGCGCGACGCGGGCCTCCGGGGGAGGAGGACTGATCAGCTCGTAAATCCCCCAACCCAAAATCAAGACGCCGTAGACGACCAGGATGCCGCCGATGAAAAACCAAATCGGAATCTGTTCCTCGTCGGGCATGGCCTCGCGTCCTCACCAAAAGATCCAATTGAGGGCCACCAGCGCGATCAAAACCAGCGTCGCCCAAAGCCGCGGGTCTTTGTACCAAGGGCAGGGGCCGGCGTCGGGGATCGGCGTCAAACCGATCACCAGATTATGAAGCTCCGATTCCGGCTTCGGCTCGGTGAAGAGGCTCACTCCCACAATCACCGTCACGCAAATCAAGAGCGTCCACGCGGCGCTATAGAGGTTCACGGCGACCGGCTTGGCCTTTTCCGAACGGGCGATGTACTTGGTGTGCGCCGTGTTGAACTCGGCCGGATTGAACTTCTGAACCACGTCCGACGCCACCAGCCTCACCCCCGGGGCCAGCGTGACCGGAACCCCCTCCAACCCAAACTTGTCCGGTTGGTTCGTGTCCGCGAGGACGACATCCGGCGCCAGCAGTCGAACCTCCGCCGACCGTCCGTTTTCAATGACGCTCGACGGCAGCGCGAGCGTCTCGGCGAGCGTCGTTTCGCCGGAGGTCCGGGAGACGCCGCCCGCCTCGACCGGCACGTTGACCGTTCGAACCGTCCCGCTCTCGACGATCAATCTCTGGATGACCTCGGCGTCGCCTTCGCCAGTCTTCTCGACCCGCGCCACGGCGCCGGAATCCAACGAGACGCTCGGATGAGGACGATGCCCTTCGGGGAAGGTGTGGACGAAGAACCACATGGACATCGACACGATGATCGCCGTCAAGAACCCGACGAAAGCCCCTGTGGGCGTCGCGCGCTTCCAAAGCATGCCAAGAATCACCACGCCGAAGAGCGGCACGATGAAGAAGAAGATCAGGACCAGGAGGAACTCAAGGATGTTCGAGAAGTAAAACAACGCGTACGCCGTGCCGACGGACATCAGGATTCCCACCAGCGAGCACCATCGGCCCATCCAAAGATAATGCTCGTCGCTGGCGTTGCGTCGGATTAGGGTCCGGTAGACGTCGTAGGTCCAGACCGTCGCGAAGGCGCTCGCGTTGCCCGCCATCCCCGACATGAACCCGGCGATCATCGCCGTGACGCCCAACCCCAAAAGCCCGGGTCCCAGGTACTTCCCCATAAGAAGAGGGAGGACGTCGTTGTAGGTGTGATGGGTGATGTTGGCCCTCGGGTCGGCCTCCGAAACCAAGACCATCGGCGAACCATCCGAGTGGACCAAGACCGCCAAACCCAGCAGGCCTGGAAGAGTCACGATGATCGGCACCAGCATCTTCAACACCGCGCCGATGATCGTGCCGTTCTGCGCCGACCGGAGGTCCTTGGCCACGATCACGCGCTGAACTTGCAAAAAGTCGGTGCACCAGTAGCCGAAGCCCACCGCCAGCCCCAGGCCGAAGATGATCCCGAACCAGTCGATCCCCATCGGATTGGCCTCGAACGAGCCGAGGTTCCGCCAGAGGCTCGTAAAGTTGGCCGCGGCGACCGTCGGATGGATGACCGGCACGTTCCGCTGGATCTTCTCCACCATCCCCGACCACCCGCCGGCGTCGATCAGTCCAAGAATCGGAATCAACAGCGAGCCGAACCAGATCAGGAAATATTGGAGCACTTCGTTGAAGACCGCGGAAACCAGCCCGCCCAGACTGACATAGAGAGCGACCGTCAACGACGCGACCCAGATGCTCACGTTCATGTTCCACCCGAGCAAAAGGTGGAGGATCTTGGCCATGGCGAACATGCTCGCCCCGCTGACCAAGATCGTGAGCATCGCGAATGAGATTCCCGCCAGCGAGCTGGTCGACGTCCCATACCGCAGTTTCAAGTAGCCCGGAACCGAGTGCGTTCGGCATATGTAATAGAAGGGCATCATGACGATCGCCAGGAAAAGGATCGCCGGAATCGCCCCGCTCCAATAGGCGTGAGCCCCCAACATCCCATACTGATAGGCCATCGCCGACCAGCCCATCGTCTCCAACGAACTGAGGTTGGCCGAGATGAAACTCAACCCGGCGATCCACGCCGTCATCTTCCGCCCGGCCATGAAAAAGTCGTCGCCGGTGCTCACGTACTTCTTCAGATAGAAGCCGATGCCCAGCACCACGACGAAATAGATCACGATAATCAAGACATCGAGACGCCCCATCGAAATCAAGGGCGCGCGAGAGGCGGCGAACAACGCAAAGCTAGACATGGGCGGCGAATCTCCATTGACGCGCTATCGGCGAGAAACAATCTCGGACACCCGATCCGGCGTGTCAACGGTCCTAAATTGGAAAATGAGGGCGCGGAACATCCAAAGGGGCGGACCCGATCCACCGGAAATGGAGCCGCATTAGGGGGCGTTGCCCACCGAAAAGATCAGCGGAGATTGGAGAAACCCAACGCAACTTCTGAAATCACCAAAGGATGCGACGCGGCGGCGGGTCGTCGATCGGGAAAAAAATCAGTGGGTTGTTGACCTTCGGCCCGGGGGCGGTATTATTGGGTCCGTCGAGACGAGCCGAACGCCGAAACGACGGGACACGGCCGGTTGAGCC
>Ga0182742_1003431_pt1 | contig 15532 bp, 13 predicted proteins | sample eDN5th37CBELigMG_FD_128880 | JGI IMG/M metagenome (GOLD analysis project Ga0182742, IMG submission 128880) | Enriched Miracle-Growth compost microbial communities from Emeryville, California, USA - eDNA 5th pass 37_C BE-Lig MG (version 2)... ...
GACCCGAGCGAGATGGCCGTCACGATCGGCGCCGACGGCTTCTCCTACACCCGCAAGGGTGACGAGAAGGAGGGCTTCAAGCTCGGCGACGCACTGTAGGCATTCTGGATGAATGCGCGGCGGCCGGCTCCCGAGTGGGGGCCGGCCGCTGGCGTTTCGTCGCCGCGCGCGCCCGCTTGCCTCCCTGCCCGCTTCCCTGCCCGAGCGCCGGCGCGACCAAGTGCCGACCTCTCCCGCGCCGCCCGTTGACTCGCAGAATCTATTGCGGTCTGCGGCATCGCCTGATATGGTAAGTATCTACTTACTTAAGACCCCCGCCCTCGGCATCGACGCCATCGACGGGCGACCGAAGAGGAGAGCACACCGTGGCGGCACCGGACTTCGACATCATTCACGCCAACGATCTGGAGTGGGAGGGCGCGGCAGCGCACCGCAGCGGCGGCGTGCAGTTCAAGACGCTCTTCACCAACGGCGGCGGCGCCAACAACTTCTGGTTCACGCTCACCCAGATCGACGAGTACTCGACGCCGCGTCACCGTCACAACTTCGACCAGGTCCGCTACATGCTCGACGGCGGCTTCGGCTTCGGCCCGAAGGTGCAGGAGGAGGGGCAGGTCGGCTACTTCAGCGAGGGCTCGTACTACGAGCAGCAGTCGCAGGGGCCGAACACGCACGTCTTCGTCCAGTGCGAGGGCGGCAGCCGATCGAAGTACCTCAGCCCGCAGGACACCCGCGCCATCGGCAAGGAGCTCGCCGAGATCGGCCGCTTCGAAAACGGCCACTATATCCCGCCCGGGGCCACCGAGGCGGATGCCCGTGACGGCTTCGAGGCGGTCTGGGAGCACGCGACCGGCGAGCCGGTGCGCTACTCGGAGCCGCGCTTCCCGGAGCCGGTCATCGTCGACCCCGCCAACTTCGACTACATCGACGACGCGACCCAGTCGGGCGTCGCCCACCAGCAGCTCATGCGTGTCACCGAGCGCGACCTCCGCATCGGCTTCGACCGGGTGACGGCCGGTGCGAGGTACGAGATCGTGGCGGATGAGCGGGACACGACGATCTACTTCGTGGAGTCCGGCGAGGGCACCGTGACCGGTCCGGCAGGGCAGGAATCGCCGTACGGGACCTGGAGCGCATTCCGGCTCGGCCGGGGTGCGCGTGCCAAGCTCGTCGCGACGACGGCGACGAAGCTCTTCGTGCTCGGACTGCCCGTCTGAGTCGCGGCCCGCGCCCGCCAGTACACTGACGCGGAGGGCATGCGGAGCGGATCGATGCACCGCCACGAGAGAGGCGACGGATTGGACGACGTGGCGGCGCCGCCGGAGACACGGGGGACGCGGGATCGCATCCTCGACGTCGCGCTCGACGAGTTCGCCGAGAAGGGTGTCGCAGGCGCGCGCGTCAACGACATCGCCAAGAACGCCGGCGTCAACATCCGCATGATCTACCACTACTTCGGGAGCAAGCAGGGGCTGTTCCATGCAGTGACCGACGAGGTCTTCCGGCGGCGCAGCCGGATCGCCGCGCTCGCCGCCGGCCAGGAGCCGCCGCCGACGCCCGAGGAGTTTCTGCTTACATTCTTCACGGCATACACGACGGACCGCCGGCTCGTGCGACTTCTCGAGTGGGAGGCGCTCGAGGCGTTCGCTGAGCATTCCGACCTCAGCCTCGCGGATCCCGTCGGGCGCAGCGCGACAGCCAGCCATCGGCTCCAGGTGCTCGACTCATACCAGCGCCAAGGGCTCATCGACCCGGACATCGATCTGCGCATGCTCTACGTCGCGATGGTGAGCCTGACCCTCGGCGCGGTCGCCTTCCCCCCGACGGTGCAGTTCGCGACCGGCATGCACCCGTGGACGCCCGAGTTCGTCGCGCAGTACCGCGAGGCACTCCGGCACATCGGGCCGGGACTCTTCCGCCCGTCGCAGGCGCACTGACGTCGCGTCGCATGGCCCGTCGACGACGTCGGCGCGGGATCCGCGGCGCCGCTTGCGCCCTCGTTCGTGATTAAGTAAGTTATTACTTAACACGAAGGAGTGCTCATGTCGTTCACGCTTCCGGAGGAGTGGCGCGCCGGCGTCCCCGACACGGTCGAGGAGCTCATCGCGATCCGCGCCTGCGAGTCGCTCATCATCGACTTCTGCGACCGCATCGACGCGGGTGACGTCGCGGCCGCCATGGCGCTGCACACGGCGGATCACCAGATGTACGACATCTCCCGTCCCGAGCCGCTCGACTACGCCGAGATGGAGGCGCGGCTCAACAAGGTGCGGTTCTCGTACGAGGGCCGCGAGGTCTTCCACGTCCCCTCGAACGTCCGGCTCCAAGTCGTCGCGCCGGACACGGTGCAGGGCTCGTTCCACATCGCGCTGTACGACCTCGTCCGGATGCCAGGCGGCCGCGGCATCGGCGCGAAGTCGACCGAGTTCCTCGGCTTCGCGAACGAGCACGTGCTCTTCCGCCTTGACGACGGCCGCTGGAAGTTCGCCGCGCGCAAGATGCGATTCATCAGCGGCGCGAAGCAGCTGCCCATCGGGACGCTCCCCGCGAACCTGCCGTTCGAGGAGCTTAAGCGGTGACGAGCCACGGCCCGCTTAGCGGGATCAAGGTGCTCGACCTCGGCGTGCTCATCGCGGGCCCGCTCGTCGGCGCCTACTTCGGTGACCTGGGGGCCGACGTCGTCAAGGTCGAGCGCCCTGGCGGCGACCCCGCCCGAAAGACCGGCAGGTTCGTCGAGGACGTCAGCCTCATCTGGAAATACATCGGCCGCAACAAGCGCACGATCGCGCTCGACTTCGGGGACGATGCCGACCGGGAGGTGCTCGAGGCCCTCATCGCCGAGGCGGACGTCGTCATTGAGAACTTCCGGCCGGGCGTGCTCGAGCGCCACGACCTCGCGCCGGCGCGCCTGCTCGCGCTCAACCCGCGGCTCGTCATCACCCGCATCAGCGGCTTCGGCCAGTCCGGGCCGTACCGCGACCGCAGCGGCTTCGGGACGGTCGCCGAGTCGATGGTCGGCTTCGTCAACCTCAACGGCTGGCCGGACGGCCCGCCGACCCTCCCGCCGGTCGCGCTCGCCGATACGACGGCGGCGCTCGCCGCGGCGGTCTGCACCCTCTCGGCGGTTCTCCGCGCGCGCGCGACGGGGGAGGGTGACGTCGTCGACGTCAGCCTCCTCGAGCCGCTGCTCAACATGATGAGTCCACAGTTCATCGACTACCAGTTCACCGGCCGCGACCCGGTCCGGGTCGGCAACCGCCTCGAGTTCGCCGCACCGCGCGGCGCCTATCGCTGCCGCGATGGCGGGTGGATCGCGCTGTCGGGGGCGACGCCGCGCACGGCGGCGAGCGTCTTCGAGGCGATCGGCCGGGCGGACTTGAACGACGACCCGAGATTCGCGACGAATGCGGCACGCATTGAGCACGTCGAGGAGATCGACCGGATCCTCGCCGACTGGGCGGCGACGCGCACGAGGGAGGAGGCCGTCGCCGCGCTCGAGTCCACCGGGGCCGCCATCGGTCCCGTGTACTCGATGGCGGACATACTCGCCGACCCGCACTTCCGGGATCGTGGCACGTTCACGGAGATCCCCGACGAGGAGCTCGGCTCGATCAAGCTGCCGAACGTCTTCGGCCGATTCGAGCGCGCGAATGCGGCGCATCGGCACGCGGGACGTCCCGTTGACGCCGACCGCGAGGCGATCGTCGACGAATGGCTCGGGCGTGCGCCGTCGGAGGCCGTCCGATGAGCGGCACGCTGAGAGGCAAGCGGGTGCTCCTCATTGGGGGCACCGGTCCCACCGGGCCGCTCGTCGTCGACGGGCTGCTCGACCGCGGTGCAGAGGTCACGGTGCTCAACACTGGACGCCGTCCGGCCACGTTCGCCGGTGACGTCGAGCGCATCGTCGCGGACCCGCACTTCCTCGAACCGCTCGAGACGGCACTCGGCGGGCGCGAGTTCGACATCGCGATCGCCCAGTACGGCCGACTTCGGCTCGTCGCCGAGGTGCTCGCCGGCCGCACCGAGCGGCTCATCGCGCTCGGCGGGATGTTCTACCCCGGGTGGATCGATCCCGCGGCGACCGTCCGGCCATCCTCCGAGACCGGGGTCGCCCGCGACTGGTCCGTGACGTACCTCGACGAGGCCGCTCCCGTCGGTGAGCGCATGCCGCTCGAGCCCGTCGGCGGGATGGGCCGTCGCGTCGTCGAGACCGATACCGACATCCGCACTCGCCACCAGCGCGGCGACTTCCTCGCGACACTGCTGCGCTATCCCCGGGTCTACGGACCCGGCCAGCTCGGCGCCGCCGAGTGGAGCATCGTCCGGCGCATCCTCGAGGGGCGTCGTCGCATCATCCTCCCCGAGGGGGGATTCCTCACGAGCAGCGTGCTCTACAACGAGAACGCGGCGCGGATCGTCCTCGCCGCCTGCGAGCGCGGCGACGACTTCGCCGGCGCGGTCCTCAACTGCGCCGATCCGGACCCGATCACCTCCAGGAAATGGGTCCGACTCATCGCCGAGGCGCTCGACGCCGAGGTCGAGATCGTCTCGCTGCCCATGGAGCTCGCGGAGCTCGCCTGGCCGTATGCGCGTTTCCCGCTCACCGCGGGGCACCACATCCTCGACACGAGCGAGCTCGAGCGCCGCGTCAGCGGACTCGTGCCCACCGCGGTCGGCCTGCAGCGCACGGCGCGGTGGTATGCCGCCGATCCCGCGGGGCGCGGCGAGTCCGTCGAAGCGCAGCTGAAGGATCCCTTCGACTATGCGCTCGAGGATCGCGTCCTCGAGGCGTTCGACGGCCTCCACGACCGCATTCGCTCGCTCGGCTCGCCCGACCTCGACATGTCCCATCCGTACTCGCATCCGACCGCCCCACACGTGGACGGCGGAGCGCGGCCGTGAGCGTGCGCTTCCTCGGTCCCGCGGGCGAGTCTTGTGCGATCGCGCCCGCCGTGCCGACGACGTCGGGCGCCGTGCAGGGCCTCGAGATCGACGGCATCGCCCGCTACCTCGGCATCCGCTACGGGGAGGCGCCGACCGGCGATCGGCGATTCCGCGCCCCCGTCACGGCGGCCCCGCGCGACGGCGTGCAGGACGCGACCGGATTCGGCGCGCCCGCCGTCCAGGACGTGAGCGGCGACGCCCCCGTGAGCGCGCTCGGGTTCGCGCTACGCAGCACCGCGCCCACCGGCAGCTATCGCAAGATCCAGAGCGAGGACTGCCTGCACCTCAACGTCTGGACCCCCGGCGCCGACGACGCTCGGCGCCCCGTGCTCGTGTGGTTGCACGGCGGCGGCTTCGCGACCGGTTCCGGCGCCGACCCCATCATCGACGGCGCGCGGTTCAGCCGTCGCGGCGATGTCGTCGTCGTGACGCTCAATCACCGCCTGCACCTCTTCGGCTTCCTCGCGGTGGACGAGGTGGTGGCCGGCTACGACGGCGAGGCGAACCCCGGCATCCGCGACATCGTGCTCGCGCTCGAGTGGGTGCGGGACAACATCGCCGTGTTCGGCGGCGACCCCGAGCAGATCACGATCGGGGGACAGTCCGGCGGCGGCGGCAAGGTGAGCCACCTCATGGGCATGCCGTCCGCCAAGGGGCTCTTCCACCGTGCCATCGTCATGTCCGGGCCCGGGCTCACCGCGATGGCTGAGGAGCCGATCGTCGACTTCACCGCGGATGTCCTCGCCCGGGTCGCGGGCGGGGATCGCCTCGATGCCGCCCGGCTCGCCGGGCTCCCCGCCGAGGCGCTGCACGTCGCCGCGCGGTCGGCCGCAGTGGCGGCGAGCGGTCCGAGGAACCCCCGATTCCGCACCATCCTCCAGATGGGTGCCGATCTCGCGGCGCGGCTTCGCACGCGCGTCGACGGGACGATCCTGCCGGCCCATCCGTTCGAACCCGAGGCGGCGCCCACGGCGGCCGAGATCCCGCTGCTGACCGGCTGGGTGAAAGACGAGTGGACCTGGATGCTCGCCACGACCGACCCGGAGTTCGTGCACCTCGACGAAGCGCAGCTCGTCGCCGGCGCCGCGGGCATGTACGACGGCCGCGGTCCGGAGATCCTCGAGCTCCTGCGTGCCGAATTCCCGCACTACGCGCCCGGCCATCTGCTCTCCCAGCTCAGCGGCATCGAGATCGGCTATCGGACGACACAGCTCGCGGCCCGCAAGTCCCGACAGCCCGCCCCGGTGTACGCGTATCAGCTGCAATGGGAGACCCCGGTCGCCGACGGACTGCTGCGCACACCGCACTGCCTCGACCTGCCGCTCGCGCTCGACAACGTCGACCGGGCCCGCGCGCTCGTCGGCGATGACGCCGACGCGCAGCGCATGGCCGACCTCATGGCGGACGCCTGGGTCGCATTCGTCCGCACCGGCAGCCCGCAGACGTCCGCGCTGCCGACCTGGGATGCGTACGACGCCGAGCGTCGCCCCACGATGTGCTTCGATCTCGAGCCCCGAATGCTGAACGCCCCGCTCGAGGAGGTGCACCGCCTGATCGCTGCCAATTGACGATGCACCAGAACACCACGTCACCAACCAACGTCAACTCCGTGCAAAGGAGCACAACCATGGCCAAGCAACGAACCCCAAGGCTCGTCGGCGTCCTCGCGGCCGCCGGCCTCGCCGTGGGACTCGCACTCAGCGGCTGCTCGCCGGCTGCTGAACAGCCCGCGCCGACCACGAGCGCTGCCCCGGAAACCGGCGGCGAACTCCGGATCCAGTTCACCGGGTCGCCCATTAGTCTCAACCCGGCGCTCGCCGCATCGGGTGGCAGCACCGTCTACACGAACCTCACCTACGACCCGCTCATCTACCTGGACGCCGAGGGCAAGCTCGTGCCCGACCTCGCCGAGTCGTGGGAGTTCGTGAGCGACGACAACACCGTGCTCGAGCTCAAGCTCCGCGAGGGCGTCAGCTTCCACGGCGGCGGCGAGCTGGATGCCACGGCCGCGAAGGCGTCGATGGACTACTTCCTCGGTGCCGGTGGCCAGATGGTCCGACAGGTCGGCCCGATCGACGAGATCGAGGTCGTCGACGCGACCACCCTGCGCATCCACTACGGGACGCCGTTCCCTGACGCGCCCTGGACGCTGACGCAGTACTTCCAGCTCGGCTCCATCATCGGGCCTGACGGGCTCGCCGACCCCGAGTCGCTGCTGACGTCGTCGGACGGCACGGGGCAGTACGTGTACAACGCGGACGAGTCCGTCGTGGATGCGAACTACGTCTACGACCGCAACGAGACATACTGGAACCCCGACGCGCAGATGTTCGACCGTGTCTCGGTCCAGGTGATCACCGACCCGAACGCCGTGGTCGCCGCGATCTCCACCGGGCAGGTCGACTTCTCCACGGGCAGCGTCCTCACGACGGATGCCGCCCGCAGCGCCGGACTCGCGGTGCTCGGCGCCCCGTACTACATCTGGGCGATTCAGATCCTCGACCGCAACGGCGAGCTCAACCCCGCGCTCGGCGACGTGCGCGTGCGTGAGGCGATCCAGCTCGGGCTCGACCGGCAGACGATCGCCGACGCGGTCGTCGGCGAGTTCGGCGAGGTCAACGGCCAGATCGTCCACGAGGGCGCGGTCGGCTACGTCCCGGGCCTCGGCGAGGACTACAACGTCGACGCCGCGAAGCAGTTGCTCGCCGACGCCGGGTACGCGGATGGCCTCACCATCCGGCTCGCGACGACGACGGCGATGGACCCGCAGAGCATCATCGCCCAGGCGATGGCGGCGAGCCTCGCCGAGGTCGGCATCACCGTCGAGCTCGACGTCGAGGCGAACGGCCTGCCGCGACTCCTCGAGCGCAGCGAGGCGAAGGAGTTCGAGGCGATGCTCCTGCCGATCCAGGGGGCCCGGCACGTCGGGCAGTCGTCGCAGACGCTGGCCTCGCGCCCGAACCTCAACCCGTGGCAGGTCAAGGACGCGGAGATCGACGAGCTGTACGCGAAGACGCTCGTGTCGAACGAAGCGGATGCGCCTGCGGTGCACCGAGCGCTCAATGAGCGGTGGAACGAACTCGCATGGGTGATCCCCGTGTACAGCGACCAGCGTCTGTTCTACGCCGTTGACACCCTCGAGAACGTGTCGGTGTCGTCGGGCAACCCGAACCCAGTGCCGATCGGTCCGGCGCCGGAGTACTCCTGGAAGATTTCCAGGTGAGCTGAGGCGACCCGACCTCACGCGGTGGGGCGGGCCCATGCGGCCCGCCCCACCGTCACCAGGAGTTCATCCCAAGGAATCGAATGCTGAGCCTTATCGCCCGTCGCCTGATCACGGCGCTTCCGCTGCTGTTCGTCGTCACCGCGACGATGTTCCTGTTCACGGCGCTCATCCCCGGCGACCCCGCGCGCATCATCCTCGGCGAGGCGGCCACTCCTGCCGCTGTCGAGCAGTTGCGGGAGCAGATGGGGCTCGACAAGCCGCTGCTCGTCCAGTACGTGGACTGGGTCATCCGCGCGGTCCAGCTCGACCTCGGCCAGTCGATCTACAGCGGCCAGCCCGTCACCTCGATCCTCAACGAGCGTCTCCCGGTGACGCTCTCGCTCATCCTGCTGTCGACGATCGTCATCACGATCGTCGGGATGAGCCTCGGCATGGTGAGCGCGCTGCGCGGCGGCTGGGTCGGGCGGGCACTCGACGCGGTCTCGCTCCTCGGCATCGCGCTGCCGAGCTTCTGGATCGCGGTCATCCTGGTCGCGACGCTCGCCGTCGCGGTCCCGATCTTTCCCGCGACCGGCTACACCGCATTCGAGCGATCTCCTGGACTGTGGCTCCTCGGGCTCGTGCTGCCGGTGATCGCCCTCAGCCTCGTCGGCGTCACGGTCGTCGCAAAGCAGATGCGCGACTCCGTTCTCGACGTCATGCAGAAGGATTACGTCCGGGTGCTTCGAGCCAGCGGGATCGCGCCACACCGGATCCTGTTCAAGCACGTGCTGCGCAACGCCTCGATCCCGACCGTCACCATGATCGGCCTTGGCGCCATCGCGTCGCTCACCGGGTCCGTATTCGTGGAGAACGTATTCGTCCTACCCGGCCTCGGCTTCGTCGCGGTGTCGGCGACCCTCAAGAAGGACTTGCCGCTCCTGCTCGGCCTCGGGCTGTACTTCACGCTCATCGTCATCCTCGTCAACCTCATCGTCGACATCGTCTACAGCATCCTCAACCCGAAAGTGAGGCTCGCGTGACCGGCCCGGAGACTCGCACGATCGCCCGCCGGCCGCTGCGCCCGACGCGCATGCTCGGCCCGATGCGACTCGTCCGCGGGCTGCTGCGCAAGCCGCTCGGCATCGTCGCCGCCGTCTACCTCATCGTCGTCATCGCCCTCGCGGCACTCGCGCCGCTCGTCGCGCCCGCGTCGCCGACGAAGCCGGACCTTCGCAGCACGCTGCAGGGGCCCTCGGCGGCGCACTGGCTCGGCACCGACGCGCTCGGCCAGGACGTGCTGAGTCGGCTCCTGTATGGCGCCGGCGACACGCTCATCGGGGTGCTGCAGGCGCTCCTCGTCTGGCTCCTCATCGGCGTGCCCGTCGGCATCATCGCGGGGTACATCGGCGGGATGACCGACCGGGTCATCACCCGGGCCATCGACGTCGTCCTCGCCGTCCCGACGCTCATCGTGACGCTCGCCGCGCTCGCCGTCTTCGGCAGCAGCCTCGCGGCCGGCATGATCGTGTTCGGGATCCTCGGGGCAGCCAACCTTGCCAGGATCGTGCGGGCCTCCGTCCTCATCGTGCGTGAGGAGCTGTATGTCGACGCGGCGCGCATCATGGGGCTCTCGACCAGCCAGATCCTCTGGCGCCATGTGCTGCCGCGCACCGTCGGCGTCATCATCGTGCAGGCGGCGCTCTTCGCGGCGATCGCGCTCGGGGTCCAGACGGGCCTCGCCTTCCTCGGTTTCGGACCGCCGCCCCCGGCGCCGACGTGGGGCGGGATGGTCGCCGAGGCGACGACACTCCTGCAGCGCCACCCGTGGCTGCTCGTCCCGTCCGGCGCGGCCGTCGGACTCACCGCCCTCGCGCTCGGACTGCTCGGCGACGCGCTTCGCGACGTCGACGCGGAGCGCCGCAGCGCGGGGGGCGAGCGGGTCCCGCGGCGCGCGGAGCCGGCCGTCGCGACGGCCGATGCCTCGGACCGCGATGACGAGATGATGCTCCAGGTGCGCGAGCTCACGATCGGATTCCGCATCGACGGCGAATGGGTGACCGTCGTCGAGCGCGCATCGTTCGACATCGCCGCGAGCGAGATCGTCGGGCTCGTCGGAGAGTCCGGCAGCGGCAAGACCGTGACGGCACTCGCGCTGCTCGGCCTGCTGCCGCCCTCGGGGCGCATCCTCGGCGGGTCGATCCGGTTCCGCGGCCGCGAACTCGTCGGACTCGATGAGCGCGGCTTCCGCACGCTGCGTGGCAATGAGATCGCGATGATCTCCCAGGAGCCGATGGTCGCCCTCGACCCGTCGTTCACCATTGGCGCGCAGCTCTCGGCTGTCGTGCGCACCCACGAGCGCGGAACGCGTCGCGCCGCCAAGCGGCGGGCCCTCGAACTCCTCACCGAGGTGGGTCTGCCCGACCCGGCGGGCATCGCGAAGCTGCACCCGCATCAGATCTCCGGTGGCATGGCGCAGCGCGTCGTCATCGCGTGCGCGCTCGCCGGCCGACCGAGCCTGCTCATCGCCGACGAGCCGACGACGGCGCTCGACGTGACGATCCAGGCCGGCATCCTCGACCTGCTCGACCGCCTCCGGCGCGACAACGGGATGGCGGTCCTGCTCGTCACGCACAACTGGGGTGTCGTCGCGGACGTCTGCCAGCGTGCCGTGGTCATGTATGCGGGTCACGTGGTGGAGCGAGCCGAGGTGGTCGACATGTTTACGAACGCGCTCCACCCCTACACCCTCGGGCTGTTGCGCTCGAACCCGCATCTCGCGATGAGGGGCGAGCCGCTGCCGACGATCGGGGGAATGGTGCCGGCGCCGAGCGACTGGCCGCCCGGCTGCCACTTCGCGGCACGCTGCCCCATGGCCCGCCCGGACTGCGCGGACCGGGCCGTGGTCCTCCGCGAGCTCCTTCCCGAGCGACACACCGCGTGTCACTACGCCGAGGACCTCGTGCCCGGAAAGCAGGTCCGAGCATGACGGGCGCACGGTTGCTGGAGCTCAATCGCGTCGGCATCGAGTATCGCAACGGACGTCGTCGCTTCCGCGCGGTGCGCGACGTCGATCTGCACATCGACCGCGGGGAGATCCTCGGACTCGTCGGCGAGTCGGGCTCCGGCAAGACGACCATCGGCCGCTCCATCGTCGGGCTCGCCCCGGTGACCTCGGGGGAGCTGCGCTTCGGCGGCGAGCCGATCCGTCGTCGCACCCTCGCAGACCGCCGCGCACTCGGCCGACGTATGCAGATGGTCTTCCAGGACCCGTACAGCTCCCTCGACCCCGCGAAGACGATCGGGTACACGCTCGCGGAGCCCGTACGGCTCTACGAGCGCCGCCGAGCCGACCAGATCGAGCGTGCCGTGGCCGAGATGTTGGTGCGGGTCGGGCTCCCCGAGCGCGCTGCGGATCGCTACCCGGCGCAGTTCTCCGGCGGGCAGCGCCAGCGGATCGCGATCGCGCGCGCGCTCATGTCGGCGCCCGAGCTCATCATCTGCGATGAGCCGGTCAGTGCACTGGACCTGTCGGTGCAGGCCGAGGTCATCAATCTCATCGATGAGCTCCGTCGCGACCTCGGCGTCAGTGTGCTGTTCATCTCGCATGATCTGTCGCTCGTGCGGCATCTCGCAGATCGCGTCGCCGTGATCAGCGGGGGCGAGATCGTCGAGACCGGTGACACCGACACGGTGTACGAGCGGCCGGCGCATCCATACACTCGCGCGCTGCTCGACGCCGCGCCCGTTCCCGACCCGGTCGTACAGCGTGCCCGACGAGCAGCGCGGGCCACGGCCCCGAGACACGACGTCGGCATCTGAGAACAAGATTGATGCAGTGACGACGAGCTCGCTGCCGGGCGTTGTCGCGACGCACGACCGAGCCCTGGAGGCCCAATGTCCGAGTGTCAGATGGAACGGACCGCGGCGAGGGTGAGGCGCCGCAGCCAACTGCGGCGCGGGGGCAGTGGTGGCGGTCGACCGCGGCGGAGGACCCGAGGGAGATGGGTGTGCCGATCGGTGCCGACGGCTTCTCCTACACTCGCAAGGGTGGCGAGAAGGAGGGCTTCAAGCTCGGCGACGCCCAGTACGTCTCGCGCGTCCGGAGGCCGGTCCCACGGGGGCTGGCCTCCGGCGTCGCTGGGCGCTCGGTGGTTGAGGAGGGGATGGGCCGCTGAGGAGGGCGAATGCGGGGGTTGCGCCCTCCTGAAGGCCGGCGGCCCTCCTGCGGTGCGGCCGGGTGAACCAGGACGGGGCCGCCCCACCCCGCGAGGGTTCAGCCGATGACGCGGGCGCGGCCCGCGAGGAGCCCTGCGCCCATGCAGAGCACGCTGACGCCGATGAGCGCGAGCAGCGGGACCTGCCAGCCGCCGGTCGCATCGTGGAGCGCCCCGATCACGATCGGCGTCGTCGCCGCGAAGAGGTAGCCGACCGCCTGGGCCATGCCCGACAGGCTCGCCGCCTGCTGGTGGTGGACCGTCCTGAGGCCGAAGAGCGAGAGCGCAGTGACCACGCAGATCCCCGTCGAGATCCCCGCGAATGACGCCCACAGCCAGGTGTGCGCGGGCAGGAGCATGATCCCGAGCAGCGCGATGATGGTCAGCGAGGTGCCGGTGACGACGAGCGGTCGTTGATCCCGCAGTCGCGAGATCCACGCGGAGACGGCGAGCGAGCCGATGATGCCGGAGGCGCTGAACAGCACCTGGTGGAACCCTGCCTCCGCCGGGCTGATGCCTGCCGCCCGCTCGATGCTTGGCAGCCAGGTGATGAGCACGTAGTACGCGGTCGACTGCAGGCCCATGAATGCGGTGACCTGCCAACCGAGCAGGCTGCGCCAGGGGGAGCGCCAGGGTGGGGTGCCAGGTGCTTCGTCTCGCTGCGCTGGTGCAGCGACCGAGTCCGCGGTCTCGCCCAGCGCCGCCGGATCGCCGCCAGCGACGGCGACGAGCGCCCGGCGCAACTGCGGGGCCCACACCGCGAGGGCCACGAGCGCGAGCCCCGCCCACACCCCGATCGCGAGCCGCCAGCCGGAGTCGGCACCGCCCGCGATCGGCACCGCGAGTCCCGCGGCGATGGCAGCGCCGATCGCGGTCGCCGAGGAGTACAGGCCCGTCACCTGGCCGATGCGGGTCGGGAAGTCGCGCTTGACGATCTCCGACAGCTCCACATTCAGCGCCGCGATGCCCGCCCCGATGAGTGCGGTGCCGACCCAGATCGCGCCATCCACCGGCACGGAGCGCAGCACCAGGCCCCCGGCTAGGGCGATGAGCGCCGCCCCGATCGTCCGCTCTGGCCCGATGCGTCGCGCGATGGCCGGCATGAGTGGCGAGCAGACGGCGAATGCGACGAGCGGCAAGGCGATGAGGATCGACGCCGTCGCGGAGCTGAGATCCAGGTCGGCGCGGATCTCCTCGAGCACGGGGCCGACGGCGGTGAGCGCCGCGCGGAGGTTGGCGGCGACGAGCAGCAGCCCGAGGAGCAACAGGCCGGGACGCAGGGTCCGGGGGGCGGCGGGCATGCGCACCATCCTCCCGCAGGTTTCCAGCGGCGAGGGCAGGGCGCGGGGGCGGGTAGGCTGTAACGCGGCCCAACCCCGTTCCCTCCTAAGGAAGACTGTGGATCTCTTCGAGTACCAGGCCCGCGACATCTTCGAGCAGCACGGCGTCCCCGTGCTCGCGGGCATCATCGCCGACACTCCGGCCGAGGCCCGCGCGGCCGCGGAACAGCTCGGCGGCGTCACCGTCGTCAAGGCGCAGGTGAAGGTCGGGGGCCGCGGCAAGGCGGGCGGCGTCAAGGTCGCGAAGACCCCCGACGACGCCTATGCGGCGGCGGAGGCGATCCTCGGCCTCGACATCAAGGGCCACACCGTGCGGCGCGTCATGGTCGCCGCGGGCGCGGACATCAAGGAGGAGTACTACTTCTCCGTGCTCCTCGACCGGGCCAACCGCTCCTACCTCGCGCTGTGCAGCGTCGAGGGGGGCATGGACATCGAGCAGCTCGCCGAGGAGCGACCCGACGCCCTCGCACGCATCGAGGTCGACCCGGCGACCGGCATCACGCTCGACAAGGCCCGCGAGATCGCGGTCGCCGCGCGCTTCCCCGCGGAGCTCGTCGAGAAGGTCGCGCCCGTCTTCGTCAAGCTCTACGAGGTCTACGTCGGTGAGGACGCCACCCTCGTCGAGGTCAACCCGCTCGTGCTCACCGGCAGCGGCGAGATCGTCGCGCTCGACGGCAAGGTCTCCCTCGACGAGAACGCCGAGTTCCGCCAGCCCGCGCACGCGGACCTCGTCGACGCCGAGTCGGAGGACCCGCTCGAGGCGAAGGCGAAGGCCCTCGACCTCAACTACGTTAAGCTCGACGGCGAGGTCGGCGTCATCGGCAACGGCGCGGGGCTCGTCATGTCGACCCTCGACGTCGTCGCGTACGCGGGCGAGCAGCACGGCGGCGTGAAGCCCGCGAACTTCCTCGACATCGGCGGCGGGGCGAACGCCGAGGTCATGGCCGCCGGCCTTGACGTCATCCTCGGCGATGAGCAGGTCAAGTCCGTCTTCGTCAACGTCTTTGGCGGCATCACCAGCTGCGTCGCCGTCGCGAACGGCATCGTCAAGGCGCTCGAGATCCTCGGCCCCACCGCGAGCAAGCCGATCGTCGTCCGTCTCGACGGCAACCAGGTCGCCGAGGGCAAGGCGATCCTCAAGGCCGCGAACCACCCGCTCGTCATCATCGCCGAGACGATGGACCAGGGCGCCGACAAGGCCGCGCTGCTGGCCGCCGCCTGACCCGACCGCACCACTTGCAAGGACTCACAGCATGTCGATCTACCTCAACAAGGACTCCAAGGTCATCGTCCAGGGCATCACGGGCGGCGAAGGCACCAAGCACACCGCGCTCATGATCAAGGCCGGCACGAATGTGGTCGGTGGCGTCAACGCGCGCAAGGCCGGCTCGACCGTCACCCACGAGGCCGCGGACGGCACCGAGATCGTGCTGCCCGTCTTCGCGACCGTCGCCGAGGCCATGGCGGCGACCGGGGCGGACGTGTCCATCGCATTCGTCCCGCCGGCCTTTTCGAAGGACGCCATGATCGAGGCGATCGATGCCGAGATCCCGCTCCTCGTCGTCATCACCGAGGGCATCCCGGTGCAGGACACCGCCGAGGCGTGGGCGCATGCGCGCGCGAAGGGCACGACCCGGATCATCGGCCCGAACTGCCCCGGCATCATCACCCCCGGCGAATCGCTCGTCGGCATCACCCCGGCGAACATCACCGGCAAGGGGCCGATCGGCCTCGTGTCGAAGTCGGGCACGCTCACCTACCAGATGATGTACGAGCTGCGGGACCTCGGCTTCTCGACCGCGATCGGCATCGGCGGCGACCCCATC
>Ga0182742_1003432_pt1 | contig 15526 bp, 10 predicted proteins | sample eDN5th37CBELigMG_FD_128880 | JGI IMG/M metagenome (GOLD analysis project Ga0182742, IMG submission 128880) | Enriched Miracle-Growth compost microbial communities from Emeryville, California, USA - eDNA 5th pass 37_C BE-Lig MG (version 2)... ...
CTCCAGGCCCTCGACATTCGCCAGCTCGACGGCCCGGCCGATCGACTCGCCGAAGGCCCGGCCGTAGGCGTCGAGGATCGCCAATTCCAAGGCGCACCGAGCCGCGTTGCCGGCCATCCCGCGCGGGTCGTCGTCGATTTCGGGAAGACTCAATTGTTCAAGCTTGGAGACGACCTCGGCGAAATCGGCCGGCCGGCCGATCGCGCGGGCCCAGTCGGCCCTCCCAAGCGCCTCGAACGCCGAGTCGACCGTTTCGCCCGTGACGTAGGGGCGGGGGACCCCCTCGCCGTAACCGGAGTGGCCGGAATCCAAGTCGACGCGGACGACCACGTTCTCGCTCAGGTTTCGGGCGTGCGAGGCGTGCTTGATCGGCTTTTTCAGGGGGACCTCAACCCGGAACAGGGTCAGGCGCCGAATGGCCGGGCCGCCGCTGGCGCGGGGAGCGGCCTCCCGAGGTTTCGATGGGGACGAATGCTCGACCAAGACCGACTCCTCATCGCGGTTGCGGAACGACGGACGCCAGGCGAACTCCTCGGCGCGGCGGGGTTGCTCCCGCGTTCGAAAGCCTAACATAATCGTGAAGCGGGAGTCGCGTGGAGAGGAAGGGGGAATGAGGAAAAGAAGTCTTTGGATGCCGGCTGGCGGGATCGAGTAGAATAACCGTAATCGAGCTTTGGATTAACGTCCGCCGGCGGTGGCGGCGTTGAGTTTCGGTATCATTCGCGAGATATTGAGAGGCATGAACGTCGCCTTCTGGCCCATTCTCTTCCTCGTGATTGGCCTGATGCTTCTGGTCGCGGAGGCGTTCATCCCCTCGGGAGGATTCATCGGCTTCACCGCCGTGGTGTGCGTGGGGTTAAGCCTTTGGCACGCGTTCCAGCAATCCACGAGTCTGGGCCTGACCTTTTTGCTGGTCGACCTGATCGTTGTGCCGCTGACCATCGTTTTGGCCTTCTGGCTCTGGATGAAGTCGCCGCTCTCTCGGACGTTTCTTCTATCGCCCCCCTCGGAGGATGAGATCGACGTCTCGCATTCCGATCACCAGCTCGACGGCGTCGGGGGAAGCACGGGGCGCGCCTTGACCCCGTTGCGGCCCAGCGGACACGTCGAGATCGAGGGACGGCGGTACGATGGGCTGGCCGATGGGGGGCTGATCCCCGCCGGCTCGCTGGTCCGGGTCATTCAGGCCCGCTCCGGACAAGTGATCGTCCAAAGTCTTGAGCGTCCCCGGGTGGGCGGAGGTGACGGTGACGGCATCGTCGCGGCCGCCGATGGCGCGGACGCGGGCGGCGACGGTGAAAACGACGTGGAGGGTCTCATCTCGGCCTGAGCGCGCCGAACCGCCGGCTTTTTGGAACGTCGAGGTTCGTTGAGCCATTCTCCAGCGGCGAGGTCGAGCCGACCTCCGAAACCTTCTTTCTTATAGAGGACTTCCGATGCTTATCACGCTGCTTGCGCAGGCGAATCCGCCGGGCGTTCCCATGTCGACCCTCTTCTGGCTGGGCGTCATCACTCTTGGCGTGATCGCGCTGTTGGGCGGCATCTTCGTCACGAAGTATTTCAACCTCTGGATCCAGGCGCTGATGACGCGCGCCAACATCAGCATCGTGGAACTGGTCGGAATGTCGTTTCGGAAGGTGAATCCGAACATCATCGTGCGCTCGAAGATCATGGCGTATCAGGCGGGCCTCTCGGAGAAGGACGGACTGACCACCCGGTCGCTTGAGGCCCACTACCTGGCCGGCGGCAACGTCCCCAACGTCGTCCGGGCCCTAATCGCGGCGAATCGGGCCGACATTCCGCTCTCGTACAAGCGCGCGGCGGCCATCGATCTCGCGGGCCGAAACGTTCTTGAGGCGGTGCAGACGAGCGTCAACCCGAAGGTCATCCCGTGTCCCGACCCGAGTCAGGGCCGGCCTACGATCGACGGCGTCGCGCGCAACGGGATCCAACTGAAGGTGAAGGCCAAGGTGACGGTGCGGACCAACCTCGACCGCCTGGTCGGAGGAGCGACCGACGAGACGATCATCGCCCGAGTCGGCGAAGGCATCGTCAACGCCATCGGCTCGGCCGACACCCACGACCAGGTGCTGGAGAAGCCCGACTCGATCTCCAAGCGCGTGCTCGAAAAGGGGCTCGACGCCGGCACCGCCTACGAGATTCTCTCGATCGACATCGCCGAAATCGACGTGGGCGACAACATCGGCGCCAATCTCCAAGCCCTCCAGGCCGAGGCCGACACCCGCGTCGCCCGAGCGAAGGCCGAACAGCGCCGGGCCTTCGCCGTCGCGCAGGAGCAGGAGATGATGGCCTCGGTTCAGGAGAACCGGGCGAAGGTCGTCGCGGCCGAGGCCGAAGTTCCGCTGGCCATTTCCGAAGCCTTCCGGAAGGGGAACCTGGGGATCGTCGACTACTACAACTTCCGCAACATCCAGGCCGACACCGAGATGCGCAGCGCCATCGCCGGGACCGGCAGCCACGCGCGGCGCGAGCCCGCCGGAACTCCCCAATAACCCCGCGGCCGGCGCGGCGTTTCGAAATCCTCGCGGCCTCTTGGCGGGAGATGGGATCGCATGAAAGAACTCCTCATTCAGTTCATCGTGCCGCTGACGTTTCTGGCGATCTGGGCGCTCACGTCGATCTTGAATCGCGACGGGCAGCCCTTGCCGCAACGTCCGCCGCGCCCCGGCGATCCAAAGCCCGATCCGTCGGCGGAAGCTCGTCGACGTCGAGAGAAAGCGCGCGCCGAGGCGTCGAGGACCTGGGGCCCTCGCGATGTCCCTTCGTCTTCGGAGGGATCTTCGATCGCGCCCGCCCGTCCCGCGGCGGCGTCCGGCCCCGCCGGTCGCCCGCCGCGGCCAGGCGGCGCCTCCCCCCGACCCGAGCGGCCGACCGCCTCCCAGCCCGTCCCGGCCGGATTCGATGGCGCGGGCGTGTACGTCGATCGCGACGAGGTGGTGTTTCTTGATCCGGCCACCGGAAGGCAGCTTATGTCGGCGCCGGTCAACGGGGGACCGTTGCCCGAGGGCCCGAAATCCTCGGGCCCGCCCCGACAGCGCAAGGCGGGTCGGGGACGCCGCGCTCCGGCCGACGACGCCGCGCGGGCGTCGGCCGAACCGGAGACGCGCCGGGCGCTCTCCGATCAGGTGGGGCGGGCGATGGAGATGAGGCGCAATCAGCCCCTGGAGATCCAACCGCTGGCGCCGAAGCTCGAAGGGCTGACGGCCCCTCTTTCGAGCGAAGGGTTGACGGCCCCGCTAAGCAAAGCCATCTCCCTACGGGACGAGCAGCCGCCGCGCCGGGAGTCGGCCCCGACGCCCCTCTTCGACGCCCACGCCATCCAAGAGATGCTCGCCGAGCGCCCGAAGCTCCGCGAGATCGCCGTCCTCTCCGAAATTCTTCAACCCCCCGTGAGCCTCCGTCGCGGACGCCGTCTCTAACGCGGCCAACGCCCCGGGGCGCCGGGGCGGCCGTGCACTCTCCTTATTCTCGCGATCCTCGTGATTTTCCCGCTTTCGCGGCATCCTCGCGTTTCGCGGCCCCAACCGAAATCGAACGCCGAAACGCGGGCAAGAGCCCTGAAGTTCCATCATCGAGCCGCCGATACCGAGCGTGGACCAAGAAGAATTTGGTCCAAAACCCGCCAATGGTCTGGCGCCGCTCAATTCATTCAGGGTGGCATCTCCACGGATGGAGCGCGTCCGGTTCTCGGACGCGCGTTTGTCCACAACATCGAACGACACTTCGATTGATGAGGAGATGCGCTGATGGCGCTTGGACGATACTCCCCGCGCGGGCCCTGGTCCCGCGCGCTGGCGGTTCTCGCGGTGGCGAGCCTGCTCACCCCGGCCCGAGCTGAGGATCCCGAAGCGGACCCCGACGCCATAGCCTGGCGCGAGGACTACGCCGCCGCCCTTGAGGAGGCGCGGGCCGGCGGCCGCCCGCTCTGGATTCAGTTCACCGGCCCCTGGTGCTCAAACTGCCTTCGCATGGAGCGAGACTCCTTCACCGCGCCCGCCGTTCGCGAGCGGGCCCGCCGCGGCCTCGTGCCGCTGAAGCTCCGATCCGACGTCAACGAGGACCTCGCCCTGAGCCTCGGCCTTTCGGGGCTGCCCGCCAGCGTGATCCTCGACCCGTCCCGCCGGGTCCTGGCCGCGCGCCAAGGTTATCTCGGCCCCGAAGAGTTGACGGGTTTCCTGGACGAAGCGGTCGCGGCGCAAGCGGCCGAACGAACCGCCGATCAGTCGACCGACGACGTTCGGCCCGTCAAGCCGCCCAAACCCATGGACGAGAGCGTCGTCGTCGCGCTTTCCGGATATTGCCCGGTCAGCCTGGTCTTGGAAAACCGAATGGCGATGGGGCGGGATGACCTCTCCTTCGAGTATGAGAGTTATGTGTACAAGTGCGTCGATCAGGCCGCGCTGGACGCGTTCCGCCGCGACCCCGAGCGCTTCCTGCCCGCCAACGACGGCGCCTGCCCCGTTAGGCGGCTCGATCAAGGCGAGATGATCGCCGGAGCCCCGCGCTGGGGAGTGCTTTACCAGGAGCGGCTTTACCTGTGCGCCTCGGAGGCGGAGCAGCTCCAGTTCATCGAAGACCCCGGCCGTTACGCGGCCGTCGACGTGGAGGACGCCGGCTACTGCCCCCACTGCATCGCCCAGAGCGGAGCCCTGGTTCCCGGAGACCCGAGGTGGGTTCTCAACCGCGACGGTCGGCGCTACTGGTTCCCCGATCCGGATCATCGCCGGGCATTCCTGGAGGCGTCGTCAACTCTCCCTCTCCGCCGTTGAGGTTCTCGGGAGACCAGCCCCCGGCATTCGATTTGCGGCCCTAGGTTCGACGCGGTTTCACGGCGGGTCTCCGGGGCGGATTTTGAAATCAACAACATCTGATTCCAACGCGCCGCGCCACGACGAGCGGCGCGGCTTGGCGCGGAATGATGGAGGCGGTTCCAGGCATGGGCGCGACGAAACGAAGACTCCTCTCGGCCATGAATCTGGGAGGATTGACGCTCAGAGAGGCGCTCCACCGCACCTGGATTCAAATGAACGAGCACGAGCTTATGACTCGCGCCGCGGCGATCGCCTTCTATGCGATCGCCGCTCTGGTTCCGTTCCTCGCCCTGGTCATTCTTCTCGCGGCGCACCTTTTGCCCTGGATTCCGCTCGGCGATCAGGTCGATCCGTCTCAGCCGCTTGGCGATCTCTTGCCCAAGGAGGCCGCCAAGATGTTGACCACCCAGCTCCAGTACATTCAAGAACAGCCCAGCACCGGACTCGTCTCCTTCGGCACGATCGCCTTGTTGTGGTTGAACTCCAGTCTCTTCATCGCGGTCATGGACGCGATGAATCGGATTCGAGGGGTCTCGGAGACCCGACCCTACTGGAAACAGCGGTTGATCGCGGTCTCCGTGAGCATCCTCGAGGCGGTCATCATCATCCTCGCGCTCGTCAGCACGCTGCTCTTGCCCCAGATCATGAGCTTCTTCAAGCTCAGCTTCGCGACCTCCATCGTCGCCACGTTGACGCATGGGGCGACGGTCTTCGTCCTCTTCCTGCTGAGCTTCGCGTGCGCCTTGTATTTCGGTCCCAACGCCGACCAGCGTTGGGAGTGGATTACGCCGGGAAGCCTTCTCGGCTCCCTGCTGCTTCTGGCCGTGAGCTACCTATTCCGCTTTTATGCTCAAACCTGGGGAAACTACAGCGCGACTTACGGTTCGCTGGCCGGGGTGGTCATTCTGTTGAGCTGGCTTTGGCTATGCGGCCTCGCCCTGCTGGTGGCGGCGGAGTTCAACGCGGTCATCGAGCGCGCCTCGCCATGGGGCGGCGAGCCCGGCTGAGGGGCGTGGCGGCCCGGACTTCGCGGGGGCGTCCGAGTGGCCGCGGCCCGGATTGTCCCAAAGGCGCGTCCATGACGGAAAGTCGCCTTGATCTCCTCGCGCTCAGGCTCTATTTTGTTCGTTGCCTCGATTCGGGGAACATGCGGCAATGGATTGCGACCTCTGAGAGTACCCGGCGGACGGCTTCGCCCTTCCCCCCCACTCCAAACGGCTTCGCGCCTTGTCCATCTCTCCGTCTTCCGGCCGCCTCCGCGTCGCCTTACGCCTTGTGATTTCGATCTCCTCCGACACACAACAGTCCGTCCCGACTCGGCCCCGCGCGCGAACCCGGAAGGTTTGGCGGCGCGAACCCAGCCGTGGGGCGGCCCGGTATTTCGAGCTGAAGGAGAATAGCCCGATGACCGTCCGCTGGAAGCCGCTTTTGATCCTTTCGGGACTCTTCGTCGTGGTCGCCCTGATCGGCGTCGTGGCGATTTCGTCCACGCTGTCGCCCGGTTCGGCCCAGAGCGCGCTGAAGCAGGCCCGAGCCGCGCGGGACGCCGGGCGTCTCGCCGACGCCGAGATCTACTTCAAGCAGGCCCTTCAGCTCGACTCCAAGAGCGCGGCGATTCACGAGGAACTCGCCGACCTTTACGAGAACATGGCCGAGACCGCGCAAGAGGAGCGTCGCGAGACCCTCCGCGGCGAGCGGCTCACGCATCTGGCCAGGGCGGCCAACTTGGACAAGACGGCCAAGGAGCCCCGTCTGCGGCTGCTCCACCTGGCCATGGCCGACGACTCGTCCCAGGACGCGATTTACTGGGCGCGCGAGGTCGTGAAGCTCGACCCCGAAAACACCGACGCGAACTTCGTGCTCGCCTTCGAAGACCTGGCGTCGGGATCGCCCAACATTCCCGAAGTCAGGCGTCGGATTGAGGTCCTGGAAGAAGGGAAGGCCCCCGAGGTTCGCCGCCTCTTGGTCCAGGCCCGTCTTGGCGAGGAGACCGGCGACGAGCGGGCTCGCGACGCGGCGCTGGCCGCCGGGCGGGCGTTGACGCTTTCCGAGGACGCCGATTCGGTCGATCTGATGGCCAAACTCCGCCTCTCGGCCATCGACGCGCGGTTCCAGGCCGACCCGGCCGCCCGCGTCGAGACGGTCCAGGGCATGCTGGCGCTTTCCGACAAGATCCTGGCGTCCGCGGAGATCGGCTCGCAGCGGGTCACCAGGCTCAGCCATCTTCTTGAGGGAGCCCAGCGCGATTTGATCCGCCGTCAAACGGTGGACTCCGCCGCCGACGACGCGACCAGCGAACTGATTGACACCATCGAGGAGCAACTCGCGTCGATCTTCGAGAAGAGCCGACGGGCCGGCGACCGCGCCGACTTTCAGATCTTCCTGACCTACGCCGACCATCTCCAATTCCGGCAAGAGCGCGACCGGTGCCTTGAGGTGGTCGACGAGGCCTTAAGGTCGCCCCTGGCGGTTCGGCCCAGTTCGGCGAACATCGTGTTGGGCCTTCACTTCGTCGGCGCTGGGATGGCCCTGGCCGGCGGGGACGACCCGGCTCGTTTGGAGAAGGCCGAGCCCCACATTCAGGCCCTTTTGGCCTCCACCGAAACCCGCTATCAGGGGCTCGGCCACCTGTTCCAAGGTGCCGTGGATTTGGAGAAGTCGGGCGTCGTCCAATCGATCGCCAAGGGGAGCGACGGGACGGCCGAGCGCGCGGAGGTCCAGCGGAACCTTCGCGTCAGCGCCCTGAACCACTTGAAGGTGGCCGCGACCCAACTGCCCGACATCGCCGAGGCGCAGGCCCGCTACGGCGTGGCCTTGGTGCTGAACCAGGAACAAGGCTTGGGGCGGCAGTATCTTCAAAACGCCCTGAGGATGCCGAGCCTCGATCCCCAGTACCAGTTCTGGGCCGCTTGGACGATCCTTCAGGCCGGCTACCCCGAAGAGGCCGCGCCGATCCTCGACGCCCTCCATCGCCAACTCGCCGACGGAACGATTCCCTCGGAGATGAAGGGCGCGCTGCATCAACTCGGCGGCGAGCTGCTTCAGGCCCGTCGCGGGCCCGGAGACCTTGAGCGGGCGGCCGAGGAGTTCAAGAAGGCCGCCGCCTTGGGAGACAGGACCGACGCCGGCGCGGCGCTCCGCCTGGCCCAGATCGCCGTCCAGCAGGGCCGCCACGACGAGGCCATGCAGCAAATCGAGCAACTTCGGAGCGAAGGCAGGGGAGGGCCGGCCGCCGAGAACCTCGCCGTCTTGATCCTTGAGGAACAGGGCAAGAAGGCCGAAGCCCGCGCGCTTTTGGCCGAGGCCCGCGCGAAGTTCCCCAAGTCCGTCGAGATCGTCGGGCTCGACGCGGCGCTGAAGGTTAAGGACGGGAACGCCGAAGAGGCGAGCCAGACCCTCGCCGAATTCCTCGACGGCGACCCGGACAACCTCACGCTGACGATGATGAGGGCCCAGATCCTCGTCGACTCGCTCGATCGGCCCGACGACGCCCGCAAGCTCTTGTCGGAAATCGGCGATCGAACCGACAACTCCGCCCCCTTGGTTCAGCTCGCTCAGTTGGAGATTGGCCGCAACGAGCTGGAGGCCGCCGCCGCGGTGATCGCCAAGGTCCGGGGACGATGGGGAGAGTCCGCCACCGGCGATATCCTTGATGGCCAGCTCGCCCTGAAGCGCGGCGAGATTCCCGCGGCGATCGGCCACTTCGACGAGGCGCTGAAGAAGGATCCGGAAAACAAGATCGTTCAGTTCTGGAAGGCCCAACTCGACGGCCGAACCGGCGCCGCGACCGAAGCCGCCCAGGCGCTTGAGGAGATCGTTCGCAACAAACCCACCAAGGAGGTCGATCCGGGCGTCACGCTGATGTCCGCCGCGCAGTCGGCCCTGGCGAGCCTGGCGCTCCAGAACGGCAACGTCGACGACGCGATTCGCCGCTATGAGGAACTGAAGAAGAACAGCGAAAACGGCACCCTCACCCGGGCCGACCGCTGGCAGTTGATCGCGGCCTACGACGCCAAGGGACACTGGCCAATCGCCAAGCGCGAGCTGGCCGCCATCCTCAACGACGAGAAGAACCCGCCCACGGCCGACGAGCGCGTCCAGGGGGCGAATCTCTATCGACAGCACCAAGAGGACGCCTCGGCGCTGGCCCAGCTCGATTACGTCCTGAAGGTCGACCCGACCAACACGGCCGGGGCCGTGACGCGGGCCCTCATCCACCTTCAAGCCAAGGAGCACGATCGGGCCGCCGGGGTCCTCCGCGGAGCCATCGACCTGACGTCCAAGGACGGCGGGACGGCCCCCGAGGCCCTTTACCTGATGCTCGCCGTCGTCGAGAACGACACTCCGCCCATGGAGACCAGCTCGGCCCGAACGCTTGCGGTCATCGACGAGGGGCTCGTCGCCCAGCCGGCGTCGATGCAGCTCGCCCAGGCCAAGTACCTGGCGCTCGCCAATTCGGGCGACGCCAACGAGGCGCTGGCGTTCGTTGAATCAAAGGCCAAGGAGGATCCGAAGGGACCGTACCGCCGGATGTTGATCGACGTTTACCGCGAGCGGAAGAACTTCGACGGCGCGGAGGCGCTGCTCCGCGAGCTGGTCGCGGAATCGCCCGACGACGTCAACATCGCCTCGGCTTTGGTGGAGGTCGTCTCACTGGCCGCGGCCGACGCGGCGGCCTCGGGCGACTCCGAGCGGGTTCGTTCGATCGAGGAAAAAGCGGCGAGCCTGATTCGCGAGTATCGGACCCGTTTCCCGTCCAACCTGACCTTCCTTCAGGCCGAGTGCGACCAGGCGGCCCGCCGCGGCGACTTCACGCGGGCCGTCGGCATCACCGAGGAAATCGACAAGCTGGCGAAGAACTCGGCGGTCGGACCCCTCTTGCGGGCCCGGCTCTTCGCCATGCAGAATCGCCCCCGCGAGGTCGCCAAGTCCTACGCCGAGGCCGTCGAGCGCGAGCCGCGACGGCTCGACGTTCGACTCTGGCTCGGCAAGACGTCGCTGGAGCTGGGCGACGTCGACGAGGCGCTGCGGCAGGCCGAGTACGTGTTGGAAACCAAGAAGGACGACGTCGACGCCGCCTTGCTCCAAGCCCGGGCGCTGGACGCCTCGGGAATCAGCGACGCTCAGCGCGAGACCGCCAGAGCCACGGCCGTAACCCAGCTCGAAACGGTCGTCGCCGCCAACCCGAGGCTCGTCGAGGGCTACCAGACCATCGCCGAGATCGAGCTGAAGCGGAACCGGCGACCCGCCGCGATCGACGCCCTGAAGCGCGGCCTCGACGCCAATCCGACCGACGCGACGACCGTGGCCCAGTACGTTCAGCTTCTCTCGGAAGCCGACCCCTCCAGCCCCGGTGGGCGGTCGGTCGGTCTTGACGAGGCCCGGAAGCTGACGGACGAACTCCTCCAGAACGATGAGACGGGCTCGCTGATCCTGGCCGCGGCCGTCGGCTATCACAAAGCCCAACGGCTGGACCTGGCGCTCCCCCTGGCCGAGAAGGCCGCCGAGCTGCTCGACTCGCCCGTCGCGCATTTGAACCTGGGCGACCTGCTGCTCTCCCTGGCCGAAACTCAGCCCGAGGCCGAGAAGGCCCGGCCCTTCCACGAACGCGCCGTGCAACAGTACGACCGCGTGCTTCAGGAGCGGCCGACCTCGATCGAGGCCGTCAACAACAAGGCTTGGGTGCTGCATAGCTCGCTGGGACGGAGCCAAGAGGCCCTGGAGCTTATCCAAGGGCTCGTCGAGCGCGTCAACACCGACGCCCTTCCGGGCGAGTTCTACGACACGATGGGGGCGATTCAGGAGGCCCTCGGCCAGCGCGACGAGGCCGAACGGTCGTTCCAAATGGGCCTGGAGCGGTCTCCCGACCTGGCCGTCCTGCACTACCATTACGGCAAGCTGATCGCCGCCGATAAAAACCGCGGCGCTCGAGCCAGGGATCATCTGACGAAGGCGATCGCCGCTCGCGAGCAGCTTAGCCCCACGATGGCCGAAGACGCCGTTCGGCTGGTCCGGGAGATCGGCGCCGACGGGCGTTGATCGACGACGACCCGAGCCGGAACGAGAAGCCCGGGAAGGGGTGACGACCGCTCTCGTCGCCTCCTCCCGGGCTCAATTTGCTCTTGTCAAAGCGACGCGTTTCGATAAGGTTTGTCGCGAATTCGACCCGAGAGGCCGGTCCGCGCGTGTGTCCGGCGAGGCGTCGACGTCGGCCGATCAGGAGTACGGACGGATGAGTCGAGCCTCCGAAAACGCGCTCATCACGACGATGTCCCCGCACGAACAAATGGAGTTGGCGGGGCGGGAACACTACTTCCGCGCCGGAAGATCGGCGTTGGATTGCATCCTCGCCGGCCTGGCGGAGGCGGGCCGAAAGGCCGACGATCCCGACCCGTTCGGCGTTCGGACGATCCTCGATCTCCCCTGCGGTCAGGGGAGGGTTTTGCGTCATCTGCGCCAGGCGTTTCCCAACGCCGAAATCACGGCTTGCGACACCATCCGCGAAGGCGTCGACTTCTGCGCCGAGACGTTCGGCGCCATCCCGGTTTATTCCCACAACGACCCCGAGAAGATCCCCCTGCCGCGCGATCACTTCGATCTGATCTGGGTTGGTTCGCTTTTTACGCACGTCAACGTCGAGATGTGGAGACGCTTCCTCAAGGTCTTCAACGAGGCCCTTCGGCCCGGCGGGATCCTGATCTTCACGACGTGCGGTCGGCGAGCCCGCGACAACATGGCGAAGAATCTCGCCATCTACGGTCATAGCGCGGAGGAGCTTGAGGAATTGGTCCGGGCCTATGATCAAGACGGCTACGGACACGTCTCCTACGACGGCACCGACCGATCTTACGGCACGTCGGTCTCGGCGACCGATTGGGTCGTAGACCGGATCCTCGAGGTCGACGGCCTTCGCCTAGTCATGCACGCGGCGCGCGCCTGGGACGACCATCAAGATTGCTTCACCTGCCGACGCGGCGCGCCGCGCGGGATCGGCGGTCGGGTTCGGTGGGACGCCCCGCATTCGGCCTCCGTCGCGCGTCGAGCTTTCCGCCTTTTCTCGACAGCGGGGAACCGCCGTGTTAGGGTGTCGGAATGAAGTTGCCCGGCGTCGACGAGTCGGAGTTGAGAACCGATCTCGGCGCCGTCGCCGGGCGGGACACCTTGGAGCTTGCGACGCCATGTCATCGGGACGCATTATGATTTCGACAACGTTGGTTTGTGGTCTGATTCTCGGTCTCGGCGCGTGCCTGGCCTTCAGTTCGAGCGCGTCGGCTCAGGAGGCGGCCGAGAAGCCGCGGGTTGAGCTCGACACCACCGCGGGCAAGATCGTGCTGGAACTGGACGCCGAAAAGGCGCCGATCACCGTCGAGAACTTCCTCAAGTACGTCGACGACGGCTACTACGACAACCTGATCTTCCACCGGGTGATCTCCGGCTTCATGATTCAGACGGGCGGCCTGGACGACCAGATGAAGGACAAGAAGGAGGGTCAGCGAGCCCCGATCAAGAACGAGTCGGGCAACGGCCTGTCCAACACGCGAGGCTCGATCGCCATGGCGCGCACCAACGCTCCCGACTCGGCGACCAGCCAGTTCTTCATCAACCACGCCGACAACCCCAACCTCGACAACTACGGCGGCGGATACGCGGTCTTCGGCAAGGTCGTCGAGGGCATGGACGTGGTCGACGCGATCGCCAAGTCGCAAACCACCTCCAAGGCGGGCCACCAGGACGTTCCCGTCAAGCCGATCTACATCAAGAGCGCGAAGCGGGTCCAGAAGTAAAGCTCGCGCCGCCATCGAGCCGAGAATTGGAGGAACGAGTGGAGCGCGCGCCCGACGATCTCTTGACCCTGGCGGGCTCGATTTCTTAAGATGCCGGTCCCCGGGTAACGCCCTTCAGGCTGGTCCCTCCTGATTCGCGCTCCCCTCTTTTCTCCAGCCTTTAGCAAGCAAGATTAGGAGTCCCATACATGGCTCACGTCGTGGCTGAGCCCTGCTTCGACTGCAAATATACGGATTGCGTCGTGGTCTGCCCCGTCGATTGCTTCTACGAGGGCGCGCAGATGCTCTACATCCATCCGGATGAGTGCATCGACTGCGAGGCGTGCGTCCCGGAGTGTCCGGTTGAAGCCATCTTTCACGAGGAGAACCTTCCCGAAGAATGGAAGGACTTCATCGCCTTGAACGCCGAACAGTCTCCGGAATGTCCCGTAATTAACGAAAAGAAGGATCCCATCGAAGGGGAGTCTTGCGACACGAGTCGCAAGCGAACCTAAGCGGACCCCGCGCGGCGATGGGCCGGCGCTGCACAGCCGATGTCAACCAACCCCGGACCAGTTCCGGGGTTTTTTATTGCTCTTGGAACTCGTCGTCCGGCTCGTCCGGAGAGGCCGGCCGCTCGGCCAGGGCGTCGGTCGCGAGCAGGAACAGCCCCATCGCGATGCAGACCACCGCCGAGAAGGCCATCACGGGCGTCACGCCCCAGACGCTCGCCGCCCAACCGGTCCAGAGCGCTCCGAGCGGCACCGAGCCCGAGAACACGACCATCCAGACGCCCATGATCCTTCCGCGAAGATGGGGAGGAATCATGAGCTGGATCAGCGTTTGCGTCGACGAGTAGAAGACCGACGCGCCAAAGCCGGCGCCGAACAGACAGACCCCTCCCGCGGCGAGCCTGGCGGAGACGGGCCAGCGCGATTCGACGAACCCGGGATGGGCCGCCGCGCAGAAGAGGAACGCCGCGAAGATCAAAAGACCGAGGAGGGCCGTTTGGTCTTTTCGGTGGTTGTCTCCGACCCGGGCGACCGTCAAAGCGCCGACCGTCGCGCCGGCGCCGCCGCAGGCGAGGATCAGGCCGTACCCGCCGACCTCGGCGCCGAGAACGCGGGTCGCGTAAATTGGCGTCATCGACTCGTAGCCCATGCCCATGAAGCCGAAGAACCCCATCAGCGCGAAAAGCCGCGCCATTCGAGGCTCTTCGCGGAGGTAGTACAGGCCGGCCAAAACCGTGCGCATGGCCGCGCCGCCCGAGCGAGCCGGCTTGGCGCGGTCGCCGACTCGGATCGCGAAGACCGCCCCGATCGACGCGAAACGGCCGATGCCGTTCAGAGCGAAGCACCAGGCCGCCCCCATCAACTCCAATCCGAGACCGGCCAAGGCGGGGCCAAGGACGCGCGTGGCGTTGAACAGCCCGGAATTCAAGGCGATGGCGTTTCCGAGGCTCTCGGGACCAACCAACTCGTAAAGATAGACCTGGCGGCTGGGTTGCGCGAACGAAACACAAACTCGCGTCAGCGCCAAGATCACCGCCATCTGCCAGAACTGAGCGACGCCCGCGCCGACCAGGATCGCCAGCGCGAAGGCGCAGATCATCTGGCCGAACTCCATCGCCAGGATCATCGTCCGGGGCCGGACCCGATCCGAGACCGCGCCGGCGAAGAGGCCGAAGAGCAGACCCGGCATCAAGTTGGCGACCTCAATGACTCCAAGCAGCGTCGCCGAGTTGGTCTGCTCGTAAACGATCCAACGCACGGCCGCGGCCTGAAGCCAGGTGCCGATCAGGCTGACGCCTTGGCCGCTGTAGTAGTGGCGATAATTCCGGTTGGAAAGCGAGGCGAACGTCCCGGTACCCGAAGAGCCGGGAACCGCCTTCGGCGTGGAATCGCTCGCCATCAAGGTTCCTCGGGAACATCGGAGCGGTCAGCCGCGGTCGAGGCGCGCCCGGAAGTCGCCAGCGCCGCGACGCCATACACCGCCGCCGCCGTCGCGAACGCGAGGAGCGCGGCCGGTTGAACCGACTTCAGCGACGGCGTCGACACGGCCTCTCCCAACAGCGGCGCGAGCCCAACCACAAGGCCGACCAACCAGGCCGCCACCCCAGACAAGCGCCAGCCGGGACGGATCTCTCGCCCCCGGCCGCGATTCGCCAACGCCTCAACCGCCAGAACGCCCGCCGCGGAGGCGAACAAAGCGCCGCCGAGCGCGAAAATCGTCTCCACGTCCGACGCGAACGATTGGGCCATCAGCGCGAAGATCAGGCCGTAACCAAGGAGCCCGCCAATCGGTCCGCGCAAGATCGGCGAGTGGCCTCGGCACCGATCGGCGAAGAGTTTCGAGGTATAGCAGGCCGGCGCCAGCGCGGCCAATCCGAACAGCAAGAGCACACCGCCCGCCGCCCAGCCTCCCAGCGAGGCGCCGACTCCTCGAAGGAACGCCCCCTGGATCGATCCCGGGGGAATATTCCAATCCAACCCGGCGGCCGCGGGACCGGGACCGGGATCGAGCGCGGCCAGAATCAAGCCGGCCAAGACGGCGAACGTCCCCGAGGCGAGTATGCCGAGCCAACCGCCGAGCCTCACGTCCTTCCGGCTCCGAACGACGCTCCCCCATTCCACGCCCATCAGGCCCGCGAACGCGAAGTAGCCGAAGACGAGCTGAAAAACCCGCGCGTCGAACAGGCCAATATCCGACGAAACGCCGGCGAAAGCTCCGGGAGGCGAACTCCACAACGACCAGACGGCCAACAATCCCAATAGCGCGCCGGCGACCGGCGCGTACACCCTCATCAGGGCCGCGATCACGTTCATCAGACGAAGACCGTTGGCCGCCGCGATGATGAACAGCCAGAAGGCCAGGGCCGTGAGAACCAGCGGACTCTCCAGCTTCAGCGCGCCGAGGCTCCAGGGGCGGACC
>Ga0182742_1003433_pt1 | contig 15526 bp, 14 predicted proteins | sample eDN5th37CBELigMG_FD_128880 | JGI IMG/M metagenome (GOLD analysis project Ga0182742, IMG submission 128880) | Enriched Miracle-Growth compost microbial communities from Emeryville, California, USA - eDNA 5th pass 37_C BE-Lig MG (version 2)... ...
ACGGCGCGGGTGATGCAGGCGTGGCGGGCCCGGGCCGACGCCCTCGACGACGGGCCGGCCCCCGAGGATCGGCCGGGCCGGTTGCAGGTGGCCCGCGCGCTCGACGGTCGGGGCGACGTGCGGGGCGAGCTCAACCCGGACGTGACGGAGCTGTTGGTGGCGGCGTTGCGGGTGGCCACGGTGCCCGATCCGGCTCGGCCGCTGGTCGAGCGGCAGGCCGAAGGGCTGGGCGTGATCTGCGAGGTGTTCTTGCGGGGCGGGGGGCGTCGGCGGCGGGGCCAGCGCCCGCACTTGAACGTGGTGGTGGCCTACGAAGCCCTGGTGGCCGGGGAGCCGGAGGGCCGCTACGTCGACGGGCCGCCCGTGGCTCGGGCGGCGTTGGGCGCGTTGTTGTGCGACGCCGACGTGCACCGTGTGGTGGTGGAGGGCGGCTCGGTGATCCTGGACTACGGGCGGGCCACCCGCACCGTGCCCACCGACCTGGCCGGTGCGGTGGTGCTGCGCGATCAGGGGTGCCGGTGGCCGGGCTGCGACCGGCCCGCCCACTGGTGCCATGCCCACCACCTCCAGCCCTGGTACCACGGCGGCCCGACCAGCCTCGACAACCTCGTGGTCCTGTGCGCTCGGCACCACCACCGGCTCCACCAGCCCGGCTGGCAGGCCAAGCTCCGCCCCGATGGCACCTTCGAGCTCACCCGGCCCGACGGCACCACCGAGCACAGCCCGCCCCCCGGCCTCCTCACGGCCCCGTTCCCGTGAACGGTGAGCCGGCGCGCCGGCGTGAACTCATCGGGCCGAGCGCAGCACGGCCACGGCTGCGACCGTGGCGTAGCCCCGCCATTCGAGCGCTCCGACCGGCGACCATGGCGCGTAGTCCACCGTCCAGCCGCCGTCGGGCTGCTGGCCACGGGCGAGGCGCTCGAGGTCCGCCGCCAGCACCTCGGCGCTGAACAAGCGACGCGCCGGGCCGTCAGCGCGCGGCGCGAGGTCAAGCGGCCGGAGCACCTCGTCGGGCGTGCCACCGGCGACCGGCACCACGCCGTCGGGCGGCACGAACCGGCCCAGCTGCTCGAGGAGGGCCGACGCACGGGGCTCGGCGGGCGCGACCGCGTCGAGGAAGCGGACGGCGAAGAGCAGCTCGTAGGCGTGGGGGGCGGCGTCGAGGGCGTCGATGGTGTCGAGGCACCAGCTCGTCGCCCGGGCCAGCCACGGGTGGGCCGCGACGTCAGGGTCGTGGCGGGCCAACAGGTGGGCGTTGGCCGCCACCTGCGCGGTCATCTGCAGCGACGACGTCTCGTGGTCGCTGCCCAACCAGAACGACGCGCAGGCCGACGGGTCGGTGACCGGGAGGGTGAACGGCAGCCCGCCGTCGGGGCGCGTCTGCTCCGCCAGCCAGTCGCACAGCTCCAGCGAGCGCGGGGTGCGCACCCCGGTGAGCGCGGCGACCTCCGCCAGCACCTCCAGGGCGTGCATGGCGCCGGTCGGCTGGCTCTCGGGGGAGCGGAGGTCGGGCTCGATGCCCCAGCCGTAGCCGCCGTCGGCGTTGCGGTAGGCGTCGAGGGCGGCGAGGGCCCCTGGCGCGTCGCCGCTGCCGAGCAGCAGCCCGAGGCGGCGCCGGTCGAGCAGGCGGCCGTGGCCGGCGAGGAAGGCGGTCGCGGCGGCGAGGTCAGCGGTCACCGGACCATCGTTGCCCGTGGCGTCAGGCGTCGAACGTCCACGTGGTGGCGCCGCCCGGCTCGACCGTCTGCAGCGCCGTGGCCCGGCGCGGCTGGAGCCGGTAGACGCGCCACGGGGGCGGTCCCGCCGGCTGTGCACTGAACTCGGCGGTCAGGGCGATGCCCGACTCGTCGACGCGGGCCGGCCAGCCCTCCGCGGCCCACCGCGCCGCCAGGTCGGCGACGACGGCCGGGTCGTCCACGAGCGTGGCGTCGCCTTCGACGACGAGGTCGTAGTCGTGCAGCGCCACGCTCAACGTGCACCGCGGGTCGCGGGCCAGGTTCCGGCCCTTGCGGGTGCGCGCTCCCGTCTCGAACCAGAAGGCGCCGTCGAGCCACAGGGCGCCGATGCCGGTGACGTGCGGCGACCCGTCGGCGTTGATGGTGGCCAGCCAGCAGGTGTGGCGGTCGGGCCCTCCGCCGCCTGGCGCCTGCGGGAACCCGGCGTCCAGCCGGGCGGCCACACGCGCGCAGTCGAGCAGGTCGACGCCCAGGGCGAGGTTGCGGGTGCGCATGCGGGTCGGACGTCGTCAGGCCCGACGACTCATCGCCGTGGTAACGCCGTTGACCCCGTTCGCTGCGACCGGGAGACTGCCCGCGTGGGGGACCTCCTGGTGGCGCGCGGTCTGCGGAAGCGGTTCAAACAGGTCACGGCGGTCGACGGCGTCGACCTCACCGTCGGCGTCGGCGAGCGCGTCGGCCTGCTCGGCGCCAACGGGGCGGGCAAGACGACGACGCTCCTGATGCTGCTCGGCGCCATCACGCCCGACGAGGGCACGGTGGTCATCGCCGGCCACCACCTGCCCGGCGCCCGCTCGCGGGCGATGGAGGAGATCGGCTTCGCGGCGGGCTACCTCCCCATGCCCGACCGGCTCCGGGTGCGGGAGGCGCTGCGGTTCTTCGCCGGCCTCTACGCCATCGACGGGCGCGCCGCCGAGGAGGCCATCGCCATGGGCCTCGAGCGCTTCCGCATCGCCCACCTGGCCGAGCGGCTGTGCGATGAGCTCTCGTCCGGGCAGCGCACCCTGGTCGGCCTGGTGAAGGCGCTCCTGCACCGGCCGAAGCTCCTGGTGCTCGACGAGCCCACGGCGTCGCTCGATCCCGACGTGGCGCTGCGGGTCCGCCAGGGCCTCGAGGAGACCTGCCGCGAGGACGGCACCGCCCTCCTCGTCACGAGCCACAACATGGTCGAGGTGGAGCGGCTCTGCGAGCGGGTGGTGTTCATGGCCAAGGGGCGGGTGGTGGCCGACGACACCCCCGAGGCGGTCGCCGCCGCGTACGGGCACGCCACGCTCGAGGGCGTCTTCCTCGAGCTCGCCGCCGACCCGCGGGCCGAGGAAGGTGTGGCGTGAGCGTCGGCCAGTTCAGCTGGCGCCGCACCTGGGCGGTCAGCCGGCGCCAGTTCGCCGTGCTGCGGCGGTCGCTGCCCAAGTGGTTCGACCTGTCGGTGTGGCCGCTGCTCGACGTCGTGCTCTGGGGGGCGCTCGGGGCCTACGTCGCCACCAACGACGCCGGCAGCCGCGCCGGCACGCCCTACCTCCTCGCCGGCATCGTCCTGTTCCACGTCCTGTTCCAGGCCCACATCGCCGTGGCGACGGGGTTCATGGAGGAGACGTGGACGCGGAACCTCCTCAACGTGATGGCCACCCCGTTGCGCGAGGCCGAGTACGCGCTCGGCCTGGCCATCTACGGCTTCGCCAAGCTGGCCATGGGCATGGTCACGGTGACGCTGTCGGCCTGGGTCGTGTACCGCTTCGACACCTCGTCGCTCGGCTGGGTGCTGGTGCCGATCGTGCTCATCTTGATGCTCACCGGATGGGCGCTGGCCCAGGCGTCGATCGGGCTCCTGCTTCGCTACGGCCCGAGCGCCGAGATCCTCACCTACGGCCTCATCTTCGTGACCATGGCCGTCTCGGGCGTCTTCAACCCCGTCGACGCGCTCCCGGGTGCGTTGCAGCCGTTCGCCCGCCTGCTGCCGACGATGTACGCCTTCCGGGCCCTGCGCACCGTGCAGGCCGGCGGGGCGACGCCATGGGACGACGTCGCCGTCGGCCTGGTCGGCGCCGTGGTGGCCGCCGCGCTGAGCCTGGTCTACGTCGTGCACATGCTCCGGGTCTTCCGCGACCGCGGCTTCGTCACCCGCTTCAGCTGACGCCGGCCGCGCTGGCTACGGTCGAGGCGTGAGCGCGATCACGCACGTGCGGGTGGAGGCGGAGCCGGACGGCGCGCTCCTGGTGACGTGGGAGGTGGCCGGTGCGGCCACGGCCGTCCACGTGGCCGTGGGCTCCTCACCCGAGGGCGTCGACCACGAGCACGTCGTCAGCGTGGAGCCGGGCACGACGTCCACCCGGCTGCACGGGCTCCGACCCGGGCGGCACTTCGTGTCGGTGTCGCCCCAGGGCGGCGGCTCCGCGGTGATCGCCGCCGACCGCCGCGTGGCCTTCGCCGGGCTGAAGAACTTCCGGGACCTGGGCGGCTACCCGGTGCGCGACGGCGGTTGGACCCGCTGGGGCCGCGTGTTCCGCGCCGACGCGCTCCACGGGCTGACCTCCGACGACCTGGCCGTGTACCACGGGCTGGGGATCAGGAGCGTCTACGACCTGCGCCGCGACGTGGAGCGCCAGGAGCTGCCCAACCCCGTCGAGTCCGAGGCGCTGGCCTTCCTGAGCAACGGCTCGACCGAGGCCTCGCAGGTGATGACGGCCACCCTGCTCAACGAGCGGGACGGGCAGGAGATCCTGCGGGCCCTCTACGTCGGGCTCCTGGAGCACGCCGCCCCGCAGATCGGCGCGCTGCTCGGCGCGCTGGCCGACGAGGCGCGACTGCCCGCCGTGTTCCACTGCCACGCGGGCAAGGACCGCACCGGCGTGGCCGCGGCGCTCCTGCTCGAGGCGCTCGGCGTGCCCCGCGAGCACGTGCTCGACGACTACGAGCTGACCAGCCGGTACCGGCGGCGCGGCGATCGCGACGCGGCGCTGCAGCGCCTGCTGGCGTCGGGCATCTCGCCCGAAGCCGCGGCCGGTGTCATGACCGCGCCCCGGTGGGCCATGGCTGGAGCGCTCGCCGAGCTCGACCAGCGCTACGGGGGCGTCAACACGTACCTCGTCACCTGCACGGGGTTCACGGACGGGCAGCTGGCACGGCTGCGGGAGCTGCTGGTCAGTCGTTGAGGCGGCGGGCCCGGCGGGCCCGACCGGCCCGGATGGCCACGACCGCCCACGCCAGCGAACCGCCGGCCAGCAGCGCCGCGCCGCCCACGATCGACGCCAGGGGCAGCGTGAACGCCAGCACCAGGCAGAGGACCACGCCGAGCCCGGCCAGCCCTCGCGGCCAGCGCCGCTCGTGGCGCTCCAGCTGCCACGCCGAGGCGTTGGCCAGCGCGTAGTACGCGAGCACGGCGAAGGAGCTGAAGCCGATCGCGCCGCGGACATCGGCCACCAGCACCACGGCGGCCACCACGACACCGGCCGCCACCTCGGCGCGGTGCGGCGTGCGGTGCACGGGATGGACCGCGTCGAGCACGGCCGGGAGCTCGCGCCGGCGGGCCATGGAGAGCGCAGTGCGGCTCACCCCGGCCAGGAGCGAGAGCAGCACGCCGGCCGACGCCAGCGCCGCGCCCACCCGCGCCACCGGGGCCAGGCCGTCCCAGTCGCCGGCCTCCAGCACGGTGGCCAGCGGCGCCGGCGAGCCGGCCAGGGCCTCGGGTCCGACGGCGAGCAGCGCGGCCCCGAGCACCACCGCGTAGAGGGCCACGACCAGCCCCAGGGCGAGGGGGATGGCCCTCGGGATCGTCACCTCGGGATCACGGACCTCTTCGCCGAGCGTGGCGAGGCGGGCGTAGCCGGCGAAGGCGAAGAACAGGAACCCGGCCGACCGCAGCACCCCCCACACGCCGTCGGGCCGCTCGCCGGTGAGCCGGTCGAGGTCGGGGTCCCCGCCGGCCACGGCGGCCACGACGATCACGACCAGCGCGGCCAGCACCAGCGCGACGAGCACGGTCGTGGCCCGCGCCGTCTTCTCCACGCCTCGGTAGTTGACGGCGGTCAGCGCGGCGACCGCGCCGATGCCGAGGGGCCGAGCCAGGTCGGCGTCGACGTAGGCGCCGAACGTCAGTGCCATCGCCGCCAGGCTCGCCGTCTTGCCGACCACGAAGCTCCAGCCCGCCAGGAAGCCCCAGTACGGGCCGAGGTGGATGCGGGCGTAGACGTAGGTGCCGCCGGCCTCGGGGTGGAGGGCCGCCAGCTGGGCCGACGACGTGGCGTTGGCGTAGGCCACGACCGCGGCCAGCGCCAGGCCGACGAGCAGCCAGCTGCCCGCAGCCGCGGCGGCGGGGCCGGGCGCGGCGAAGATCCCCGCGCCGATCATGGCGCCGAGGCCGATGACGACGGCGTCGGTGAGGCCGAGCCGTCGCGCCAGGCGACGAGGCGTCTCGGCCGTGCTCAGTCGCCGACGACCCGCAAGCGGGCCGGGCTGACAGGCTCCAGCCCGCCGGTCAGCCGGCGCAGGGCGGCATCGGTGGCGTCGTCGGCGGGCAGCCACACCACCAGCCGCTGGTCGTTGTCGCTGTCGACCCGCAGCACCTCGGTCGACACCCGCAGCTCGCCGGCGTCGGGGTGGCGGAGCACCCGCGGGCCGGCGTGGCCCCGGGGCGCGGTGTGGGCCTTCCAGCGGCGAGCGAACTCGGGCACCGCCTCCAGCTCGGCCAGGAGGAGTCGGAGCCGTTCGTGGTCCCGCCAGCGCAGGCGGGCCTGGCGGATCACCGCCACCTGCTCGTCGGCCGTGGACGCCCAGTCGGGATCCAGCTGGCGGCTGCGCGGGTCGAGGAAGGTGAAGCGGGCCAGGTTGGGACCCTCACCGTCCAGCACGCCGCTCGGGCGCATGACGCACTCCCAGGCGGGGTTGGCCGCCAGCACGTCGTACCAGGGCCCGAGCACGACCGCCGGCGTGGGGTCGAGCCGGGCCAGCACCTCCCGCATGGTGGCGGGCACCTCGGCCGCGAAGGGCGAGTCCTCGAAGGGGCACAGCTGGGAGGCGGACTCGCACTGGGAGAGGATCTTCAGCTGGACCCGGTCCTTGTTGTCGAGCCGGAGGGCGTCGGCCAGGGCCAGCACCACCGAGGCTGACGGGTTCCGGTCGCGCCCCTGCTCGAGGCGCACCAGGTAGTCGACGCTGACCCCCGCCAGCGTGGCCAGCTCCTCCCGGCGCAGGCCCGGGGTGCGACGCCGGCCGGTGTCGGGCAGGCCGACGTCGGCGGGCTTGGTCGCTTCGCGGCGGGCTCGCAGGAAGGCGCCGAGCTCGTTCTCGTCACCCATGGGGCCAGTATGGCCGCCGGGGCCACCCGCCAGGGTGGCCCTCCCACTCCCAGGATCGAGGCGGCCTCGGCCCGGAGGAGGCGGGCCCGCACAGTGGTGGACATGACCACCACCGACCACTCCCGCACCACCCCCTTCCCCCTCGTCCCCGGCCGCTGGACGCTCGATCCGCTCCACAGCGTCGTCGGCTTCTCCATCCGCCACCTCGGCGTGACCAAGGTCCGAGGCCGCTTCCAGCGCTTCGACGCCGAGGTGCTGATCGGCGACTCGCCGGCGGCGTCGTCCGTCACCGCCACCGTGGACCTGGCGTCGGTCGACACCGGGCAGGCCGACCGTGACGCCCACATCCGGGCCGAGGACATGATCGACGTGGCCCGTCGGCCCACGATGACGTTCCGCTCCACGGCCATCGAGGGCGACGCCGGCGCGGCCCGCGTCGTCGGTGAGCTCACCATCGGCGACGTCACGAGGCCGCTCGTGCTCGAGGTGGAGCTCGGCGGCCTCGCCGAGTTCCCGGTCGACGGCAGCCGTCGCGCCGGGCTCTCCGCGACCGGCGAGCTGCGCCGCAGCGACTTCGGCATCGCCCCCGGGTTCCCCGCCCCGCTGCTCGGCGACGTCGTGAAGATCGAGCTCGACCTCGAGCTGGTGGAGCCGGCCGGCGTGCCGGGCGACGCCGCTACAGCGACTGGTAGAGCCTGAACAGCCCGACGGGGCTGCCGGCCATCTGCGCCCGGAGCTCGTCGCTCAGGTCGCCGAGGAGCTCGCCGGACACGGTCCCCGTCGCCATGATCGCCTCCATGAGGGGGGCCATGTGCTGGCTGTGCAGGAGCAGCGCGTCGGCGTCGCGGAAGCGCTCGAGCACGATCGCCTCCGACTCGTCGTCGTTCAGGTACGTGTCGTACTGGAGCGTGCCCACGTCCTTGGTCCGCACGATCTGCAGGCACTCGGCCGAGATGCGCTTGAAGTCCTCGACCTTGCCGGGGTGGAAGCGGAACCGCACGATGCCCTGGAGCTCACCCATCATGGCCTCCCTCGTCGGAGCGACCCCGTCGGCCGCCCTTCACGGTGTGGACGGAGCCGCCGCTCGGTTCTCGACATGCCGCCTGATCAGCGCAGCGCGGGGATCACCGTCTCGCCGAAGGCGGCCAGCGTGTCGGGATGGGCGAAGTCGGTGAACCAGGCGTAGATGCGCTCCACGCCCTTGTCCGCCAGACCTCCGAAGAAGTCGATGACCTCGTTGCTCGAACCGGTGAACACGCCCAGGGTTCCGAAGCGCTTGGCCGCGAGCCCGGCGACCTCGGCGCGCCGGTCCTCCGAGGGGACGAACGCCACCATGTGCTCGATCGAGATGCGGGCGTCGCCGGCACGATCACGCATCTCCTCGAACCGGTCGAGGATGCCGATGTGGAGGTTCCACCAGTCGGCGTGCGCGGCCACGAGCTCCATGGTCTTCGGGCCGGCGCCACCGATCACGAGCGGGATGCGGCCCAACGGCACAGCGGCCTGCTGGGCGCCGCGCAGCTGGAAGAACTCGCCGTCGTAGTCGACCGGGTTGCCGGTCCACAGCGCCTTCAGGACCTCGATGGTCTCCTGCAGGCGGCGCACGCGCCGGGCGCCGCTGTCGGCCGTGACCGAGAACGGCTCGAGCTCGTGGGTGCCCGAGCCCCAGCCGATGCCGAGCTCGAAGCGGCCGCCGGAGAAGTGGTCGAGGGTGACGGCTTCCTGCGCCAGCACCGCCGGGTGGCGGAACGGGTCGGACAGCACCAGCGAGCTCACGACGAGCCGGGAGGTGTGCGCGGCCAGCCAGACGTTCGTGGGCATCGCGCTGTACATGGGCTGCTGCTCGGCCCGCGGCGGGGCGAGGTGGTCCATGCCGGCGATGCCCAGGAAGCCCGCCGCTTCGGCGGCCTGTGCCCGCTCGATGAGCTGGCTCGGCGACATGCGCATCTGCGGGAGGTAGAGGTGGAATTCGATGCGGGGCGTTCTACCACCAGGAGGAGGGGTCAAGCTCTGCCCGTGACACCAGCGTTCGGTTCCTTCCTGATCCCCGAGGCCGACCGGCCCCTCCTGGCGACGGCGCAGCGGGTGGAGCGCCTCGGCCTCGAGTACGTCGGCATCCAGGACCACCCGTACCAGCGCCGGTACGTCGACACGTGGGCGCTGATGGCGATGATCGCCGGATCGACCACGACGTTGCGGGTCTTCCCCGACGTGGCCAACCTGCCGCTGCGGCCGCCTGCGGTGATGGCCAAGATGGCCGCCACCATCGATCTGCTGAGCGGCGGGCGCTTCGAGCTCGGGCTCGGCGCGGGCGCGTTCTGGGACGCCATCGAGGCGTGGGGCGGGCCGCGGCGGGGCGCGGGCGAGTCGCTCGAGGCGTTGGAGGAGGCCGTCACCGTGATCCGCAAGGTGTGGAGCGGGGAGCGGAACCTGCGGGTCGACGGGGCCCACTACCGCCTGGCGGGCGCGCACGGAGGTCCCGTGCCGGCGCACCCCATCGGCATCTGGCTCGGCACCTACGGTCCTCGAGCGTTGGCGCTCACGGGTCGCGTGGCCGACGGGTGGGTCCCGTCGTTCCGTGGGGAGCTGGGCCCGATCGCCGAGATGAGCCGGAGGCTGGAGGACGCGATCGCGGCGGCCGGACGCGAGCAGCGGGCCGTGCGGCGCGTGCTCAACGTCTCGGGCACCATCACCACCGGCGCGTCCGAGGGCGTCTTCCGCGGGCCGGTCGACCAGTGGGTGGACGACCTGACCGAGGTGGCCGTGTCCAACGGCTTCGACCTGTTCGTGTTCTGGGGCGAGGGCGACGACCAGCTCGACCGCTTCGCCCAGGAGGTGGTGCCCGCGGCGCGCGCCCAGCTGGCGAGCATCGATCGCACCTAGGGCGTCAGCGCGTCAGCACCATGCAGGTGGCGATCGGGCCGCCGCCGGTGGAGATGACGGCGACGTCGTGGCGGGCCACCTGACGCTCGCCGGCGGCGCCGCGCAGCTGCGTGACGGCCTCGTGCAGCACCCAGTGGCCGTGCATGCGGCCCGCGGAGAGCTGCCCGCCGTAGGTGTTGAGCGGCAGCTCGCCGTCGCGCGCGATGCGTGTGCCGCCCTCCACGAACGGGCCCGACTCGCCCCGCCCGCAGAAGCCGAGCGCCTCCAGCCAGGCCAGGGTCAGGAACGAGAAGCCGTCGTAGAGCTCGGCCACGTCGACGTCCGACGGCTTCAGGTCGGTGCGGCGCCACAGCTCCGCGGCCGCGTCGACCGAGGCCATGTTGGGGTAGTCGGGCCGGTAGACCCAGCCACCGGGCGAGGTGGTCCGCGCCGCGGCCTCCACCCGCACGGCGCCGTGGGGCGCGTCGGGCGCGTACGCCGGCTGCGACACCACGAAGGCGCAGGCGCCGTCGACCGGCACGTCGCAGTCGAGCAGCCCGAGGGGCTCGCTGATCCAGCGGGCGTGCAGGTAGTCGTCCATCGTGATCGGGCTGCGGTAGACGGCGCGCGGGTTGAGCGCCGCGTTGCGGCGGGCGTTCAACGGGATCCACCCCAGCTGCTCGCGGGTGGTGCCGTAGAGGTGCATGTGGGGCTGCGCGTGCATGGCGATCCAGTTGGCCGCCGAGAAGGCGTGGTAAGCGAGCAGCTCGGCGACGTCCTCCATGCCCGCGCCGTCGACGCCCTGACGCCGGGCCGCGGGCTGGTCGCCGCCCTTGGGCAGCGTCGCGCCGCCCAGCATGGCCACGCTGCGGTACACGAGCACGTGGCGGGCCTGGCCCGATGCCACCGCCCGGCAGGCGTTGTGCACGCCCGCCATCGACCCACCCACCGAGGTGGCCCCCTCACCGGTCCACGACGGCGCCATCCCGAGCGTGGCCGCCACCTGCTCGAGGGGCGCCTCGCCCACGGTGGTGATGCCGTCGATGTCCGCGGGGGTCAGCCCGGCGTCGGCGATGGCCTCACGCGCGGCGGCGACCGCCAGGTCGAGGTTGGGCGTGCCCGTGTTGCGGCCGATGTCCGAGATGCCGATCCCGGTGATGACGCAACGCTGCTCCCACTTGTCCTCCACGGGCGCCGAGCCTATGGCAGAACGTGGTTCCACGCACGTGGCCGCGGCTGGCTAGGGTGCGCCCGTGACGGTCCCCCGGATGCTGCCGCCCCTCACCGACCTCAACCGGCCGTTCTGGACCGGCGGTCACGACGGCCGCCTGCTGGTGCTGCGCTGCGCGGGCTGCCGGCGCTGGGTGCACCCGCCCCGGGCCACCTGCCCCGACTGCGGCGGCCCACTGGCGCCGGAGGCCGTGAGCGGCGAGGGCACGGTGTGGTCGTTCACGGTGAACCACCACGCCTTCCACCCCCGGGTGCCCGTGCCCTACGTGGTCGCGCTGGTGGAGCTGGTGGAGCAGGCCGACCTCCGCCTGCCCACCAACCTGGTCGACTGCGACCCGGCCGACGTGCACATCGGCATGCCGGTCCGGGTCACGTTCGAGGACCACGGCGAGGTCGCCGTGCCGGTCTTCCGGCCCGCGTGACTCAGTACGGGTTCCCGTCGCGGTCGAGGTAGTCCTCGACGGCCACCTTCTCGGCCACGAGGCGCTCGTACTCGGCGTCGTCCAGGCCGAGGATCTCCTTGAACACGTAGGCGTTGTCCTCGCCCAGCGCCGGCGCGCCCTTGCCCCACGCCAGCGGCAGGCCGCGGAAGGGGTGGCCGAGCTGGCCGTACGTGCCGACGTCGCGTGTGGTGAGCGGGCGGATCCACTCGCGGGCCACCACCTGGGGGTCGACCTCGAAGGCGCGGTCGTCGAGCAGCGGCGCGGCGGCCACGCCGGCGCGCTGCAGGCGGTGGAACGCGTCGTAGGCGGTGAGCGTGGTGGTCCACGCCGTGATGGCCTCGTCGAGCTCGTCGTGGGCGGCCTGCCGGCCGGCGACGTCGGCGAGGCGATCCTCCTTGGCGAGGTCCTCGCGGCCCAGCGCCGTGGTGAGCCCCGTCCACGCGGCGTCGTCGGTGACCGTGACCGCCAGCAGGCGGCCGTCGGCGCACGGGTAGAGGCCCTGCGGCGCGCGGCGCGGGTCGCGGTTGCCGTAGCGCTGCGGGGCCCGGCCGAGCTGCAGGTCGACGAACACGTCGCCCAGCTGCGCCAGCACGTTCTCGCTCTGGGCCAGCTCGATCACCTGCCCCCGCCCCGTGGCGGCGCGGTAGTGCAGCGCGGCCAGCACCGCGAAGGCACCCGCCGGCGCGGTGACACTGTCCATGTGCTGCGTCGTGGGCGTCTCCATCAGGTCGGTGCCGCGGTGCCCGCACAGCGACGCCAGGCTGGTGAGGCCGTCGAACTGGCCGCCGAAGCCGGTGTAGCGGGCCCAGTCGCCGGTGAGCCCGGCCGGCGGGATGCGCAGCACGATCATGCGGGGGTTGGCCTCGAGCAGCTGGGTCTCGTGGAGGCCCATCTGGTGGAGCGTGCTCATCTTCAGGTTCTCGACGAACACGTCGCAGGAGCGCACCAGCCGGAAGAAGAGCTCGCGCTGCTCCGGGAAGCGCACGTCGAGCGTGCACGAGCGCTTGCCCCGGTTGATCGAGTTGTACATCGAATGCCGGTTGTACGGGCGGTCCGGCGTGTCGGGCGCGGGCGGGCCGTAGCCGCCGACCAGGACCGAGAGCAGCATCCTCGGGTCGGGGCGCGGCGACAGCCCGCGGGTGGTGGGCGGGAAGACGTGGGGGCTCTCCACGCGGATGATCTCCGCGCCGAGGTCGGCCAGGTGCAGGGTGAGGAGCGGCCCCGACCACACGGTGGTGAGGTCGAGCACCCGGATCCCGGTCAGCGGCGGGAGGGCGGGGTCGCGCACCACCGCCGGCGGGGCGGCCGGCTGCACGTCGTCGCCGGCGGCGCCGGTCGGGGAGGAGTCGTCGCCGAGGCGGGGCGCGGGGCGGCGCAGCTTCCAGCCGCCCTCGGCGTGGCGGTACGGCGCGCCGGGCAGCAGGAGGCGGCCGGCCGCCGGGTCCTCGGCGTGCACCCAGAAGCCCCGCTGGTGCAGGTGGTCGGCGGTGAGGAGCTCGTGCGGCTCGTGCACCGGCGCCACCGGCCAGCCCACGGCCTGGCCGGCGTCGGTGATCTCCTGGCGCGTCCGGCTGAGCAGCCACGGGTAGAGCGCGGCGTCGAGGATCTCCTTGGTCTCCGGCCGCGAGAAGGCGTCCGGGCGGGCGAAGGCCTCGGTGAGGGCCGGGTCGTCGATCACCGCCAGCATCTCCTTGAGCTGCTGGGTGGTCATCATCATGGCCACGTAGCCGTCGGCGCACGGGTGGGGCCCCACGGGCATCAGGGTGGAGCTGCTGTCGGCGACCTGCGCCTCGAGGTCCTCCCGGCCCCGGTACTGCCAGCCCAGGAACAGCGAGATGCGCGTGGGGTTGGCGGCCAGCGCCTCCCAGGCGGCGCAGTCCACGAACGCGCCCACGCCCGTGGCCCGGGCGCGCAGCACCGCGGCCAGGCCGCCCTCTGCCGCGGTGTGCCCGACGGTGCACTCCTGCACCGACATCGGCAGGCGCACGAGGCCGTTGCGGTCGCGCAGCAGCGAGCCCGCGAAGGTCTGCGCCACGAGGTCGCTCCAGGCGAACTCGGCGTAGGGCCCGGTGGCGCCGAAGCCGCTGATGGCCACCACCGACAACGAGGGCCGGCGGGCCATCAGCTGGTCGCGGTCGATGCCGAAGTCGCGCAGGGCCGCGAGGCCCGGGGCCTCCACCACCAGGTCGGCGTCCGCCAGCAGCGCCTCCAGCGCGGGCGCGCCCGCGGGGCCCGGCTCGACCACGACGCTGCGCTTGTTGGTGTGGAGGTGCGCGAACGCGCCGGGCTCGGCCCGGAGGGGGTCGCCGTCGGGCGGCTCGACCTTGGCCACGTCGGCGCCGAGGTCGGCGAAGACCTTGCCGCACCAGGCCGCGGCCACGCCTCGGCCGATCTCGATGACCCGCAGGTCGCTCAGCACCTGTCGCATGCCAACCCCCTCGTCGCTCGGGCGCCCGTCGCACTCTAGGAGAACGGCCCACTCGCTCCAGCGTGACGGCTCGGCGGCGCGCGTGTAGAACGGTGGTCCACACACGAGGGCAGGGGAGCGGGATGGCGGAGGCGGGGATCGGCGCGCTGGCGGGTTGGCGGGTGCTGGACCTGGCGGACGGTGTGGCGGCGGCTTTCTGCGCCAAGGTCCTCGCCGATCTCGGGGCCGACGTGGTGAAGGTGGAGCCGCCGGAGGGCCACCCCGGCCGGTGGGCCGCACCGCGGCGGGTCGACGCTGCGCCGGGCGAGCCGGGCGGCCGGTTCGTCTACCTGCACACGGGCAAGGCGAGTGTGGTGGTGGGTGACGGGCCCGAGGGTGAGGCCCGGTTGCGTGAGCTGGTGGCCGAGTGCGATGTGGTGGTGACGGATCGGCCTGCGGGGGCGCTGGCGCCGTTGGGCGAGTTGGGTGAGGGCACGACGTTGGTGGTGATCTCGCCCTTCGGGGCTTCCGGGCCCTACGCCGGCTACCGTGCCTGTCACCTGCTGACGTTCCACTCGGGTGGGGAGGGGTCGATCCTGCCGAGCGGGGCCACGTTCAAGCGGTTCCCGGAGCGGCCGCCGGTGCAGGCGGGGAGTGACGTGGCGGAGTTCGACGCGGGTTGGAACGCGGCGGTGGCGGTGTTGGCGGCGTGCTACCACCGGTTGCGGACGGGTCGGGGTCAGCGGATCGACGTGTCGGTGCAGGAGTCGCAGCTGACGCTGAACCGCACGCGGTTGAGCCGGTGGAACAACGACGGTGTGCGCCTGGGTCGGGAGGGCAGCCGCTACGGGTTCTTCGGGATGCTGCCGTGCCGCGACGGTTGGGTGCAGCTGGTGGGGCTGACGCCGGCGCAGTGGGATGCGCTGGCCGCGTCGGCGGAGGCCGCTGAGCTGGCCGACCCGCGGTTCGCGACGGCGGAGGCCCGCGCGGCCGACATGGGCGCCGCGGCTGAAGCGCTGCTGGGCTGGGTGCAGGCGCGCGACAAGGCCGAGGTGGTGCGGATCCTGGCGGCGTTGGGCGCGCCGGTGGGCGCGTATGCCCAGCCCGTGGATCTCCTGGCGTCGGAGCAGCTGGCCCACCGGGGCTTCTTCCGCGAGGTGGACGACGGGCGGGGCGGGCGGCTGTTGGTGCCCGGTCCGCCGTATCGCTTGTCGGCCACGCCGGTGGAGGTGCGCCCGGCGCCGGCGCTGGGCTCGGCCACGGGTTTCCGCGCGGACGGGCCGGCCAAGGCCACCGTGGCGCCGGGCCGCGGGTTGGAGGGGCTGCGGGTGCTGGACTTCACGTGGGCCGCGGCCGGGCCGTACGCCACCACGCTGCTGGCGCTGCTGGGCGCGGACGTGGTGAAGGTGGAGTCCACCAAGCGGCCGGATCCGGCGCGTCGCGGCTTCCTGGCCGACTACGGCGGCATCAACCGGTCGCCGAACTTCAACGAGATCAACCAGGGCAAGCGGTCATTCCAGGTGGACCTGTCGCGCCCGGAGGGCCTGGCGCTGGCCC
>Ga0182742_1003434_pt1 | contig 15519 bp, 10 predicted proteins | sample eDN5th37CBELigMG_FD_128880 | JGI IMG/M metagenome (GOLD analysis project Ga0182742, IMG submission 128880) | Enriched Miracle-Growth compost microbial communities from Emeryville, California, USA - eDNA 5th pass 37_C BE-Lig MG (version 2)... ...
CGAATCGCGGCAGAACGGTTTCGATGCCGTCGATGGATTGCCGGTTGGCAGGACTCAGGTTCGGCTTGTAATACCAGCTGCCGCCCTGTTCGGTCAGGATGCCCGGGACGCCTTCGCCGTCCAGATCCACCCAGCGGTAGCTCGCGTCGCTCAGGCCCGTGGGCAAGTTGCGCAAGCTTGCGGGGTCGAGGTCGCGCACGGACTCATCGATCTCGGCCTGCGTATATTCGAACTCGAGCGGTGGCAGCGAACTCGTGCGGTATCCGGTGACACCGTCGCGGACATAGCCGACCTGGGTGGCGGACAGGAGATGGGAGTAAAAAGGCTGCGCGGCATCAGGAGGTGGAGCGGATGCGTGCGCCAGGTTGGTGGAGCGCACCAGGCACTCGAGGCCGACGTCAGGTTCCCCGGCAAAATGATGGAACATCAGGATCCGCCGGCACAGCCGATAAGTGCGGATTTCGAATCCCGCGCGATAGGTCGAGAAGGCATCGCGCCTGCAGGCCCAGGGCTGCGACGTTTCCTGGGGAGTCGGGGCCAGCAGGTCATGCTCGCCGTAGTCGAACACGACTTCGAAGCACCAGTCGGTGGGAGACTGCGCCGGTTCGGCGGCGGTCAGGTCCGGCAGGCAAGGCACGCGATTGCCATAACGGATGCGCTTGATGTAACGCTGCGCCGATCGCGTCAGGTCGCTGCGATTGCGCTCCTGAACCTCGGCAGGCGCGACGCCGGCCGAGTCCTCCTGCTTGTACTCGTAGGCAATGGCATTGCCCTTGTCGTCATGGCTTTCGCAAATCAACCAGCTGAAGATGCGGGCAGGGTCCAGGGGGTGCGCGATCCGGCTCTGCGCCGTTCTGCCGTACCAGGTGGTGATGTTGTCCTTCGAGATCGACCGCCAGCACGTGTCTGTCGCGTCGGCAGTGTTCACCCAGCGTTCGATGCGTGCGAACAGTCCTTCTACGCGAGGGCGATAACGGTGGATGGTGTACTGGCTACCGTGCACGGTCCGCCGAGGCAGTACCTCGCGGATCCAGTCGTTGCCGGTCCGGAGCAGGACCGGCACCAGGTCTTCGGCACCGGAAAGTATGAAGGTGTCGGACTCTTGCGCATCGCTGTAGCGCGGCAGACCCTTTTCCGTCTTGCGCGAGACAGTGGGAAGCGACAGGTTCCAGCCGAAACCGAATGGCCCGTTGCCTGCACCGGAGTTGTAGTGGATCGACAGCTGAGGGCCGAAGCCGGCGCGCCCCGGAGAAGTGAAGACGGGCACCGACATTGCCCCTGTCCCGGAGACGGGATTGGCGGCAAATTTCTCGCCCATCCCGCTGAGGGCGCCGCCGCCTTTGGGCGGGACGATCTCAGGAGTCAAACCGCGGCTGGAGGTACGGTTCGTGCCACCGTACTCGTTTTCAGCAGGCTCCATGGGAGCCCCCGGTTAAGCAGGTAGGGGCTTACACGGTATCACGGATCGAGCAGGCGGCTCAAGCCAGGATATCGGGATGGCTTGTTCGCAAAACAATTCCGGCGGGAGGCCTGCTTCGGCGCCGGGCATCGTGCATTCCGATGAGCGGAAGGCGCCGAAGCAGAGGGGATCAGTCCTGGCGGCTGGTCACTTCAACCAGGTGATAGCCGAACTGGGTCTTGACCGGACCCTGGACGACGTTCACCGGTGCGCTGAATACGACTTCGTCGAATTCCCTGACCATCTGGCCCCGGCCAAACTGGCCCAGGTTGCCGCCGTCCCGGCCGGATGGGCAGGTCGAATTCTCTTTTGCGACCTGGGCGAAGTCGGCGCCGCCTTCGATAGCGGCCTTCAGTTCGTTGCACTTCTCTTCGCTGGATACCAGGATGTGGCGAGCAGAGGCCTTGGCCATGGTTCGTTCCTTATGAAATCGATGGGTAATCCGCCATTTTAACGCGGCGAAACCGTGTTCCTTGAGCTCAGCGGCTCGCCACCCGGTCGTAGGCAGCCGAAGCGGCCAGCGCCAGCAGGACGGGGACGAGCCATCCCAGCCCCAGGTCGGCACCGGGCATCTGAGCCACAGCCTCGGGCACCAGTCGGGAAAGACCTGCCGCCGTCAGTCCATCCATGATGCCAAACACAGCGGCCACGAGCAGCGTGGGAATGAATACCCGAGACGGCCTGCGCCACAGCGCGGAGGCCAGGCTGAGCGCGACCAGTGCGATGGCTACCGGGTAGATCGCGGACAGGACCGGAACGGACACGGCGATAAGCTGTTCCAGTCCCTGGTTGGCGACGACCATGCTGAACAGACCGATAAGCACCACCACGCTGCGGTAGGACATCGGCAATATCTTGCTGAAGTAGTCGCCGCAGGCTGATGCCAGACCGACCGCCGTCGTCAGGCAGGCCAGGGTGATGACGGCGGCCAGGAGGATGCTGCCCATGGGGCCGAAGACGTGGCTGACGAAAGCGGTCAGGATGGGCGCGCCGGTAGTGGCGTCGGGAGCGAGTATGCCGCTGCCCGCACCGAGCAGGATCAGCGACAGGTAGACCAGCGCCAGCCCTACGGCAGCGATGACGCCGGCGATGATGGCGTAGCGCGTCAGAAGCCGCGCATCCGAAATGCCTCGACTGCGAATGGCATTCACGATGACGATGCCGAAGACCAGTGCACCCAGGGCGTCCATCGTCTGGTAGCCCTGGATGAACCCTTGCGACAACGGCGCATCCACATACAGGCCGGTAGGCTCGCCGATAGCGCCGGCGGGCATGAGGATGGCTGCGCCCGCCAGCACGATCAGCGCGACGATGAGGACAGGGGTGATCATCTTGCCCACGGTATCGATCAGCCGCCCCGGGAACAGGGCAAGCAGCATGACGAGCGTGAAATACACAATCGTATAGATGGCGCGCGCCGCGCCGCCTGTGCCAAGGAAAGGCGCAAAACCCACTTCGAAGGAAACCGTGGCGGTGCGCGGCGTGGCGAAAAGCGGGCCAATGGTCAGGTACACCAGCACCCCCAGCAGAATGCCTGCCCCTTTGCCGACAGGTGCAGTCAACGAATTCATGCCACCGCCGACCCGGGCCAGTGCAACGACCGTCAGCAGGGGCAGGCCGACACCGGTCAGCAGGAAGCCCAGTGCGGAATACCACATCTGGTCGCCCGACAAATGGCCGACCATGGGCGGAAAGATGATGTTGCCCGCACCCAGAAAAAGCGCGAAGGTCATGAATCCCAGGGCAATCAAGTCCTGGGTTTTGAGGGTGCTGATCATAGGGAACCGATAGGAAAAATGACGTTGGAAAAGCTTGGGCTTTCCGGTGTAATCATAAAGGACGCGTCTGATTCGCCCGGCCCGGCACCCGGTGACGGCCGCAGTCGTGCTGCTCGGGGAGAAGCATTCCTGCCGGGCTGGCGTTCCTGCGGGCGTACGGGGTGTGCCGGACACCAGTGCGGCTGTGCGCAGGGACGCAATTCGATTCACATGTCGACCGGAGAGCCGGAATGCCTGTCTGGGCGCAAGCTGGTCTGTGGGGGCTTTTGGCTTCTTCGTCACTCGTGATTGGAGCTGCCCTTGCATATGTGGTTGATCTGCCCAGGCGGGTGACGGCCGGCATCATGGCCTTCGGCTGCGGCGTGCTCATCTCCGCCGTGGCGTACGATCTCATCATGGAAGGGTTCCAGCTTGGCGGGATCTGGCCGATAGTCAGTGGCGCGGTGGCCGGGTCGCTGGCCTATACGGCGGCGAACCTGCTGGTGTCGACCCGAGGCGGAAAGCACCGAAAGCGATCCGGCACGCAACAGGCTGACCAGGGAGGTGAAGCCAGCGGCCTCGTCATTGCGGTTGGTTCCCTGCTTGACGGAATTCCGGAGTCCATCGTACTGGGAGTGGGCCTGGTCGGAGGAGGGGGAGTAAGTGTTGCGATGCTTGCGGCCATCTTCCTGTCCAATCTGCCCGAAGGGCTGTCCAGTGCGGCGGGCATGAAGCAGGCCGGGCGCAGCAAGACCCATGTCCTGGGAATGTGGGGCGGCATTGCCGTACTGACGGCAGGCGCGTCGTTGTGCGGCGCCGGGCTGTTCGCCAACGCATCGCCCTGGCTCCTTGCCATGGTCAATGCCATGGCGGCCGGCGCCCTTCTCACGATGATCGCCGACACCATGATCCCGGAGGCCGTAGAGGGCGAGCACGACGGTACCGGGACATTGGTGGTGCTCGGATTGTTGGTCGCCTTTGCACTTTCTCAAGGTGGGGGCTGAGGGTTCAAGCCGCTTCTTGCAAGAGGCACCCGGTCCGTGCCCGCGTTGGAGTGGAGACGACCGTAATGCAGTCGCACAAACCCCTTTTTACCGGTTAGAATACGCGCTCCTTTTGGGGAGTAGCCTGCTCTCGACCTTTTCGAGAGGCCTGCGTCAACATTCTTGACCACACCTGGTCATGGCGCCGGCGGCCTGATGGCATGGCGAGACCGAGGGTCTTTTCGCGAGTTGGCCGGGCGCGGAACGACCCTTTGTGTCTGCCCGGCCGGAGTCGCACTCCCATCATGACCTGGTTGTCCACCCTCGTCGTCGCTTTTGCGATGTCAACAGACGCGTTCGCCGCAGCCGTAAGCAAAGGCGCGAGCCTGACCCGTCCCAAGTTCTCGGAAGCGATCCGCACGGGCGCGATCTTTGGTGTTATCGAGGCGCTCACGCCTCTTATCGGCTGGGCGCTCGGCTCCGTCGCCGCACCCTACGTCGAAGCCTGGGATCACTGGATCGCCTTCGGCATGCTTACGGTACTTGGGCTGCACATGGCTCGCAATGGTCTCAAGGCAGACGAAGACGACGAAGCGCCCGCACGAACGCGACATTCTTTCTGGCTGCTGGCCGCCACGGGCTTTGCCACCAGCATCGACGCCATGGCGGTGGGCGTGACGCTGGCCTTTATCGACAACAACATATTCGTCACCGCTGCTGCAATCGGCATGGCCACTCTTGTGATGGTGACCATTGGCGTCATGGTGGGCCGCATGCTGGGCGCTATTGCAGGCAAGCGCGCCGAGGTGCTTGGCGGTGTGGCGCTGATCTGTATTGGCTCGCTTATCCTCTACGAGCATCTGACCGCCGTCTAGGTCGTCAAAGAGCTCCCTACAGGAAAGCACCATGTCTGCCCGCAATCTTGCGTTGTCATCGTCAGATCCCTTCGCGCCGCTCGCAGCCGTGCTCGTTGCCATGCTGTCGATCACGGCCGGGGCGTCCCTGGCGAAGTCGCTTTTCCCCTTGATCGGTCCGGCGGGGACGACAGCGCTGCGGCTCTTCCTGGCTGCCGTCATGCTGTCCGTCGCCTTTCGCGTCTGGCGTATCAGGACCGACAGGAAGGCGCTGATGGCGGCCGTCCCGTATGGCATGGCTCTTGGAGCGATGAACCTCCTGTTCTATATGTCGATTCAGCGCATCCCGCTTGGCATTGCGCTCGCCATCGAGTTTATTGGGCCCCTGGCCGTTGCCGTCCTGTCGTCGCGTCGTCGCGCAGACCTTGGCTGGATCGTCCTGGCGATTGCCGGATTGGCGCTGCTGCTTCCACTGCGAACGACGACCGGTGCAGTGGACCCGCTCGGCGCGGGGCTTGCGCTTGCAGCAGGGGTGTTCTGGGCAGCTTATATTCTCGCGGGCAAGCGGGCTGGCGACGCGCTGGGGGCATCCGCCACGGCACTGGGCATGATCGTCGCCTCGGTCGTCGTAATGCCCTTCGGGGTTGCAGAGGCCGGTGCCGCGCTGCTCGATCCACAGATCCTGGTCATTGGATTGGGTGTTGCGTTCCTCTCCAGCGCAATCCCCTGTTCGCTCGAGATGTTCGCATTGCGTCGCCTGCCGGCCAAGAGCTTTGGCATCCTCACCAGTGGCGAGCCCGCAGTAGGCGCAGTCATGGGGATGCTGCTGCTCGGCGAGGCCTTGCCGCTTGCCATGTGGCTGGGCATCGCCGCCATTGTCGCCGCGTCCATCGGCACGACACTGTCGGTGCGTGGCGCAAAGGACGCGCTCGGGCAGGAGGGCGATGCCGGCCGTCTGCCCAGACTCGGCGATTGAAGGCCGCTGCAGCAGTCGGGTTGTGCGCAGGCCCGAGTGCTGCAGAGGGGCCCGGCCACCAGCCGCTCTTGTCGAATGATGGCATGCGGCCCGGATCGGTCAGTCGACGTACGGGGGGGTGCACTCAGTAGCGTTCAAGCCAGTGCGCATAGGGCGCCGGCAAGGTCCAGGACGCCTTGTCCAGTTTCAGCTCACGTGCCGCCTGGTAGGCCCAGTGTGGATTGGCCAGATGGGCCTTGCCGACCATGACCACGTCAAGCTGGCCGTCCTGTACGGCTTTCTCGGCGATATGCGATTCGCCGAAGCCCCATGCCGATGACACCGGGATGCCCGCTTCGCGTCGCACGCGCTCGGCGATCGGGCCCATGAAGGCAGGTGCCCAGGGGATGCTTGCCTTTGGCGTGCTGAAGCCGATGCTCACGCTGATCATGTCCAGCCCCGCGTCCTTCAGGCGGCGGGTCAGATCGATGGACTCGGCCAGGGTCTGCTCGTCGTTGCCGTCGAATTCCAGCACCCCGAAGCGGATCGTCAGCGGAAGATGCGCTGGCCAGACTTCCCTGACCGCAGCAAAGGTTTCCCGGATGAAGCGGCTGCGGTTTTCGTAGCTGCCGCCATAGGCATCGGTGCGCTGGTTGGAGTGCCCGGAGAAGAAGCTCTGGGCCAGATAGCCGTGAGCAAAGTGCAGTTCGAGCCACTCGAACCCGACCTCGCGCGCCCGCCTGGCGGCAGCGACGAAATCCTCGCGCACACGGGCGATATCTTCTACCGTCATTTCCCGGGGCTGCTTGTCCAGGTTGTTGCCGAAGGCCACGGGGGAGGGTGCAATGGTCTGCCAGCCGCGCGGGGCGTCGTCGGGAATGTGGTCGTCGCCGTCCCACGGCCGGTTGGCGCTGGCCTTGCGGCCGGCATGGGCGATCTGGATGCCCGGGATCGAGCCATGTTGCTTGATGGCACGCACGGTGGGGACGAATGCCTGGGCCAGGTCGTCGTTCCAGATGCCGGCGCAGTCCGGGGTGATGCGGCCCTCCGGCGCCACCGCCGTGGCCTCGACGATGACCAGGCCGGCGCCGCCGCGGGCCATGCCCGCATAGTTGGCATGGTGCCAGTCGTTGACCCGGCCATCGATGGCCGAATACTGGCACATGGGCGGCACGGCGATCCGGTTGCGTAGGGTGACATCCTTGAGCGTGAAGGGCTGGAACAGCGCAGACATGAAAGTTTCCTGAGGTTGGTACTGTTGTTCGATAATATTCGAACAATGGATGAAAGGTAAACCCCTGTGTAGAATTTGCCTCATGAGACCCTTCAAGCATCCGGACCCCAGCGACTTCGTATTGGAACGTGTCCTGTACGCGCTCAGTGATCCTGTGCGCCTGGAGATCGTGCAGCGCCTGGCGCAGGTGCCCGAGGCCAGCTGCGGCGAGCTGGATGGCGGCCGGCCCAAGTCCAGCATGTCGCATCACTTTCGGGTTCTGCGCGACGCGGGGCTGGTGTGCACCTACGGAGTGGGCACCACACACATGAACTCCCTGCGGCTGGCTGACATGGAAGGTCGTTTTCCGGGGCTGCTGAAAGCGATCCTGGGGCATATGCGGAGCTGAGGTCGAACTGAATGGTCTGCATCCCTGACTGGCGAATGGCCGGAGCGATACGATTTGTATCGAGAGGTGGCAGTCGATGCGTTTCTCGTGCGCCTGAAGACCCCGTTGCTCCGGGATCTGTTGTTTGGTGATTTGTTGCATTTCGAATGATGGACGAGTTCTGAATCCGTCCTGTATCATGATTCGGAAGAGTAAGAAAATAATAAGAAAAGGCAAGAATCCCGAGTGGTAAAACCGGCTCATGGAGGGATCCGATGGAGCCTATCCACAGGCTTGAAGATTCCACCCACTCCAGGCGAGCCAGGTCGGTTCTCATCGCAAGCACCTTGGCCTTCACCGTGTGTTTCATGGTCTGGATGATGTTCGGCGTAATCGGCATCTCCATCAGGGAAACGCTTGATCTCAGTTCTACGCAGTTCGGCCTGCTGACGGCCATGCCGGTGCTCACAGGGTCGCTGGTCCGCGTGCCGCTGGGCATCTGGACGGACCGGTACGGCGGCCGCGTGGTCATGGCTGCTCTCATGGCTCTCACCGTGCCTGCCGTCTGGCTTTTGGGATATGCAACCGAATACTGGCATTTTCTGGTTGCAGGTCTCTTCATCGGACTTGCAGGTGGCTCCTTCTCGGTTGGTACTCCCTATGTCGCGCGGTGGTTCCCGAAGGAGCGCCAGGGAACCGCCATGGGCGTGTATGGCGCAGGCAACTCTGGGGCGGCGGTGAACAAGTTTCTGGCACCGGCGCTGATGGTGGCGTTTGGCTGGACCATGGTTGCCCACGTGTACGCCATGATTCTGCTGGCAGCCCTCGTGATTTTCTGGCTTTTCAGCTATAGCGATCCGTCCCATCGGGTGTCCAGCAAGCTGAGCTTCTCCGACCAGCTTAGAGTCTTGAAAGACCCCAGGGTCATCAAGTACTGCCAGTACTACAGCATCGTATTCGGCGGTTACGTGGCCTTGTCTCTTTGGATGGTGCAGTACTACGTGGGCGAGTATGGCCTGGACGTGCGCGTGGCTGCACTGCTCGCTGCCTGTTTCTCCCTGCCCGGGGGCGTGCTGCGCGCAGTTGGTGGAGTGCTCAGCGATCGCTATGGCGCGCACAGCGTGACGTGGTGGGTGCTCTGGGTAAGCTGGGTCTGCCTCTTCCTGCTGTCGTATCCGCAAACCGATTTTGTCGTCCTCACCGCGGATGGCCCCCGTTCATTTCATATCGGCTTGAACGTCTACGTGTTCACCGGCCTGCTCTTCATCCTTGGCATTGCATTCGCTTTCGGCAAGGCCAGTGTCTTCAAATACATCAGCGACGACTATCCCGATAACATCGGCGCGGTCAGTGGCATCGTGGGTCTCGCTGGCGGGATGGGGGGATTCGTTCTTCCCATCTTCTTCGGCGTGCTCATGGACTGGACTGGCATACGTTCCAGCACCTTCATGCTGTTGTATGGCGTGGTTTGTGTATCGCTGATCTGGATGTACTTCACTGAAGTGCGGCGCACTCGAATACTGGCCTGAGCCTGAATACATGTGCTCCCGCAACCCTTGGTCATACGAGGAGTTGTGAATGTCGACAGCAACCAGTCCCGAAGGCAAAGGGCGGCTATTGACTGTATGGACCCCGGAGGACAAAGCCTTCTGGGAACAGCAGGGCGAGGCCATTGCCAAGATCAATCTCTGGATCTCCGTACCCGCCTTGTTTCTGGCCTTCGCCATCTGGCAAGTCTGGAGCGTGGTAGCGGTGAGCCTGCCTGGACTGGGATTTCGCTATTCCAACCAGCAACTTTTCTGGCTGGCTGCAGCACCGGCGCTCTCGGGAGCAACGTTGCGCATCTTCTATTCGTTCATGGTGCCCCTCTTCGGAGGGCGGCGCTGGACAGCGTTCTCCACAGCCACGCTTCTCATCCCGGCAGTGGGTATCGGCATAGCGGTACAAGACAACACGACGAGCTATCTCACGATGCTCATTCTGGCCCTGCTGTGTGGGTTGGGGGGAGGGAACTTCAGTTCCAGCATGGCCAACATCAGCTTCTTCTTTCCAAAGGAGCGCAAGGGCTCGGCGCTGGGCGTGAATGCAGGTCTCGGCAACCTGGGGGTGTCAGTCGTGCAGTTCCTCAGCCCCTTGGTAGTGACTGCTGGCATCTTCGGCATATTCGGAGGGGAATCCCAGACCATTGTCAGGAATGGGCAGAGTGTGCAGGTATGGGCCCAGAATGCTGCGTTCATCTGGGTGCCATGGATTGCCATCGTATCGATCGCTGCCTGGATCGGCATGAACGACATAGCCGATGCCAAGGCATCATTCGCAGCACAGGCTGCGATCTTTCGACGTAAGCACAACTGGGTCATGTGCGTGCTGTACCTTGGCACCTTTGGCTCGTTCATCGGTTTTTCTGCCGGCTTTCCGCTGCTCCTGCGAAGCCAGTTTCCCGAGGTCGATCCGCTGGCCTATGCGTGGCTGGGGCCGTTGATCGGCGCGCTGATCCGCCCCTTTGGCGGCTGGCTGGCCGACAAGTTCGGCGGGGCTCGGGTCACGCTGTGGAACTTTGTGGTCATGGCCGTCGCGGTTGTGGGCGTATTGTTCTTCCTGCCCAAGGATTCAGGTGGCTATGTCCTGCCTTTGGGCCCGGCCGAAGGGAGCTTCGTCGGATTTTTCGCGATGTTCATGCTGCTGTTCATGACCACGGGCATCGGCAATGGTTCTACGTTCCGCATGATTCCGGTCATATTCCTGAATCTCAGGCTGCGCGAGGCCGAGAGCGGAGATGCTGTTGCCCGCACACAAGCCATCAAGGATGGAAACACCGAGGGTGCTGCAGCGCTCGGATTCGCCGGCGCCCTGGGCGCGTATGGCGGGTTCTTCATTCCCATGAGCTACGGCTCTTCGATATCGGCTACAGGCGGTGCAGAGGCTGCCCTGTGGACGTTTGCCGTCTTCTATGCGGTGTGCATTGCCATAACCTGGCACTACTACGCAAGGCCCCGAGCCGAAATGCCCTGCTAGTGCTCTCATTCAGGACTAGGAATCACGATGAGCCACTTTCTTGATCGCCTGACCTACTTTTCACAGCCGCGAGAGACGTTTTCTCAAGGGCATGGACGTGTAACCGGGGAGGACCGGACATGGGAGGATTCGTACCGCAACCGGTGGGCACATGACAAGATCGTGCGTTCGACCCACGGTGTGAACTGTACCGGCTCGTGCTCCTGGAAGGTGTACGTCAAGGGCGGCATCGTGACCTGGGAAACCCAGCAGACAGATTATCCGAGGACCCGCTGGGACATGCCGAATCACGAACCTCGCGGCTGCTCGAGGGGGGCCAGCTACAGCTGGTATCTGTATAGCGCCAATCGCGTCAAATATCCCATGGTGCGTGGGCGGCTGCTGCGAGCCTGGAGAGCCGCTCGACAGACGATGGAGCCTGTCGAGGCATGGGCCTCCATCGTCGGGGACGAGGCTACCCGACGCGACTACCAGCGCGTTCGCGGCCTGGGAGGGTTTGCACGTTCGAGCTGGGACGAGGTCAACGAAATCGTCGCCGCGGCGAACGTGCATACCATCAAGCAGCACGGCCCTGACCGCGTCATCGGCTTTTCGCCCATTCCGGCCATGTCCATGGTCAGCTATGCCGCTGGCGCGCGTTACCTGGGCCTCATCGGGGGCGTCTGCCTGAGCTTCTACGACTGGTACTGCGACCTGCCTCCCTCCAGCCCCCAGGTCTGGGGCGAGCAGACCGACGTGCCCGAGTCAGCCGACTGGTACAACTCGGGATACATCATCGCCTGGGGATCCAACGTGCCTCAGACGCGAACGCCCGATGCGCACTTTTTCACGGAGGTCCGGTACAAGGGGACCAAGACCGTCGCGATCACGCCGGATTATTCCGAGGTCGCCAAGCTCGCCGATATCTGGATGCACCCCAAACAGGGTACGGATGCCGCCATCGCGATGGCGATGGGACACGTGGTCCTCAAAGAGTTCTACTTTCCCGATGAGGGCGAGCGCAGCGCTTACTTCGACGAATATGTGCGTCGCTACACGGATATGCCCATGCTGGTGATGCTCAAACAGCATACGCTTGCCGACGGTGGGACGATCTTGGTGCCGGACCGTTACGTGCGTGCGTCGGACTTCGCCGGGGCCCTCGGCCAGGTCAACAACCCCGAATGGAAGACCGTGGCGATTGACGAGTCGGGCAATGTGGTCGTTCCCCATGGCGCGATCGGGTTCCGGTGGGGGCCGGATGGCCGCGGCGATGCAGGGCAGTGGAACCTTGAGTCCAGGAACGCCGAAGACGACCGCGAGGTTCGCCTACAGCTCTCCCTGCTGGAGGCTGGCACAGCGGTCAGGACGGCCGGCGTCGGATTCCCGTATTTCGGCGGCATTGCCACCGAACACTTTCCTGCCAACGTGCAGGCGGATGTCCTGGTGCGCACCGTTCCTGTACGACACCTGTCGCTCAATGGCGGCGACGTGCTGGTGGCGACGGTATTCGACCTGCAAGTCGCCAACTATGGCATTGCTCGCGGCCTGGAGGGCGAAATGGCCGCCAGGGACTTCGATGACGATACGCCGTATACCCCGGCGTGGCAGGAGAAGATCACTGGCACGCCGCGGGCACAAGTGATCACTGTCGCTCGGCAGTTTGCCGAGAATGCCCACAAGACGCAAGGGCGATCCATGGTGATCATCGGTGCTGCAATGAACCATTGGTACCACTGCGACATGAACTACCGCGGCGTCATCAACATGCTGATGATGTGCGGCTGCATCGGCAAGAGCGGGGGCGGGTGGGCGCATTATGTCGGGCAGGAAAAGCTGCGTCCGCAGACCGGCTGGACAGTCCTGGCCTTTGCGCTCGACTGGATCCGCCCGCCCCGTCACCAGAATTCCACAAGTTTTTTTTATGCCCATACCGACCAATGGCGCTACGAGCGACTGGGCGTGCAGGAAGTGCTCTCGCCATTGGCCGACAAGGAGCAGTTCAACGGCAGCATGATCGACTACAACGTGCGGGCCGAACGCATGGGCTGGCTTCCGTCTGCACCCCAACTCAAGACGAATCCGCTCCAGGTGGTGCGCGATGCGCGCCGTCAGGGACTGGATCCGAAGGCATATGCCGTCGACGCGATTCAGAGCGGCAGGCTGGCGATGAGCTGTACGGATCCCGACCATCCGGACAACTGGCCCCGCAACATGTTCGTGTGGCGATCCAATATTCTGGGTTCATCGGGAAAGGGGCATGAGTATTTCCTCAAGCATTTGCTGGGCACCAGCAATGGGGTGCAGGGCAAGGACCTGGGGGCGGACGGCGTCAAGCCCAGGGAGGTCGTCTGGCATGACAAGGCGCCAGAGGGCAAGCTGGACCTGCTGGTGACGCTGGACTTTCGCATGAGCACGACCTGTCTGTATTCGGACATCGTCCTGCCGACCGCCACGTGGTATGAGAAGAACGATCTCAATACCAGCGACATGCATCCTTTCATTCACCCGCTGTCTACTGCCGTGGATCCGGCCTGGCAGGCTCGCAGTGACTGGGACATCTACAAAGGCTTTGCCAAGAAATTCAGTGAAATCTGCCAGGGCCACCTGGGCGTGGAAAGCGATCTGGTTCTGACGCCGCTTGCCCATGATTCTCCCGCAGAGCTTGCCCAGCCTTTTGGCGTGTCTGACTGGGCGCGGGGCGAATGCGAGCTGGTGCCGGGCAAGACCGGGCCGCAGATGGCGGTGGTGGAACGCGATTATCCCAATCTCTACAAGCGCTTCACGGCCCTCGGGCCACTGATGGAGAAACTGGGCAACGGCGGAAAGGGGATCGCCTGGAATACGGAAGTGGAGGTGGAGCAGCTCGGACAGCTCAACGGATTTGTGACCGAGCCTGGCGCGACGCTGGGCATGCCCCGCATCCAGACGGACATCGACGCATGTGAAGTGATCTTGCAACTGGCTCCGGAAACCAACGGCCATGTCGCGGTGAAAGCGTGGGATTCCCTGAGCAAGAAGACCGGGAGGGATCACACGCATCTGGCATTGCACCGCGAGGACGAGAAGATCCGCTTTCGTGACGTGCAGGCCCAGCCGCGCAAGATCATCAGTTCTCCGACGTGGAGTGGACTGGAGAGCGAGAAGGTCAGCTACAACGCGGGCTACACCAACGTGCACGAGCTTATTCCCTGGAGAACGCTGACCGGACGGCAGCACTTCTATCTCGATCATCCCTGGATGATTGCGTTTGGCGAGGGCTTTTCCAGCTATCGGCCGCCGGTGAACCTCAAGACCACTGCGGAGATGCTGGGTTGCAAGCCCAACGGCAACCCCGAGATCGCGCTGAACTTCATCACGCCGCACCAGAAGTGGGGCATTCACTCGACCTACACGGACAACCTTCTCATGCTGACGTTGAGCCGGGGCGGGCCCTGCGTCTGGGTCAGCGAGAAGGATGCGGCCCGGGCGGGCATCGTGGATAACGACTGGATCGAACTATTCAACGTGAATGGCGCGCTCACAGCGCGCGCGGTGGTCAGCCAGCGCGTCAAGCCGGGCATGGTGATGATGTATCACGCGCAGGAGAAGATCACCAATGCCCCAGGCTCCGAGATGACCAATGTGCGTGGCGGCATCCACAACTCCGTGACTCGCGTCGTTCTCAAGCCGACGCACATGATCGGCGGCTATGCCCAGCTGAGCTACGGCTTCAACTACTACGGGACGATCGGCACGAACCGTGACGAGTTCGTTCTGCTGAGGAAAATGAGCAAGGTCGACTGGATGGATACGCCGGTGGCAAATCAGCTCATCAAACCCACGTTGGACCAGGGAGAAACGGCATGAAGATACGCGCGCAGATCGGCATGGTGCTCAACCTGGACAAGTGCATCGGCTGCCATACCTGCTCGGTCACCTGCAAGAACGTGTGGACGAGCCGTCCCGGCATGGAATACGCCTGGTTCAACAATGTCGAATCCAAGCCAGGCATCGGTTACCCCAAGGAGTGGGAGAACCAGGATCGGTGGAACGGTGGATGGATCCGGAAACCGGACGGGAGCATTCAGACGCGCCAGGGTCCGAAATGGAAGCTGCTCATGCGGATCTTTGCCAATCCCAACCTGCCCGAGATCGACGACTATTACGAGCCATTTACCTACGACTATGCGCATTTGCAGTCCGCTCCGGAGATGAGCGCGTCCCCGACGGCAAAACCGCGCAGCCTGATCACAGGCAAGCAGATGGACAAGATCGTCTGGGGACCCAACTGGGAAGAAATCCTGGGCGGCGAGTTTTCCAAGCGCAGCCAGGACAAGAATTTCGACGACATCCAGAAGGACATTTACGGCCAGTTCGAAAACACCTTCATGATGTACCTGCCCCGCCTGTGCGAGCACTGCCTGAATCCGTCTTGCGTGGCATCGTGCCCGTCGGGCTCGATCTACAAGCGCGAGGAAGATGGCATCGTTCTGATCGACCAGGACAAGTGCCGAGGCTGGCGCATGTGCGTCTCAGGCTGCCCGTACAAGAAAATCTACTACAACTGGAAGAGCGGCAAGGCCGAAAAGTGCATCTTCTGCTACCCACGCATCGAGGCGGGCCAGCCTACGGTGTGTTCGGAAACCTGTGTGGGCCGCATCCGATATCTGGGTGTACTGCTGTACGACGCCGACCGGATCGAGGAGGCTGCAAGCGTGGAGCATGATCGCGACGTGTACCAGGCGCAGCTCGACATTTTTCTCGATCCCGACGATCCCGCCGTGATCGAACAGGCCCACATCGATGGTATTCCTGACTCGTGGATGGAAGCCGCCCGCCGGAGCCCGGTCTACAAAATGGCAGTGGACTGGAAGGTTGCCCTGCCGCTGCACCCGGAGTACCGGACGCTGCCCATGGTGTGGTATGTGCCGCCG
>Ga0182742_1003435_pt1 | contig 15515 bp, 30 predicted proteins | sample eDN5th37CBELigMG_FD_128880 | JGI IMG/M metagenome (GOLD analysis project Ga0182742, IMG submission 128880) | Enriched Miracle-Growth compost microbial communities from Emeryville, California, USA - eDNA 5th pass 37_C BE-Lig MG (version 2)... ...
CACGGCGACCGCGTGAAGCGGTACTAAATGGCTGGCAAGGGAAGCCTCCGCAAATCACGTCACAGTCAAACCGTTCGATATCGTGGATATCTTCGATCTGCTGGACTTCCGGCCAATGCTTGCGAAGCACGGCGCGTTGAAATGGCTCAATCTCACACTGGCCAACGATTTCAAACCCGCCTGTTCTTTCAAGGCCGAGGTCAAACCCGCCTATTCCGGCGAACAGCGAAAGTGCGCGCAGCTTGCTCATTCCGCGCCCTCCGATGGTGCAGAGGGGATAGGACGGCGGTAGGTGCGAGCTTCGACTATCTCGATTTCACCATCGTGCGAATAGACGGCAGCGTAATGCTTTGCATCGTTGAGATCGGTCGAACCAGCAACCCATTCTCCGTTGCAGATCACTTCATAATCGACTTCATATTCTCCTGTCGGCCACCCATCCCCCTCGACCTTACCGGCGTCGGCATGGTCCGGGGAGGATAGGGCGCGGATGGCGGCGATAGCAGCACGAACAAGTTTTCCTTCGCCAGAATATCCGTGAATAGGAACTTCCTTCCGCCCGCACCATTTGGAATGTTGTGAGCCGTCAAGCCAAGAAGCTAGTCCTTCCAACCGAGCGCAAATGTCGTCTCCTTCGTAAAACGCCAGCTCACGCGCGGATGGCTCAAGCGCGGAGAGGATGCGAGCCTCATAGTCGGCCTGTGCGGCGGCTTTGGCGGCTTCTAGGGTAATAAATCTTCCGCCGTCTGGATTGTTTGGCGTCCACATATCGAAATGGCCTTCGTGGCGGTGCTCTATAGCATACCAACCGCCAATCCCTTCACATGTCCACGCGATCTTGCAATGTTGATCTCCTTTATGAGCAACCCACTCAAGCTTCTTCACAGCCCCTTGCACGGGGAGGAAGGGGAGAGCAGCGGTGAGGGCGCGCGTGGCTTCTTCCTTGAAGCGGGGCCACTTCTCGTCAACCCAAGACTTGGTGGCTTCCATCGTTGAAAAGCTGGTTCCGAAACGGCACAACTCACGTGCCGCCGCCTTCACGGCTTCTTCCGGTACTGTGGTGGAGGTCATTGGACGGTCTCCCCTTCGCCGTTCTCTTTGACGATGACGAGCGCATTAGCCAGCGCTTGGTTGATATCGAGCGTCAGGAGTTGGAGGAGGTCGCTTTCTGGCGTCCCTTCAAACATAACCAAGTATGTGCCGATCACGCCGGTAAGAGCACCGGCCATAATTGCGCGACGGCGTTCAAGCATAGGTAGATCGTTAGATTGGTCGCCTGTGAAGGCATTGTACACCACCATTCCAACGCTCTGCCGGGTTGCTTCTGCAATCGCGTCGAATGGGCAATTCGGGTCGAACTGTGTTTCTTCCGGTACTGTGGTCATGCTCGCGATCCTCCGACGATTTCTCCGGTGCGACGGTCGATGACCTCGCCGGATATGAGCTTCTTGAAACGGGAGTTCTTGGAACCGGCCATTGAAGGCTCCTTCCTGATCCCGCGATGCTTTTTCCTGATCTTGTTGACCTTGGACCGAACCGTGGCTTCTGCCTGGGTTTTGCGTTTGTGCGCGGTGTCCAAGACTGCCTGAAGGTTTCCTTCCCGGTTCTCGCCACCCAACCAAAGCGGGATGATATGGTCGTATTCAACCTTATCGCCCGGTTTGAACTGGTGTCCGGTGAGGGCGCACTTGTCGCCCTGTCGGTCTCGTATCCGGTCTTTCACCTTGCCCGGTGGCATGGAGTTGTCGGACTTGCCGACCCATTCAGGTACGGTCCGCATTATTCAGCCCTCGGAAGCTCTGGAATGTCGGCAAGATCAAGCCCGGTCAGATCGGCAATTGTCTGCTGATCGAACTCGACTTCCGCCTTCATCACGGATGACAGGAACTTCGATGTTTCCAAGGCTTTCTTGACGGCGGGATCGCGCACGGTAGCCGGTGCCGATTTCAGCAAGCCTGCGTACTGGTCCCGCAATACCTGCACGTCACCATTGATCGCCGTGGCAGCAACCAACATTTTGACAGCGGTTTTCAGCCAGTTCTTTTCCTCATCGGTTGTTTCATCGTTGGGAACTTCTTCAGGCACACCCTGTTCGCCCGTATCCGGCTCGCTGGCTGGCGTTTCGGGTTCTTCCGGCTGATGCTCAATCTGAAAGCCTTCTTGCGCCTGCTGGCCAATCTGGGCGGTTTCGTTTCCGCCACGTAGAAGCTGCGATAGAGAGCCGCGAGCCTGTAGACGGTTCTGCTGTGCGTCCACATCGCTGCGGCGACCGCTGAAATCATAAAGCTCATCGTCACGGCGGATCAGGTCATCAAGATCGCTCGACATTGGCAGGCGCTTGGCAAGGCGACGAATAACCGTCTTCTTAGCCATTTCATCCCACCAGTCAGCCCACGGGCCGAACTTGCCAGTCTTGGAAACGGCCCGAACCTTTTCCACGTCTTTCAACGTCATGATTTCGCGATAGATACCGCCGTCCTTGGTCTTGGCGATTGCATAGACCAGCTTCGCATCTCCTCGGTTGCTATCGAGGCAAGGGCGGTGAACGATGGTTTCTTCGTCGCCAAGTGTGTACTGGAACTCGTCGTTCTCGTAGACGACATAGGCAGACAGGGACAGAAGTTCGCCAGAGTTGCGGATTTTCTTGAGGATGCCGCCAACCATGGGCATCCATTGCACCTTCTTGATGTAAACGTCCCGGCCATCTTCCTTAACCTTCGCATTGAAGATCACGAGCGCACCGTCCCGACCGTCTGGCAGCAAACCGTCCTGAGCGGCCTTCATGGCGCTTTCGAACAGCGAACGGCGGTCGGCGTTCATCAAGTCAGGATTACCGCTCACAGCCGTCATAACGACACGCATAAAGCGCTCGACGGGGATATGTGGCGGAAGGGCAACCGCAACTTCGCGTTCCTGCTTGCTCCACTGGTCGCGGAATGTTTCGGCAGGTGAGCGTGTTTGATTGGTCTGGGTAACAGCGTTCATGTGTCAACGCCTCCTAAGCTGCGATTTGATGTTGGTAGGCGATGAACTGGTCCAGCAACTGCCGTGACCATGGCTTCATCTTGATAAAGCGCTCGCCTGCGCTGAATGGGAGTTTTCCGGGCCAATAGCCGCTATCGAGACATTCACGGATCGTGCGAAGCCCATAGCGAACTATGTCTTCGCCTCGGTCGATGTCTTCTTCGTCAATCTCGACATGAGACGTATCCGGCACATCGTCATTCAGCACGTAGAGCAGAACGAACGTCTTGAACGGCATATTGATGCCCCGGCAGACCATGCGCGTCATAGCGGCCTGTAGGTAGTAACCAGCATCAACGACTTGGCGGGACAGGAAGTCCTCATCGAAGCTGCTGGCCGTTTTCAGGTCGGCATAGACAGCATCCGCGTTCGGGATCACGTCAGGGCGAGCCTTCAACCAGATGCCGGTCTCCGGGTCTTTCCAGAACATCGACCTTTCCACGCGACCCGTCATCAAACCTTGCTGGACAAGCGGATACTGGTTCGCATCATCCCTCATACGCTGGATGCGCTCATATTGCTCTGGCGTGACGATGGTCTTGCCAGCTTCAATCTGGGCATCTCTCCATTCTCGTGCATCCGCCTTCTTGTAGTCTGGGTACTTCTCAGGTCGCACAACGAATGCCGCATCGAAGTCTTCGTCACCTAGAAGCAGGCAATGCGTGGCCTTTCCGAAATCCAGCGCTTCAGATGGCTTCGGCTTGATGTGATCAGGATTGTACTTCCACCGGCCCCAGAATGCTTTTGGGCTGCTGTTCTTCTGGATCGGGTCAAGCCACTTCAATGCGCTCTTGGAAACCGCGGGAGCATCCAACAATTCCAGATTGTTGTGATAGGCATCCAGTGGAATGCCGCGGTAAATCCCATTCTCGGTTATCGGCGTCTTGCCATCCCAGGTTAGTTCCTCATGGAAGGTGTCGTTCAACTCACTCTCCCGAAAAATCTGCCAGCCCGACTTCCAGAGCGCGGACGTATTCAGCGTCTATCGCTGCCCAAAGCTTGGCTGCTGTGTCGATAACTGGCTGGGTAAACCGTGGGCGCTTCTCATCGCCCTTGACTGACTGGCGGCGCACATAGCCGCTTACTTGGAGGAGGGCGGTCATTGGATCACCTTCAATTCTCTAAGAAGGCACATGACGAACGGCGTCAAACTGGAAGCTTCGTAGATTTCCACCTCGTATTCACCGTCTTCTGAAGGCACGATTTCAGTCACACCTTCGTGGCGCATCGCATATTCGATGGCGTTCTGGATTTCCGTTTCGCTTGGCTGCATACCGAGCCTCACACTTTCTCGGCCAGGTACCCGGCCCATACTGCAAACGTTGCGATGAAGGTTGAAACGGCGATGAAGCTAAGAGCGTCTTCGATAAGGTATTTCACGGCCTCGTCCTCTTGCTCTGGCACAGCGCGATAAAAGCGACGATCAGTGCCATGGTGATTAGGTGATCGAATGGGGAGGCAATCATTTCTCAGCGCCTCAAAACGGAATGTCGTCAGATTTCAGTAGCTTGACCGGGTGGATTACCGGTATGTCGGCCTGAAACCCGGAGACACATTTGAGTACAAAGAACACGGCTCCCGGCTCTTTCAGTGCTAAGCGGCCCGCTTCCTGCTCTGCTGCATCCTTGGTGAAATGCTTGAACGTCGGTGCGGAACCGCCACTGCGCCAGACCATCCAAAACTTGCTGAATTCAGATGCCATTAAGCCGCCCTCCCATGGACGTAATCATTGATGCGTTCGAAGGCGTCACTGGTCATATCCAGCAGGTCATCTGCGCGGTTTGCGCGGTACTGCGAGCGTTCCAGCTTCGACATTGCTGGTTGGTCGCCAAAGCCGCGGTAGAGGTCGATCAGGCGCATTTCGGTATCGCAGCGCTGTTCGACGTACTTGCCAAGCAACCGGCGAACCTCAAGCCCGCTATCGCCCAGATCCTTCAGCGTAAAACACGTCAGGCTGATCGAACCGAGTTGGCCAACAAGAGCTTCCAACTGCGCGATATCGTTCTTCAGAATGGCTTCGATTTCGGCTTTCGTGGACATCGCTCGATCCTTTCGGTGAGCAGTTTCACGACTTACTCAGGTCCAGTGTTCTAGTTCTTCCGGTCAAGTTGCGCGCACCGCGCTGCGGTTCACATGGCAACCTCCATCGCCTGTTTCGGCTTGGGTAAACTCGAAGGGTTCAGATCGGCGTTTGCTTCTTCGTGAACCGCTTTGATGTAAACCACACTAGCGGTAGATTTACCGCCAGTCAACAGAAAAAACGGTAATGCTACCGCTTTTTTAATTGCGATCACGAAAGCTGTGGTGTAGAGGTATTTTTACCGGCACCTCTTTACGCGCCGGTTCGCCATGGAATGCCTATCCTGAAAGGGACGGCCTCACGGTAGTTCGGAAGCTTCGACTTCAAGTCGCCTTCTGGTCTGTTTGTGCAGTAGGGGTGTGGTTTGCCGATCCATGGCGAATGTCGCAGGCAAGGGACACAAGCGGCTCACCGGCAATCAGGTGAGAGGGAAGGCGCAACGACAAGGGCACCGTGATAAGCCCCGCGCATGAGGCTCCTGAGCCAATAGAAACACGGCATGATCCGGGCAGGCTATGCGCCGACATATGGCGTACCGGGGATGCATGGAAACCTCAGGTGCTCGTCCGAGCTTCAAGTGTTCCGGTGCAGTAGTCCTTGGGCTGGTTCGTTCCGGTCCCAAGGGATTACTGCGTCGTTTCCTAGGGTCTGAACCGTCTTCAAGTGGAGAGCAAATCCTGAAAACAAACAGATAGCGGCACGTCGAAAGGTAAGCGCTATGCAGGGATGGAAAGACAAAACACTGACGATTGATCAGCATCCACGATGCAAGGCGTACTTGGCATCAATGTGGATAAAGCAGTTTCAGGGCATGAACGATTATTGGTGCGCGGCAGCTATAGCGGAAAGCTTTTCGGATAAGCGATTGAAAAAACTCGGTACTGTGGATTTCAACACAATGACCGGAACGCAACTGCTGGATGCATTTGAAGCCATTCTGGCAGGATCGGCAAAGAAGCCAAAAGATCATGCGAAGAAGTCATTAAGTCCGAGGCCGAAATATCAGAAGGCCGCCTAATAAAAACCCCGCCGAAGCGGGGGGCTTTACTGGTTTGGTGTAGTCTGTGCGGGTGGATTTTTCTCGATACGTTCAAAGATGGCCATTATCTCAGAAAGCCTGTCATTTGAGTTCTTTACAGCGGTGCCAAGCTGATCAACTGAAGGCTGTATTTGGCTTAAAGCATTCTTCGCTGACTGATCAGCAATTGTCTGAGTGTCCAAACCCGCTGTGAACATCGAGTTTCCATATTGCAAAGCGGTGTAAAATAATCCGCCAATCGCCAAAACGGTTGTAACTGCTGTTACAATGACAGTTGATTTAAGCGACGATATTGATGTGCGTGTCTCACGATAATTTTCGTCAAGATGCTCCAGCTTTCCGGAAATGACGCGTAATTCTCCCATCATCTCGGCAAACTTGGTGTCAGTCCGAGCTTCGGCGGCAGCGATTTTTGCGTCAACTTCACTCATGTCGGTTATATTGGCACTACGGCCCATCCTTTTCAACTGCTCACTGGATAGCTGCTTTACCGGGATTTCGGGGCCACCTTGCAGAAATATTTTACCAGTCTGGAAGTCCCGAAAAGGATACTTCGGCTTTCGTTTTTCTGTCGTCAATTGACCCGCCCCTGTTAGCCTAATCGCGCAACTGCACGCTGGTTAATTCCCGCGTTTCAGTAGCACATCGTTTGCACAGTAGCGCCTGGGTAACTTTGGCGAGACGTGCAGTATACGGATTTGGGCTGGCTGCTGTTTGAGCTTCCGCCATACGAACTCCCAACAGCGTTTCCGATGGAACGTCCTATCTCCGCTGCGTCCTGTTTGTGCTTTAGTTCAAACTGCATTCGGCAATTCGCGTACCCGTCTGTGCCGGGCTGGAAGCCGAACGCTTCACATTGAGCCGCTTCTCGTTTTAAGCGAGCTTCCCGCATGGGAGTAGTGCAGCCCACGGCTCCGAGCGCGAATAAAGAAATTACAATTCCGCTTAAAATCCCCTTCACCGTCCCCTCCCAAGAATTAAGCTATCCTTAAACGACCCTGTATGCCGCCCTTGCGGTCTATGTGTCGTATAGATGACCTTGGAAGAACCGCGAAGATTTCACCGATCCATTCCAAATGAACATTCTCGATAACGGCAGCATTCCAAGAAAACAGGTTCACGCCATCAACGCCGCGCATGACCGTCTTAATAAATCGTCTGCCGTCAGCGGTGCGAACTGCGGCTTCCTCGCCGTAAAATGCTTCCAGAGGCCGTTTCTGCTCACGGTAGACAATCACGATGTGACCGTCCTTATAGACAGGAAGCATACTGTCGCCCTTGATCTGGAATGCGATCATTTCAGCGGGAAGAGGGAACGGGACTTGGATTTCCTCTAGTCCCTCTGGCGGCGTCTGTTCGAAATCAGGTTCTATTTCTGCTCCTGCACCGACGTATCCCATAACAGATACGATCCCTCCCGATGTAGGTGAGTTTTCCTCGCCTTCGCCTTCCAGGAGCCAAGAGACGCTAGTTTCAAGAACGGGGGCCAGAGCGGTTATCGTTCGCGTGGATACGCCAGCGCGTCCTTTCTGCTGAACAGCGCGCTGCATGTTGCGGATAGCATCCTTGCTAAGACCCGCTTTCACTGATGCAGCCTGCGCCGACAAGCCAACTGCTTCTAGGCGCTTCTCAACTCTCTGAAGAACATCATCCAACATGGCGGTAAAATGACCGTTTAGAGATTTTTACGAAAGCGGTAAGAAAACCGTTGACGCGGCGGTAGAATTACCGCATATTGTTTTTCATGATGATGAACACAGCACACATTCTCACCCTTGCTGACGCGTACAAAGCAGCGCTTGGTCTTGAAGATAAGACTGTTTCCAGCCGCGTCTTTGACGACAGCAAGAAGCTAACGGCGATCCGGACAGGTTCTGATCTTACCGTGTCTCGCTTCAATGCAGCGATACGTTGGTTTGATGAGAACTGGCCGGAGGATGCTGAGTGGCCTGAAGGCGTGCTTAGACCGATCACGCCAGATCGTTTCGATAATGAGGCGGTAGCATCATGAGCACGGCGCTTTCATGCCCAAAATGCGGCGGCGGTCTTAAGACGCAGCAAGTCAGCAACATCATCACGAAATACTGCGATCACTGCGGTCCTCTTGCATGGGGGACGAATGTGAAAACGGGCGCATCAGTGCGTGTGAAGCGCTGATGAGATTTCTGATTGCCCACCGGGTCCCCAAGCCTCCCAAGCCCGCCCCGGTAGGCAACCGCCCGACGCTTTGAGCACTCCCTGCGGAGCGTCGGGCAACCAATTCAACCATGAGGTTTTGAACCGTGAACAGTAACTGGATCATCGCTTGGCTATACGTCGCGGGCTTCATTTCCTGCGCGGTTCTAGAATTCTCTCCACCCAGCCGATCACCGAAATGGATCAAATGGGTTCTCGTAATAGGCTGGCCGCTTTGCGTGATGATTGCGGCTGCGGCTGGCGTTTGCCGGGGTATCGTTCGAGGTATCCGGCCATGAGTACAAGACGAGTTGGACGCCCGTATCAGTTTTCCAGGCTTTCCGGGCTGTCCGTTTCATCTTCATCACAGTCTTCCCTTTCAGAAGAGTTGGTCACCACGACCACTCGCTCTCAACGGCTTCAACTTAGCCGTGGAGAGATTGCATGTCTGAACAAAGAATTTCCGCGTACGGAAAAACCGTTTCCGAGGACAACAAAATGAGCATGGGTTTTACAGCCATAGATGACGCCCGATATTGGGCCGAAGAGCTGCAAAAAGCCGAGTACAAGGGCCTTGGCGACACCCGCGAGGCCGCACGTTATCGCGTAGCAAAACGTACTGGTGTTTCAGAGAGTTACCTCAAGCGTTTGCGATACCGTTACGAGGAAATGACCGATGTGGCCGGTTCGGCCTACCGGGCGCTCATGTTGGCATACAACGACATGTGCCAGCGCAATGAAGAAGCAGCCGCCCGCTATTATGCGGAGCGCCAAAATCTACGAGCAAACCATGAGACTTATTACGAGCCTGTCCAGCCGGACATGGGAGCGGGTTCTGCTTGCCTTCAGGCGGAACTCGAAGAGGAAGGCAAGCGCACGAAGGCATTCAAAGCCAAAACCGCTCGCATTGCTCAGGTGGCTATCGCTGCGGAGACGAATGCGTCTCGCCGCTACGCTTCGAGATAAGGCCGATCACCTAGCGGATCGTGTCTGCCCGGAGTTGGCCGATTACCCGACCCTTGAAGAAGAGTTCAACATTCCAGCACCGGGAGAAGTGAAATGAAACCGAGTGAGGAAGCACTGGCAGCCAAGATTAAACAGCGGCTTGCTGCTGGATTTTCCAAGAGGAGCATAGCCACTGAACTCGGTATCAGCGTCAACGTGGTTTTCCGCCTTGGAAACCCGGAGTGTTATGCGGCTCAACTGGCTCGATCCAGCGAGAAGCGGAAGGAAAGGCGAGTTGCAGTCAAAGAAGGCCGAGCATGTCTGGTTAGTGAAGCTGCATTGAAGCGTAAAGCAGAAGCCGAGGCAAGAATGGCAGAGCGCCCACGGTTTGATGACCGTACCAAGACTGGCGTTCTAATGGGCGATCCAATTTTTCAGCGCAGCGCGCTTTACCAGAAACAGCAGCAAGAGGCCCCGGCCCGGAGGTTCGCATGAACGACCGTATTTGCTGGATCATTATCTGGTCAATAGCTGGCATCGTTGGCGTGAACCTGGGCCTAGTATCTTTGGCAGCTTGGTGGGTGCGGCAATGAGCAGAAACCAGCCAGAATTACAGGTCCACAAGGCCATCATGGCTTATCTGGACCGAGTGCTTCCGAAGACCGTGCGAGCGTTCCACCCGGCAAACGGAGGGCGTAGAGACGCCAAGACCGGCGCAATGCTCAAGGCCCTCGGTGTGAAGGCAGGCGTTGCCGACATCGTTTTAGTTCGGCAGGGCGGCGTTATGGCCTTTCTCGAAGTGAAAGCTGGGAAGGGGTCGCCATCGCCAGCACAACGCGACTGGCAAGACTGGTGTGCCGAGAACGCAGTGCCTTACGCCATCGTCCGATCAATAGGCGATGTCCAAACCGTGCTGATGGACTGGAATATTCAGACGAGGGCGGCAGCATGAGTGTTGTAGCAGCAATTCGTCGGATGCTTTCCGATGGTCTCACAATCGAGCAGGCGCTTATCGCAGCCGAAGCAATCGAGAGCGAAGTGGCACCAAGGCGCAAAGCCAAGCCGGTGCATGATGAGATAGAAGCAGAGTTTGAACGTCATTTTTGGCCTGTTTATCCAAACAAGGTGGGAAAGCCGGTAGCGCGTAACTCGTTCGTCAAGGCTAGAGCCAAAGTCGACCTGCAAACGATCATGGTCGGCCTTCGCATCTACGTATCGAAGACAGATGATCGACCTTGGTGCAACCCCTCGACGTGGTTGAACCAAGAACGTTGGGCCGATCAGCCACTACGACAATCCCCGCAGCACAGCCGACCAGCAAACCCGCGTCAACAGATGTGGATTGACGAGTTCAACAAGCAGACCGGACCTCTCCATGAACCAGGTAGCGACAACGGATCATTACTGGACCTTGGCGACTGCGAAGGACAAAGCCGCAGCAATGGCGGGCCTGTCCGTCTTGCCTACGCGCGCTCTCGCTAACCCGGAGGCTGAGAAGATGGCTTATCAAATGGCATTGGATGGCGTCACAAAGCACGGGCTTGATACGGCGGTCAGAAACATAATGGCCGGTGCGCTCGGACACGGATTTATGCCATCACCTCCAGAGCTTCGCATTCAGATCGATGAAGTGATGCGCCCGATCAAGGAAGCTCGCGCCCGCGACCAGAAAGAACGCCGCATCCTCGAAGATCAAGCCAGAGATCGCAAGCGGCGCGGCATGACGCCAGAACAGCGCCAGCGAGCCACCGAGAAGTGGCAATCAACGCGAGCCGCGATGAAGATGCAGACCGAAGAGGAAAATGCCTATGAGGCGGCGATTTCACGGCTTCAGGCAGCATCGGAAACCAACGGCAACGATTTCAATCTAGACAGAATAACGAACGCTAAAACAGGGCCGTTCAAGCAGGTGGGGAGGGCACGGTGATGCTACTTTTTATAATTTTCCTATATAGCTTTCTCGGCGCTTATCACGTTTGGGCTGGAAACGATGCATGGGCAATCGGATGCATGATTGTCAGCATTATCGCATTGGCCTCCGATGCAATCGTAACTGAAATCAAGCGCGGGAGGGCGAAATGACCTTCGCCGCCTATTCATCCAGGACCGAACGCGCAGCCCGCGCTTATCTCGCCAAGAAGAAGGCGGCCGAGGCTGACATTAAATCAGTCCAGATCGAGACAGTTCCAGAAACCGAACCAGAGCCGGAGATTAATCCGGTTGATGTTATCGCGCTGGAAGCTGTGCGCCAGTTTGACGAAACGGGAACGGTAAGTGCCGAGCTTCAGACCTACAACATCCCGGTGAAAGCGATCATCAAGGCGGTGTGTCATGGTACGGAAATTACTCCGAGGGATATCCTCGGCCACAGTCGCTTCTTTCCGGTGAAGACGGCAAGGCACAAAGCAATATGTATTGCTGCTCTTGCGAGGCGTCAGTCAGTCATTTTTCTAGGCCGGGAGTTCAAGCGGGATCACACCACGATACTCGCAACCCTCGAAAAGCATGGCATCAAGCGCGAGCCTATCCGTAAAAAGCGGGAACTGACCGAGGATGATATTTTCGCCATCCACGAGATGCGCAACCAGGGGATGGGGCGGCACAAAATTGCCAGTCTCATGCGAATGGGAACAGCCAGACTGGATGCGATACTAAGCGGAAAGGTCGGAGTGACCATTAAATCGCGAGTGGTGGAGCTATTCGAGCAAGGACATGACACTTTCGACATCGCCCAGATTATGGGTCTGACGGAGCCGCAAGTTTGTCAACGACTTCACCAAGCACGCGAGCGCGAGCGCTATAATCGTACCAAGAGGGCGGCATGAATAACTTCGCAGCGTACCTGAGAGAAGTTCATGGAGGATGGTGGGTTATGCTCCGCTTCGCCCGCAATGCACGTCCAAGCCCCATTCTGAGCAAAGGCGGTGTACCAATCATCTACACAAGCGAGCTTCACGCCACACAAGAAGCGCTCACACACCTTCTTGCATATATGAACGGGAAGTATCTGCGCGAAGGCGAAACGATGTCTATGGAGCCTACAGAGCGCGAGAAGGTGTTCGGTGCCGATGGAACGATCTATCGCAACGGTAAGGCGGTGAAGGTTGAACGGAAAAGGGCGGCAGCATGACTGACAACGTGAACCGTCCCCGTCACTACACAGCGTCAGAAACAGGGCTTGAATGCATCGACGCTATAGAAGCAGCCCTGACGCCAGACGAGTTTCGCGGGTTCTGCAAGGGTAATGCCCTGAAATACATCTGGCGCGAGCGTCACAAGGGCAAACCAACCGAGGACTTGGAAAAGGCGGCTTGGTATTCGAACCGGCTGGTTGAAACCATGAGGAAGAAAGCGAGGCTTGATCGATGACAGTTGACCCTCGTGTTTATTCGATATGCGCAGAGTACGGCATCAAGATCGTGGATGCACACCGATACCCGGATATTGGCGAAACACGGGCGGTCGCCACACTGGACCGGATACTGCGCAACCATGGAGAGGGCCATTTCCGTCTGGTTATGACCACACTGGCGGAAACGGCCAATAATAAGGCCTGTCTCGATGAATTTGGCCTGTGGATGGCCTCGGACATGGTGATTGCTAACCGGGGGCTGATCGAGCGCGATACATCAGCATGGCTGGAATTATGGGATGCAATACCGCTAGGGCGTCTTCAATTCATCGCCAATGACCTGTCAGGCATCACCCCGCAACGACATGCTATATCTGGCATGGTATATGAAAGGGTGTTCCGCCGATTTGGACCGAACGCCGAACAACTCGACCTTTTGGACGATAGGAGGACAGCATGACGCCGTTGGAAATAGCTGAACTGTTCATCCGAGGCGCAGAAGTTGACCGGCGGTTGCCACAGACAGCGAAGCCGAAGCAGTTGAAGGCGCAGAGCCTGGGTTATGTCCATAGTTGGGCTGAAATGCGCGAATGGGGCGATGAGCGGCATAAAGAGCATCGCGCCGAGATGTTCGCCAAGACCAAGCTGACGACACGGGACGTTTCTGAGTGGGAAAGATGCAACCAGCTTATCCTTTCAGTGAAGGATGACATGCGCCGTCGCTGTCTCTGGGCATGGGCTAATGCACAAGCTGGAGGGACGCCGTTTGGCAAATGGTGCACGAAGCAGGGCTTCACCAGAGAAACGGGAAGAAAGCGAAAAAACCGGGCGATTTTAGAGATTTTTGGTGAGATTGCCCGCATTAACGGCCAAAATTACAAAAACGGCCTAGAAGGGGTGTTGCATGTTTGCCCTGAAAACGGGCAGATTGAGGTCACAATCGGAGACCATGCGGACAGCGAAAAGGTGCTGACATGGCGGGATGATTTCTCGCTAACGCATGGTGAAGCCGAACCAGATTTCAGTTGGGCAGAAGCCCGAAACGAAAGACGCCGCCAGAAGTACGCTGAAAGGCGAAAAGCGGCATAAGCGGGTGCAAGTAGCAGGCGACCGAATGTCCAACCGGTTGCCGGGAGGTGCAAATCCTCCCACAGCGCCAAATTCGAGGCAATGCCTCAACGGAATGCGGCGGCCAGCCGTAGAAAAATATGGCGCATGTGGCTCCGAGTGCAGGCAGCGTATAGATTGAGCGAAAGGCGGGACGTGCGCACGGTACCGTTCAGTAGCGAACGAGCCATCGGAGTAGGAATTCACTAACCAGGACAGCAGCGCTGAAGGCCCCGCCGGTAAATTAAGCGATCGAAGACTTTTAGCTTTTAGTATCAATGGCATAACCATGCCGGTTCCGCCGTCGCCTTCGGGTGGCGGCTTTTTCATTGGAGAGAGCCGATGACGCTCAGTGAATTCAAAGCATGGCTTGAAGGGTACAGCGAAGCATTCACCAGTGGCGCGCCCACGGCTGCGCAATGGGAGAAAATCCGCGAGAAGCTTGCCGAGGTGAAAGTCACTGCCGCCAGTGTATCGCTCACAGATCGCCCGTATCCGATGAAGCCGAACCAGTGGTTCGATCAGCGGTATCAACAGCTTGATGTGCGCGGCAAGGAATTTCCTTCATTTGCCGATCCCGTCGCAAGCCCGCTTCTGAAGCCAACAATCATGTGCACCGGAAAGACCCTGTCATGAACCGCCGTCGCTTCCTTTCCTTCCTCGGCCTCGCTCCTGTAGCTGCTGCCGTTCCTGCAATGGCGCTGCCAAGGCCGGAGAAGCCAGCGATAGATGCGAGAGGCGCAGACCCGGAAGCAATTGCCAAGTTGAAACAGGTAGTGTCTCAGCAGCGATTAGACTTCGGGGCGAAAATCGGTTCGATCACAGCCGGGACCATTCGGACGCGGAATGGCATAGAAATGGACATGCAGGCCAAGGAGTGGAGGTTCACCGTATAATGGGCAAACTTCCAGACATATCTCCATTGTTCTATCTAGCCATGATTGGTCTGATTTCGTTGATCTTTGGCGGCGTGGGTATTCTAGCGGGCATTGTCTACTTCTTCGTCTATCATGTTCAGATCATTGGTTATTGACCATGCCCAAGCCCATCCAGTTCATGCAAGCCACATGGCAGGACATCGTAGGATCAAGGCATCTCCATCTCGCAGCAGTCATGCGCGGCAACATGGATATAGCCGATGAAATCCGAGACCAGATGCATGCCAGCCTAGACGCATACCTGGATCACCAGACCGAGGCAGCAGTAGCAGCAGAGCTTAAGGCGAAGGGGTAGAGATGGCCGATAGGCGAAGAGCGCAAAGGCCAGACCGAGATACAGCGCAGCCCTGTAGGCAATGGTACAAGACAGCGAGATGGCAGAAGCTTAGATGGTCCATCCTCGTCCGTGACCTGTTCACTTGCCAGATGTGCGGTGTGATCCTGAGAGAAGGTAGATCGGAGAAGGGCGCTACCGGGTTAAGACCCGCAGTATGCGACCATCTGATACCGCACAAAGGTGATGAGGATCTGTTCTTCGCAGACAGTAACCTATGGGCAGTATGCGATAGCTGCCACGATGGAGCATGTCAGTCTATCGAGCGCCTTCATTATCGAAGCCCTGACTTGATCAGACGCAAGAAGATAGAGCATCGCATCGTCGGACTGGATGGATACCCAACCGCGCCCAAAGATCGATGGGTTGATAGAAACCTTCATATTTGACCGCTGACAAGTGTTTTGTGAGATTAGCTGTATCGCATCATAAAACGCGCAAATCGCTCTCTGTGGCTCGATATGGGGCAAACATCATGGGGCGGGGGCGGTGAAAAGTCTGGATCGGGCTTGGCTGTAGAC
>Ga0182742_1003437_pt1 | contig 15504 bp, 14 predicted proteins | sample eDN5th37CBELigMG_FD_128880 | JGI IMG/M metagenome (GOLD analysis project Ga0182742, IMG submission 128880) | Enriched Miracle-Growth compost microbial communities from Emeryville, California, USA - eDNA 5th pass 37_C BE-Lig MG (version 2)... ...
CGGCCACCAGCCCCGGTGCCTGGCGAAATGCCCTCTGACGAGCCAGCAGCGCCTCGCGAACCGGGGCAAAGGCGGCCAGGCGCGAGGCGCGGTTGCCCACGTCTTCCTGGCGTATCGCAAGCGATACATCGTCGCCCTCGAGCCACACCCGGTCATCGAAGCGCACATCGAGCGATCCTGCCACCTGCGCGATCCGGGCCTCATCGTCCTCCGGCACGTCCCGGCGCATGCAGGCCAGCGCCGTCAGGCGATACAGCGCGCCGCTGTCGAGCATGTGCCAGCCAAGCACACCGGCCACCCGCTGGGCCACGGTGCCCTTGCCCGACGCAGTCGGGCCGTCGATCGTGATTACCGGCACAGTCATGACACGAGCTCCGCATAGACGTCGAAATAGGTCGGAAAGGTCTTGCTCACGCAGTCCGGATCCAGGATGGTGATTGCAGTCGGCCCGAACGCCGCCAGTGAAAAGCACATGGCCATCCGGTGATCGTCCCAGGTGCCGATCTCGGCGTCGCTCCGCCATCCGCCGGCCAGGGCCGGTGGGGTCACGCGCAGCCAGTCCTCGCCCGATGCAACCTCGGCCCCGACCTTGGAGAGCTCGGTGCACATCGCATGGATGCGGTCGGTTTCCTTCACCCGCCAGCTGCCGATATTGCGCAGCGTGCACGGCCCATCCGCATACAGGGCCAGCACGGCAGCGGTCATGGCTGCATCGGGGATCAGGTTGAAGTCGGCATCGAAGGCACGCAGGGTCTCGCCCCCCGCGACGCACACGCCGGACGTCTCGATCCAGTCCGTGCCCCGCGTGACCGTCGCCCCCATGGCCGCCAGAGTGTCGGCAAACGCGACATCGCCCTGGATGCTGTTGGCGCCGACGCCGGTGACCCGGACCGGCCCGCCGCCGATGGTGCCCAACGCCAGGAAATACGAGGCGGACGAGGCATCGCCCTCGACCGCGAAAATGCCGGGCGAGACATACACGGCATCCGCAGATACGGTGAAGCGCCGCCAGCCGTCGCGCTGCACGTCGACTCCGTAGCGCTGCATCAGGTTCAGGGTGATCTCGATATACGGCTTGGAGATGAGCTCGCCGGCCACCTCGATGACCATGGCACGCCCGGCCCGGCGCGCAGCGACGGGCGCGGCCAGCAGCAACGCGGTCAGGAACTGACTGGAGACCGAGCCCTGTACCACAACGGGCTCATCCAGACTCAGTGCGGGCGCGTGCGAAATGGCCAGCGGCGGATAGCCGGGCTGCCCTGTATAGTCGATGCGGGCGCCGAGCAGCCGCAGCGCATCGACCAGGTCGCCTATCGGGCGCTCATGCATGCGCGGCACTCCACTCATGGCGTAGCTGCCTCCGCTGACGGCAAGCGCTGCCGTCAGCGGCCGGAACGCCGTGCCGGCATTGCCCAGGAACAGCGCGACGTCGGAATTCGGAAACGACGAGCAGCCGGCAATGCGGACACAGCCCGGCTGCTCGTCGATGACGGCCACGCCCAGGGCACGCAATGCGGCCAGCATGACCCGGGTATCGTCCGAGTCGAGCAGGCCCGAGATCCGGGTCTCGCCACGCGCCAGGGCCGACAGCAGCAGGACACGGTTGGAAATGCTCTTGGAGCCCGGCATGGGCACCGTGCCGTGCGCACGTCGCGCCGAGGCCAGGGGCAGTCGTTCGCGGCGCGAAGAAGGCAAGTGTGACATAGGAAAGACAGTTTCGAGAGAAGACATGGGTGGACTTCACCGATTAGAACAAAAAGGCGCAGAATGCGTACTGCCCATCTTCGTGAAGCAGCCGATTTGCCCAGAATGAACACTGAATCAGCGCGAACAGCCATCCCCTTTCGCCGCCTCACCCCAGAGGAAAGCACCGCTTCCATGCATGCCACCCTTGCTGCCGGCTGGGATGGGGCGAACGATCTCTGGATATTCGGCTACGGCTCGCTTATCTGGCGCCCCGAGTTCGTTCACCAGGAACAGCGGCTGGCCACCGTCCATGGCTACCATCGCTCGCTGTGCCTGTGGTCGCGCATCAACCGGGGCACGCCCGAACAGCCCGGACTGGTCTTCGGACTGGATCGCGGCGGCGCCTGTCGCGGCATGGTGTTTCGCCTGTCCGCCGAGGACATCCCCACCAGCTTTCCCGCCCTCTGGGAGCGCGAAATGCCTTCGGGGGACTACCTGCCCCGCTGGCTGCGCTGCACCACCACGCAGGGCGACGTCAGGGCGCTGTGCTTCGTCATGGATCGCTCCAGCCCGGGTTATGCGGGCCGCCTCAGCCGGGAGGAAGTGCTGGCTGCGGTTCGGCACAGCACGGGCCGATACGGGCACTGCACCGAATATGTCGCCAGCACGGCGCGCGCGCTGCGCGAGCACGGCATTGCCGACCGTCGCCTCGAGCAGATCGTCCAGCACCTTTGAGGATTGGTCGATGCGCGAGCCCGACTCGCGCCCGGCATCTTGCATGCCTTGCCCGTTACACTAGGGTCTCACGCGTCGTGCCGGGCTGCTGTCCCGAGTTGAACGTTCGTCGAGCGGTGGCATGCCGAGAACCGCCAGCGAACCTCGAACCGGGGCACCAGGGACGCCGCCATTCCGTCTTCAAGCTGGACCCATCATGCCAATCGCAGATCTCCGCGAAAACTACGAAAAAGGCGCATTGCTGGAAAGCGATGCAGCAAAGTCTCCCTTCGACCAGTTCCAGACCTGGTTCGATCAGGCTCTCACGGCCGCGGTGCCCGAACCCAACGCCATGACCCTCGCCACGGTGGACGAAGGCGGCCAGCCCTCGGCACGCATCGTGTTGCTCAAGGGATTCGACACAGACGGCTTCGTGTTCTTCACCAACTATCGGTCCCGCAAGGGGCTCGAGCTCGAACACCAGCCACGCGCCGCCCTGCTCTTTTTCTGGCCGCTGCTCGAAAGGCAGATCCGCATAGAAGGCAGCGTGACGCGCGTATCGCCCGACGAATCCGACGCATACTTCGCCAGCCGCCCGCTCGGGTCACGCCTGGGTGCCTGGGTGTCCGAACAGAGCAGCGAGATCACCAACCGCGAGGTGCTGACGCAACTTGAAGCCGACGCCCGCAAACGCTTCGGTGACGACCCGCCACGCCCGCCACACTGGGGCGGGCTGCGCCTCGTGCCGAATGCCTTCGAGTTCTGGCAGGGACGCCCATCGCGCCTGCACGATCGCCTGGCGTATCGGCTACAGGGCACCGAATGGCGCCTGGTCCGGCTCGCACCCTGATAGGGACGCCATGCAGGACGCCTCTCGCGCCACCCCACCCGAATTCGATTCCCAGACGTTCCGGCGCACGCTTGGCCGGTTTCCCACCGGCGTCACCATCGTCACCGCCTGCCTGCCGGACGGGCAGCCTCTCGGCATGACGGTGAGCTCTTTCAACTCGGTCTCGCTGAATCCACCCCTGGTGCTCTGGAGTCTTGCCCTCAAGTCGGGCGCGCGCCAGATCTTCGAACAGATCGAACACTACGCCATCCACGTCCTCGCCTCCGGCCAGGCAGGGCTGGCCAGGCAGTTTGCCACGCCCGGCCGCAACAACCGTTTCGACGGCGTTTCGTGGCACCCCAACGAGCACGGCGTACCCATCCTGGACAGCGGCCATGCCGCCTGGTTCGAATGCTTCAACCGCAGCCGCTACCACGAAGGCGACCACATGATCCTGGTCGGCGAAGTCGAGCGCTGCGGGCACACCTCTGCGCTGCCACTGGTGTTTCATGCCGGTGGTTTCCAGTTGACCCCCGGTCACGACGACAAAGGCATCGACACATGACAGACCTCGACCCTTCCACGCCGCGCACAGGCGGCCAGATCCTCGTCGCACAGTTGCTTCGCCACGGCGTCCGACACGCCTTCTGCGTACCCGGGGAAAGCTATCTTGCCGTGCTCGATGCCCTGCACGATGCCGACATCGAGATCACCGTGTGCCGCCAGGAGGGCGGTGCGGCCATGATGGCCGAGGCGCATGGCAAGCTCACCGGCCGGCCAGGCATCTGTTTCGTGACGCGCGCGCCCGGTGCCACCAATGCCTCGGCAGGCCTGCACATCGCCCTGCAGGATTCCACGCCCATGATCCTGTTCGTCGGGCAGATCGAGCGAGGCATGCGCGATCGCGAAGCCTTCCAGGAGATGGACTATCGCGCCGCATTCGGCCCGCAGGCCAAGTGGGCCACGGAAGTCGACGACGCGGCGCGCCTGCCCGAGATCATTTCTCGCGCCTTCAGCATCGCAACCTCGGGACGTCCCGGCCCGGTGGTCATCGCCCTGCCCGAGGACATGCTCGTCGAGACCGCCCAGGTGATCGATGCTCCGCACTACGAACCGGTAGTGACGGCCCCGCCCACCGCGCACATGGCTGCCCTGGAGAGCCGGCTGCGGCACGCCCGGTCGCCCGTGGCCATCCTGGGTGGCAGCACCTGGAGCGCCGAAGCGGTCGAGCAGTTCGCACGCTTTGCCGACCGCTTCCAGCTTCCCGTAGCCGTGTCCTTTCGCCGCCAGATGCTGTTTCCTGCGGACCACCCCTGCTTCATCGGCGACCTGGGCCTGGGGGCCAATCCGCGACTGCTGGACGCGGTGCGATCGGCGGATCTCCTCCTGATGGTCGGCGGGCGTCTTTCCGAAGTGCCCAGCCAGTCCTATACGCTGCTGGACATCCCGTTGCCGGCACAGCCCCTGGTGCATGTGCACCCCGACCCGAACGAACTGAACCGCGTCTATCGTGCCGACCTGGCGATCCACGCAAGCGCCGCGGCCTTCTGCGCCGAACTCGAGCATCTCGCCCCGGCAGCCGAACCTGCGTGGGCCGCGGCCACCGCAGCCCTGCACGCGTCCTATCTGACCTGGAGCGATCCCTCAGCCATTCGCACGCCCGGCACCCTGCAGATGGGCGGCGTGATGAGCTGGCTTGCCGCCCACCTTCCGGCCGACGCCATCATCTGCAATGGCGCAGGCAACTATGCGACCTGGGTGCACCGGTTTCACCGCTTCACCCGCTATGGCACCCAGCTGGCTCCCACCTCGGGCTCCATGGGATACGGTCTCCCGGCTGCCGTCGGTGCCAAGCGCCTGTTCCCCGAGCGTACCGTGGTGGCCTTCGCCGGCGACGGCTGCTTTCTGATGCACGGGCAGGAGTTCGCCACAGCCGTCCAGTACGGCCTGCCGATCATCGTCCTGATCTTCGACAATGCCATGTACGGCACGATCCGCATGCACCAGGAACGTCAGTATCCCGGCCGTGTATCGGCCACGCAACTCACCAATCCCGATTTCGCCGCCTATGCCCAGGCCTTTGGTGGCCATGGCGAACGTGTCGAGACGACCGAGGCATTCGGCCCGGCCTTCGAACGTGCCATGGCGAGTGGCAGGCCGGCCATCCTGCACTGCCTGATAGACCCGGAAGCCATCACGGCCTCCGCCACCCTGAGCACCATTCGCGCCCAGGCGCTGCAGGCACGCACCTGAGGCCTTGCCCTGGCAGCACGGAAAGCATCTGCTGCGAGGGCGCTCAAGCCAGGACGGTCGCCAATGCGGGGCAGCCCTGCAGGTGTCCCGACCGCCTGGCGCAACGCAAGCCGCCTGCCGGACATCCGCTCGCGCGACTTGCATGATCGACCGGATTTGACGACAATCCGCTGCCAAAGCAAAACCGGTTGCACAAGCAACAACCACGGTTGGCGGCTCGGCCCCCTGCCAAAGGATTGCCGGCCTGCTCCTTGCTAAAGATCGGTCGCACGCGATTCACTCGCGACCACTACCCCACAATGTTGCATCCGGGTCTTGCCCCCACGTCGGGGCAGGCTCGCTCCCTTCTTGGAGAATCCAGATGAACTTCCGCCCCTTGGCCGGCGCGATGGCCTTTGCCGCCGTCAGCGCCACATTCGCAGCTCCCGCCGTATTTGCAGCCGACTACCCGAGCCGGGAAATCACCATGGTGGTTCCCTTTCCCCCGGGCGGCACCACCGACATCATCGGCCGCGTCGTGGCCAACAACCTGTCGCAGTCCTTCGGGCAAACCGTCATCGTCGATAACAAGGCTGGCGCCGGCGGCAATATCGGCGCAGCCGACGTTGCCCGTGCCAAGCCCGATGGCTACACGATCATGATGGGCACGGTCGGCACACAGGCCATCAACGAGTTCCTGTACTCGCGCCTGCAGTTCGATCCGAACAAGGACTTCACCCCCGTCGCCCTCGCCGCGTCGGTGCCCAACGTCCTGGTGCTCAACGCCGCATTCGCCGAAGAGAACAAGATCGAGACTGTCGAGCAGTTCATCGCTTATCTGAAGGCCAATCCCGGGGCTGTCAACGTCGGCTCCTCGGGCAACGGGACATCCATCCACCTGTCGGCCGAGCTCTTCAAGAGCATGACCGGCACCGACATGATGCACATTCCCTTCCGTGGAAGCGGCCCCGCCGTTACCGCGCTGATGGGCGGCGAAGTGCAGGCCATGTTCGACAACCTGCCGGCTTCCATGGGCGGCATCAAAGCGGGACGCCTGAAGGCCATCGCCGTCACCAGCGCGACCCGCTCGCCTTCCCTGCCGGACGTGCCGACCATCGCCGAATCCGGCGTGCCGGGCTTCGAAGCCACCAGCTGGTTCGGTGTCATGGCACCTGCCGGCACCCCGGCTGACGTGATCGAGCGCCTGAACAAGGAGATCGTGGCCACCAGCACTACCGACAAGACCAAGGAAGTGTATCTGGCCCAGGGCGCCGAACCCTCGGACATGACGCCCGCCCAGTTCAACGAGTTCATCCAGAGCGAACGCCAGAAGTGGTCCAAGGTCGTGAAGGATTCGGGCGCAAAGGTCGACTGATCCTGGGGCAAGACAATCGGGCAGCAAAGATTTTTAGATTTTCGACATCAAACAGTTGACACCACAAAAAACTCTTTGCTATAGTTGCGGTCTTGCGAAACACAACGCGTTTTGCAAGACGCAACAACCCGATGACGAGTTGCAGCGTGCAGTAAAAAGGCAGTACCCAAGCGGGAATAGCTCAGTTGGTAGAGCGCAACCTTGCCAAGGTTGAGGTCGCGAGTTCGAGACTCGTTTCCCGCTCCAGATTTTATGCTTTGTGTGCCTGACGGCATGCACTGCCGGCGCAATGGCAGAGTGGTTATGCACCGGACTGCAAATCCGTTGACGTCGGTTCGATTCCGGCTTGCGCCTCCAAGCATGCAAGACAACGCGGGAATAGCTCAGTTGGTAGAGCGCAACCTTGCCAAGGTTGAGGTCGCGAGTTCGAGACTCGTTTCCCGCTCCAGATTCCGAAAAAGGGAAGCCGTGCCCAAAGCACCGCTTCCCTTTTTCACGCCTGTACCCACAGATTTCGGGTACGGACCCCACCAGGCACGCTGCACCCCTGCCTACCTGGCATGTCGGCGCAGCGGCCCGGTTGAAATCCCAGGCGCAGGCTTGCCTGCCTGTTTGCTGCCGAAGAATTGCCCAGGCCTGTTCTGCCTGGTCGCATGGAGAGTGGTATGTCTGTCAGCGTCAATACGCGCCGGCGGCTGGAGGGCTATGCCCTGCTTGCCGGCTTTGCACTCTGTGTTCCCATCGCCAACTGGATGATTCCCAATGTTGGCCTGGTATGTCCTCCTGAAAGTCCCTGCCTGATTCCCGTCGGCTTCGGCCAGATGGCCCCCAGCGCGGTCATCATGGCTGGCCTGGCCCTCGTCCTGCGCGACCTGGTCCAGCGGCGCCTGGGCCTGGCCTGGGCCGTGCTCGCCATCCTGATCGGCGGCCTTCTCTCATGGATGATCTCGCCGCCCTCCCTGGTCCTCGCATCCGTCAGCGCCTTTCTCTTCTCCGAATTCGCCGACCTGGCGGTGTACACCCCTCTGCAGCGGCGCGGCCTGGTCCGGGCCGTGGTGCTGTCCAGCATCGTGGGCCTGTTCGTCGACACCCTGCTCTTCCTGCATTTCGCCTTCGGCAACCTGGACCTGATGTGGGGCCAGATCATCGGCAAGAGCTGGATGGTCCTGCTGGCGATTCCCGTCATATCCCATCTTCGCAAGCGCGACGAACGACTCGGCCTGCATCCCGTAGGAGCATCATCATGACGACAGACCTTTCACACCTCACCCAGCTCGGCCAGGCAGCCGGCGCACCAGCCACCCCCGAGGACGCCACGCTCGAGCGTGTGCCCAACCCCCACACCGACACCAACTACGTCGCGCGCTTCACCGTGCCCGAGTTCACCTCCCTGTGTCCTGTCACGGGACAGCCCGATTTCGCGCACCTGGTCATCGACTATGTGCCGGACGCCTGGCTCGTGGAATCCAAGTCCCTGAAACTGTTCCTGACGTCGTTCCGCAACCACGGCGCCTTCCATGAGGACTGCACCGTCAGCATCGGCCGGCGCCTGGTCGCGACACTGGAGCCGCGCTGGCTTCGCATCGGTGGCTACTGGTATCCGCGTGGCGGCATCCCCATTGATGTATTCTGGCAAACGGGCGACGTGCCCAAGGGCGTGTGGCTGCCCGATACCGGCGTGCCTTCCTATCGGGGGCGTGGTTAACCAAGGAGGATTCCATGGATGCATCCGTACTCGCAGCGCTGCAGCGCTGGCCCAATGTTCCAGCCGTGTATGGTTGGCTCTCGCTGGATGCACGAGGAACGTGGCGTTTGCATCCATTGGGCGACGGCCTGGAGGGCGGTCCTGGCGAGTCCATCACCAGCCCGCAGATCCTTGCCTTCATCAATCGAAACTATGCGAGCGACGCGGATGGCAACTGGTTCTTCCAGAATGGCCCGCAGCGCGTCTACGTGCGGCTGGACGCCGCCCCCTTCATCCTTCGCCTGGCGGGCGACAAGGGTGGATTCGAGACACACACCGGCCTGCCCGTGAAAACCGTCTCCCAGTGGCTGCTGGACGAGCAGGGTCGGCTGCTGGCCAGCACGGAACATGGCGCAGCCATGCTTGACAGCCGCGATCTTGCAGCCGTGCTCGAGCAGCTTCGCACACCGGACGGCACAGCGCTGATCGACCTGCTCGAGAGCCCTCCCGACGGCACCGTGCAGGTCGGCCCCGAGGACGGCTCACTTCCTTCGGCGCCCCTGGGGCACGTCTCCAGCTCCGATGTACCGGGCCGGATGCACTTCGTGGCATGCCCTGCCACGCCAGACCTCGGCCATTCGAACTAGTCCAGATTCTTGCTTGACACAAAAAACCCGTCACGGCGATAGTTCGCCAGCGAGATTCAAGCGAAGTCAGTCTGTACGGTGCGACTTGCCACTCGGTGCTTGCCTTGTCCCGATCTTCCTTGACGTCTGGCTTTTCGGGCGATCAGCCCCTCTTTCTCGAGGATTCAGGCATGGCAACTGGTGTCGTCAAGTGGTTCAACGCGGAAAAAGGCTACGGGTTCATCATGCCCGACGATGGCGGCAAGGATCTGTTCGCCCACTTCTCGGAAATCCGGGGCGTGGAAGGCTACAAGACCCTGCTGGAAAACCAGAAGGTCAGTTTCGAGCCCAGCCAGGGCGCCAAGGGCCCGCAGGCTACCAGCATCACACCGCTCTGAGCACCCGCAGCAGCATCCCCGCCAAGGCCGCCTCAGGGCGGCTTTTTCTTGCCCACGGCATGGGTATTGCTGAGCAGGATCGCCGGACATCGCTGGCTGTAAGGCCGAGATGGACATCGGGACACCCACCTTCTTGACGCATTGGAACAAGCGATGGGGACACCCATCTCCCACACCGCATAGGCACTGGACCAAACACCATGGGATCAGAAATCTGGCTCGCCATACAAAGCGAATTCGGGGACATTCCCGATGTCGGCGAACTGACGCGAATCTGCCTGCGCCTGGTAATGGCCATGCTGCTTGGCGGACTGCTCGGATATGAACGTGAATCCCGGGGGGCAGCGGCGGGCCTGCGCACCCATATGCTGGTAGCCCTGGGTTCCGCCTTGTTCGTCCTCGTGCCGCTGCAAGGCGGCATGGAAGTCGCCGACGTCAGCCGCGTGTTGCAGGGCATCATCGCGGGCATCGGCTTTCTGGGTGCCGGCACCATTATCAAGCTCAGAAGCGATGGCGAGATCCATGGCTTGACCACAGCCGCCAGCATCTGGGTGTCCTCTGCAGTAGGCATTGCGGCAGGCATGGGGCGTGAATCGACCGCAGTCCTGGCAACCGTTTTTGCGCTATTCACACTGGCAGTGCTCAAGCGCTTCACTCACCGGCATCGCTACAACGACGATGCCGAGCCTGCCGAGATCGTCGAATCGGTCCGTCAGCCTGCGCGGGCAGATCGGCACGACGATCCTGACGATTAAAGGATCGGCGAGAACAGTCGGCAGCAAGCCTCGAACAGGCGCTGGAATATGGAGGTCGGACGGCTTTCCGCAACCAGCGTGGCGCTGGCCAGGTCTTTCTCGAACTGCTCTGCCAGGTCCTTCGCCAGCTCCGGGCCGTACACCAAAGCACAGACCTCGTAGTTCAGCCTGAAGCTGCGGTTGTCGAAATTTGCCGTGCCGACGAAGCTGCACTCGGCATCCACGAGCAGGGTCTTGGAATGCAGCATGCGATCCGGGTATTCCCAGACCTTCACACCCGCTTCGATCAGCTCATCGAAATAGGAGCGTGCGGCTGCCGTGACGATGCGTGAATCGCTGCGCCGGGGCACCAGGATCCGCACATCCACACCGCGCATGGCTGCGGACGTCAGGCTCATCATGGCAGGCTGGGGCGGCACGAAGTACGGCGTGGTCAGCCAGACTCTCTCCGTCGCATTGTGAATGGCTGCCACCTGGACTCGATAGATCGCTTCTCTCGGGTCGTTCGGGCCCGAATGCAGGATCTGGACGAACCTCGACCCTGGCTCGCTGTGAGGCATGTAGTCTTCGTGATCGTCCGGTGAAAACTCGACGTTCTCGCCACGCCCCGTGGTGTACACCCAGTCCTCCAGAAAGACCATCTGCAGCCAGCGCACGGCGCCGCCCTTCAGGCGCAGGTGCACGTCATGATAGGCACCCGGATCGATCCGTTCGTCCTGGTCGTCCGTAATGTTCAGGCCGCCTGTAAAACCCACCTCGCCGTCACACACAACGATCTTGCGGTGCGTGCGGAAGTTGATGACCGGGCGCAGCCTGCGTCCGACCCTGGTCTCATGGAAATAGGCCACCTGCCCACCTGCCTCGACCAGCGGCTTGAAGAATCGGCCGCTTGCCAGTGGCGCACCCAGTGCGTCGACCAGCAGGCGCACCGAGATGCCTGCGGCTGCCTTCTCGGCAAGCAGGTCGCGCAGCGCCGTGCCGGTGGCATCGGCCTCGAAGATGTAGTACTCGGCATGGACGTGACGACGCGCCTGCCGTATGGCATCGAAGATCGCATCGAACGTCTGCGCCCCATCGACGAGCAGGCTTACCTCTTGCGCAGTGGAAAGCGGGTTGTCGCAGGATGCATGGGCCAGGCGGGCCAGGGCCTGAAGCGGCTCGGAGTCCTCGTACGCTGCCTCGCGGGCCCGTGCCGCATCCGCCTGCGCGGCTAGGGATACCCGGCTGCGCAGGCGTCTCAGCCTGAAGCGCTTCAGACGCTGCGGACCGAAAAAATAGTAGATCAGGTAGCCAAGAAGTGGCACCCATGCAAGCAGCAGGATCCAGCTGACCGTGGCAGCTGGAGACCGTTTTTGCAGAATGATCCACACTGCCAGCCCGGCGACATATGTCCCCCAGCTCACGAACAGTGCCGTCTGCCAGAAATCTTGCGTCATGCGCGCGGGTGCTGCAGTACCTCTTTAGCGGGCAGGTATGACGCGCGTGGTGCCTGAACCCGTAACGATCTGCACCCGCTGCCCGGTACTGAGCGGAATGTCCGCCTCCTGGGCAACGACCCGCGTCTCTCCGCTGTCCAGTCGCACCGTAACCTCGTAGCCGGCGCGCTTTCTCACGCCGCCCTCGACCGTGTTGCCGACCAGACCACCAGCCACACCGCCCAGCACCGATGCAATGGCTCGACCGCTGCCACCGCCAATTCCGCTACCTGCAATACCGCCCACCGCAGCGCCTGCCACTGCGCCCACGCCCGAACTGGATTCGGGCTGGATGACAATGTTTCGCACGTTCAGCACGGTGCCGGAGTAGGTCACCTGCTCGCGTTGCGCCTGGCCAAAAGAATACACGTTGCCGGACGCCGACTGGTTGGCACACCCGGCAAGCGTCGCGGCGCTCACGAACACAGCGGCTGCCAATGCCAAGCGGGAACGACCAGCACGTTTTACCTCTGTCATGATGACTCCGAATATGAAAACACCAGATGGATGATACCTGCTGACTCAAGCGAATCCGGCGTTCGGGGCGCTGTACAGGCAATGGAGGGTCCGGAGAATTGTGCCTTGTTGTGACATCGGAAAATGCTGTAACAGTAGGCGGGAGACAGGACATCCACTTTTTAACCCTGGATATCGATGTCCCGGCTTGGTCACGGAGGTGGATGCCCCGTCATCACTGCGGGAAGACAGGTGTTCCACCCTCTCTCCTCTTCTCTCATGTACTGACTGGTCCGGGACATGGGTGTCCTGTTTCCTTCCAACATCCATGCAACCGCACCTTCGTGCTCGCTCTACAATTCACCACATGGATTCACTCACGCAAGCAGTACTGGGCGCAACGGTCTACGGTGCAGTCATGGGCCGCAGACAAGGCCGTCGGGCCCTGATCTACGGGGCCATGCTGGGCACGTTGCCAGATCTGGATGTGGTCATTTCCTATCCCGACCCCGTGTCTGCCATGACGCATCACCGGGGCTTCAGCCATTCACTCATCGTGCTCTCGGCCTTCTCCGTCCTGCTCGCATGGCTGCTAGCCAGGCTCAGGCCTTCGCCCCACTACAGCGGAAAGAGGTTATGGCTCGCGATCTGTCTGACGCTCCTGACTCATCCCCTTCTCGACGCCTTCACCACGTATGGCACGCAGCTGCTGTGGCCCTTCATGCCGACGCCCACGGCCTGGTCCAGCATCTTCATCGTGGATCCGGTGTACACGGTGCCGCTGGCAATTGCCACTCTACTGGGCCTTGTCCTTGGCATGCGCTCCTGGATCTGGCGGGCCGTATGCGGCGCGCTGGCGTTCAGCACCGTCTACTTGGCCTTTACCGTGGGGGCAAAGCTTTCAGTCCACGCACAGGCCAAGGAGGCGTTGACGTCCCAGGGCGTTGCCTACACAACCCTCTTTTCCGGCACGGCCCCGCTGAACAGCCTGTTGTGGCGCGTCATGGCCAAGGACGGCACGGGCCACTATTACGAGGGATTCATTGGCCTGCTCGACAAAAGGACACCCACGTTCACCCACCTGCCCCTGAACCCCGAGTTGGCGAGTGCTCTCGAGCACTCGCCGGAACACCAGCGACTCAGGTGGTTCACGGGTGACTGGCTGCGCTACGACGAGGCGGGCGACTCGCTGGTGGTCACCGACCTGCGCATGGGCATGGCAGGGCACCACTTTTTCCGCTTCAAGATGGCAACCCGGACCGAGAATGGCTGGCAGCCGACCGTGCCGACTGACTGGCATGGCGACCGGGGCGGGAGCCGGGAGCTGGGTGTCCTGTGGCATCGCGTCTGGAACGAGGATCCGCCTGTTCCTCTCGGGGAATGGAACCGCAAGATGCAGGAGGTCCGGCATTGAGAGTCGGATGAAGCGCGCCACGGCGCATTCCTGACATGAAAAGGGCCACCCAAAGGGTGGCCCTGTGATCCGAGGCAAGACGCTGCCGGCACCGGCCGGGAGCGTCCTGGAGGACGGGATCAGACGGTGACTTCAGGCTCCGAGGTAACGGGACTGGGACGTGACTTGCCCTTGCCTGTCCTCTGGGCCCTGCCACCCTTGGGGCCTGAACCATCGGACGGCCCGGGCCTGTCTCCACCGCCGTCATCGTTCGTCTCGAACGTCAGCTGGACCTGGCCTTCGCTGTCCACATCCACCGTGACGCGCCCTCCATCCGCCAGCTTGCCGAACAGGAGCTCGTCTGCGAGCGCACGGCGGATGGTGTCCTGGATGAGCCGATGCATGGGGCGTGCGCCCATCAGCGGATCGAACCCCTTCTTGGCCAGATGTGCCCGCAGGGCATCGGTGAATATGGCCTCGACCCGCTTCTCGTGCAGCTGCTCTTCGAGCTGCATCAGGAACTTGTCGACCACCCGCAGAATGATCTCCTCGTCGAGCGCGGCAAACGGAATGATTGCGTCAAGCCGGTTGCGGAACTCGGGCGTGAACATGCGACGGATGTCCACCATCTCGTCACCGGTCGCCTTGGTCTGGGCGAAACCGATACCGCGACGGTTGAGGTTCTCCGCCCCCGCGTTCGTGGTCATGATGATGATCACATTGCGGAAATCCGCCTTGCGCCCGTTGTTATCCGTAAGCGTACCGTGGTCCATCACCTGCAGAAGGATGTTGAACACATCCGGATGCGCCTTCTCGATCTCGTCGAGCAGAAGCACGCAGTGCGGCTTCTTGGTGATCGCCTCGGTCAGCAGGCCGCCCTGGTCGAATCCAACGTAGCCCGGAGGCGCGCCGATGAGACGCGAGACGGCATGCCGCTCCATGTACTCGGACATGTCGAAGCGCACCAGCTCGATGCCCAGGGTGAACGCGAGTTGCCGGGCCACCTCGGTCTTGCCGACGCCAGTCGGGCCGGAGAACAGGAACGAGCCGATCGGCTTGTCCGGTTTGCCCAGTCCCGAGCGCGCCATCTTGATGGCTGCCGACAGCGCCTCGATGGCGGCACTCTGCCCGAACACCACGGACGTAAGGTCGCGATCGAGCGTCGCGAGCTTGTTGCGGTCGTCGCTGGACACCGACTGCGGCGGGATGCGGGCAATCTTGGAGACGATTTCCTCGATTTCCGCCTTGCCTATGGTCTTCTTCTGGCGCGACTTCGGCAGAATCCGCTGCGCAGCGCCGGCCTCGTCGATCACGTCGATTGCCTTGTCGGGCAGGTGACGGTCATTGATGTAGCGGGCAGCCAGCTCGGCCGCTGCCGTCAGCGCAGAGGCCGAGTACTTGATGCCATGGTGCTCCTCGAAGCGCGCCTTCAGGCCGCGCAGGATCTGCACCGTCTGCTCGACGCTCGGCTCGTTGACCTCGACCTTCTGGAAACGCCGTGCCAGGGCGTGATCCTTCTCGAAGACCCCCCGGTACTCGGCGAAAGTCGTCGCGCCGATGCACTTGAGTTGCCCCGAAGAAAGCGCCGGCTTGAGCAGGTTGGACGCGTCCAGCGTCCCACCCGACGCCGCGCCTGCTCCGATGAGCGTGTGGATTTCGTCGATGAACAGGATGGCCTTGGGGTTGTCCTTCAACTGTTTGAGCACACCCTTGAGGCGCTGCTCGAAGTCTCCGCGATACTTCGTGCCTGCCAGCAGCGCGCCCATATCGAGCGAATACACGCTTGCGTCCTGGAGCACCTCCGGCACGTCGCCTTCGGTGATGCGCCATGCAAGGCCTTCAGCGATCGCGGTCTTGCCCACACCGGCCTCGCCGACGAGC
>Ga0182742_1003438_pt1 | contig 15502 bp, 12 predicted proteins | sample eDN5th37CBELigMG_FD_128880 | JGI IMG/M metagenome (GOLD analysis project Ga0182742, IMG submission 128880) | Enriched Miracle-Growth compost microbial communities from Emeryville, California, USA - eDNA 5th pass 37_C BE-Lig MG (version 2)... ...
TCGCCGTTCCATTCACGAGTATATGCATATACTTGCTTATCTTCAGGCAGAATTAAATCATATTTACCATAAACTAATAACTCATCCTCTTTACGAAGCTTAATCATCGCTTTATAGTAGTTTAGAATTGAGTTAGGATCTTTTTGTGCTGCAGCAACGTTAATTGTTTTATAGTTTGGATTAATTTTTAACCAAGGCGTACCTGTTGTAAAGCCTGCACCCTCTTCAGCTGTCCATTGCATAGGTGTACGTGAGTTATCACGACCATTAACCCAAATTGGAGCCATTAATTCTTCGTGTGATTTACCAGCTGCGATACCGATACGGTAAGCATTTTTAGCCGAAACATCATCATAATCATTAATAGAATCAAATTTAGCATTAGTCATACCAATTTCTTGACCCTGATAAATATATGGCGTACCTTGCATAAAGAAGAATAGTGTAGCTAGTGCTTTAGATGATTCTAACCAATAATTTTTGTCATCGCCCCATACAGATACAGAACGTGGTAAGTCATGGTTTTCTAAGAACAATGCATTCCAGCCTGTTCCCTCTAAAGCATTTTGCCAACGTGTATACACGTTCTTAAGTGCAAGTAAATCTAATTTCCCATCTGTTTCTTGACCCCATAGGCCATTGGCTTCAAATTGGAAAATCATATTAAACTTACCGTTTTTCTCGCCTACCCACTCATCAGCATCAGCGATTGTAACACCGTTTGCTTCTCCGACAGTCATAATATCATACTTCGCAAAAGTTTCACGGTGAAGCTCTTCAAGGAAAGTTTGAATACCAGGCTGATTTAGATGATATGGGAATGAAGAAACATAGTCTAATCCATCTGGATTTGGTAAATCAGGTAAACCAGGCTTTTTCTTAATATGAGAAATAGCATCGACACGGTAACCATCAATACCTTTATCTAACCACCAGTTAACTGTATCAATTAGCTCCTTACGAACTACTGGATTTTCCCAGTTTAAATCTGGCTGCTTAGAGGAGAATAAATGCATAAAGTATTGATCTGTTTGCTCATCATATTTCCAAGCTGAGCCGTGGAAAATACTTTCCCAGTTGTTTGGCTCTTTCCCATCTTTACCGTCTCTCCAAATATAGTAATCACGGTATGGGTTATCTTTACTTTTTCTTGATTCAATAAACCAAGGATGTTCATCAGATGTATGGTTAATAACAAGATCTAAAATTAACTTCATACCACGTGCGTGAACTTGCTCTAGCAGCTCATCAAAATCAGCCATAGTACCAAAGTCATCCATAATATCCTTGTAATCGGAAATATCGTAACCGTTATCATCATTTGGAGATTTATACATAGGGCAAATCCAAATGACATCGATACCTAAATCCTTTAAGTAGTCTAGCTTTGAAATTATCCCTCTTAAATCACCTATACCGTCACCGTTTGAATCAACAAAGCTTCTCGGATAAATTTGATATGCTACAGATTCTTTCCACCATGTCTTTTTCATCTTATTAACCTCACTTTTAAATTCCCTATTTTGCAAGGAACACTCGCATATGCTATATATCCCTTTCCTTTTGACGTCAAATAAAAGGAAAAGAATTTATATTACGCGAGCGTTCTCTTTACTTAACTGAACCTTGAGTGATACCTTCAATAATCATACGTTGACCAATTAGATAGAACACTAAAATTGGTAAAATCGTAAGTAAGATTGCCGGAATCAATAGTTCCCAGTTATTCATATATGTGCCGTTAAATACTTTCATTTGAATCGGTAATGTATAAAGATTATCTTTATTTAATACTAAAGAAGGTAATAGATAGTCATTCCAGATCCACATCACATTCAAAATACCAATTGTAACTGAAGTTGGCATTAGAACAGGGAAAATAATTCTAAAGAAAATTTGCTTAGGAGAGCAACCATCTATAGATGCAGCTTCTTCTAGCTCAAACGGGATAGACTTAATAAAGCCATGGAATATAAATACTGATAATGAGCTACCAAAACCGATATATAGTGCAATAAGTAATATCATCGGAGCTGTGTCAATCCAGCCTAATTTCGCACCATAAATATTAATTAAAGGAATCATAAGTGATTGGAAAGGAATAATCATCGCAGCAACTAATGTTGCAAACAATGTATTATTAAATTTCGTTTTTACACGTACGATGTAATAAGCTGCCATTCCAGAGAATAAAAGAATAAACGCAGTACTTAAAACTGTAATTAATAATGAGTTTTTAAATGTGACTAAAAAGTTCATTTTGTCTATTGCCGAAGCAAATTGATCAAAGCTAAATGATGACGGCAATGAGAACGGACTTTGTAAAATTTCACCATTACTCTTAAAGGAGTTGATGATTAGGATAAAGAACGGGAATGCAAAAATGACTAATGCAACAATTAAAAACACAAACACTAAGCCGGAGGTGAATCCTTTACGTTGTTCTACCATTATGCCTCAACCTCCATCTTCTTACTAAAGTAAACCTGTAAACCAGTAATAATAGCTACGATAACGAAAAGTACAATCGCTTGTGCTTGACCCACGCTGTAGTTACTTTCAATTAATCCTTTTTGAACGACATGCATAGAAACCATTTTCGTAGTATCAAACGGACCACCGTTTGTTAATGATAAGTTCAAGTCATAGACCATGAACGAGTTTTTCAATGTTAAGAATACTGTTACAACAAATGATGGAACCATCATCGGTAATACAACACTCCATAAACGACGAAGTGTAGATGCACCATCAAGTGTAGAAGCTTCAATAATATCACCAGGTACACTCACTAGACCTGCAATAAAGATAATCATTAAGTAACCAGACGACTGCCAAATTGTTACAATTACAAGTGCCCAAAATGCTAGTTGTTCGTCACCTAACCAGCCTAAACGTAAAATTTCAATTCCTAACTTTTGACCAATCTCAGGCATAGATTGAACGAAAATAAACTGCCAAATATAACCTAGTACTAGACCACCAATTAGGTTTGGTGTAAAGAATGCAGCACGGAAGAAGTTTTGTCCCTTCATACCAGATGTTACAAGATAAGCTAATACGAAACCAATAAGGTTTACTAAAATGATAGTCGCAGCAACAAACTTAATTGTTAGCCACATTGCACTCCAAAATTTAGTATCCTGAAAGGCTGTTCTATAGCTTTCTAAGCCTGCAAATTCCATTGGACTTATTGGTGAAGTCATATTTGTAAAGGACAAATATAAACCATAAATAAATGGAATTAACAGCGTAATGCAAAAGAACAGTAAAGTTGGACCAGTGAAGAAAACCTGGTTGCCAAGACTTTTTAGTCCACTATTTTTCCCTCTCATAATCATGACTCCTTGCTTTATATAAATAAATGGAATGAGCGAGCGACATCTTTGCTCACTCATTCCATTTTTCTCTGTTACTTAATATTAGTTAAGAGATGTAAAGTAGTTCTCGATAAATGTTGCTAATTCAGCACGAGATAACTTTTGAGCGACATACTTTTGAACTTCTGGAGAAATTTTTGTATTCCAATCTTCAGCAGTTGTATAGTTCAATGCGAAGTTAGAAGTTTTACCTTGCTCAATAGCATTTGCAATAGACGCACCAAGTGGGTTAGTCACTTTGTTTGAATTGTTTTTGAATGCAGAGATAACTTGAGATTGGTTAACTAAGAAATCTTGACCTTTTTCGCTAAATACGATCCAGTCTAAGAATTTTTTAGCAGCCGCTTGTTGCTCAGCAGTTGCATCTTTATTAATAATTAATAAGTTTGTTGGACCAGCAACGATTTTGTTGTTTAATGGGTTTTCTGGGTTGTTATCAACAGGTACTGGAATGAAGCCAAATTCTTCACCAGCTACAGCTTGTAGAGAATCGAAAGCCCAGTTACCATTGAATAGCATTGCAGATGTACCATTACCTACAGAAACGTGTGCATCATCATAGTAAACACCGATTGGACGCTCACCATATTTATTGTAATCTTGAGAAACTAAAACATCTAAAGTGTCATAGTATCCGTTCCAAGCAGCGTTATCAGCAAGTTTTAACTCGCCAGACTTAAGTTGATTAACAGTTACGCTTGGATCTTCGTTTTGGTTAAGGAATTGAGTACTGTAGTGGTTAGATACAGACCAACCTTCAGTTTGGAATGCAACTGGGTATTCAACACCAGAAGCTTTAATTTTATCAAGTAATTCAACTAATTTATCACGAGTGTTGATTGAGAACGGATCAAACTCGCCGCCAACAGCGTTTTCAACAACTTTTTTGTTATAAACTAGGCCTAAACCTTCAATTGAGAATGGGAAACCTACAAGCTCGCCTTTTTCGTTTGCAAAAGCGTGATCAGTTTCAGCTACCCAAGCTTCACCTGAAAGGTCAATACCGAAATCTTTGTATTTACCATTTACTGTGTCAGGAGCAACCATTGCTAAAGTGATTGTTTTACCAGATGCAGTTAATTTATCAACAACACTTAAAGTGTCACCAACTGCTTGAGTGTGTGCTTCAACGATAATGTCTGGATTCTCAGCCATGAAATCTTTTGCAGCTTGCTCCCATTGAGCAGCGATTTCACCTTTACCGTTTGTAATAATAATTGTAGTTTTACCAGAAGTTGCTGTACCTTCGTTAGCAGTTCCAGCATTGTTATTAGTATTAGAACCACATGCAGCTAATACCATAACCATTACTAGTGTAAGAATCAATACTACTGATTTTTTCATTTTTGAATCCCCCCGTAGATAATTACAAGTTATTTCTTCATGGGACCGATTTCAATTTGAAACAAAAATATTTAATGTTCTATTCATAATTAACAGTACAAAGCGATTTAATTACTACATAAAGATACCAAATATTACTACTTCAAATTACTATCATGCCCAAGAACTGTTTTCATTATACCACCGACTGAAATCGGTTTCAACCATATTTCGACACGTTTCTTATATTTTTAAATGAATTTTTGACGGTTTTGTTACATATTTTAAGTTGTTTTTCTAACAATTAGCTGATACGGTAACGTATACAATTTATTATCAATCTTTTCTCCTTGAAGAAGCTTAATAAGTAAATCCATAGCTGTAAAACCCATTTCACTTACTGGTTGCATTATCGTCGTTAACTCTGGTGTGATCACCTGTGCTAAGGGCTGATCATCAAAGCCAACAACAGCTAACTCATCTGGTATTTTTATCCCCTCATTTCTTGCTTCCATAATAATACCTGCTGCAACTTCATCACTTCCTGTAAAAACTGCAGTTGGGCGGTCTTGCATTTCTAAAATTTGATGCAATACTTTACGACCATCCTCTATAGTATGTCTCTTTATTAAAATCCAATTCGGATTAATTTCGATTCCAACTTCCTGCAACGCCTTTTGGTATCCATGATTTCGATCTTTGTCTTTTCCAGTATCACTAAATAAGCCACCTGTACAATATGCGATTTTTCGGTGACCCTTTTCAACTAAATGCTTAACACCCTCATATGATGCTGCAAACTGATCTACTCTGACTGTAGGAACACTAGGATTAGAAAGGTATTCATTGCACAGCACTATCGGTCCATACTTCATATATTTACTAATGGTGTCCCAATCATTTTCAAATTGTGTCATGATTACACCATCAACCTGTTTATGCTTGAGTAAGTCTAAAAAGTCTAACTCACGCTCAGTATCTTCATGACTTTGAAAAATTATCGTTTGATAGCCTCTTTTGTAGCCTTCCTTTTCAATTGATTCGACTAGGTAAGAAAAGAATGGGTTTACAATCCTTGGTACAATTACTCCAATTGTCGTGCCTGCTTGTCCGCGGAGCTTCTGGGCAGAAATATTAGGTGTATAGCCAATTTCCTCCATTACCTTTAACACTCGTTCTCTTTTGTCTGGTGCAATATGAGGATAATTATTAATGACTCTTGATACTGTAGATTTTGAAACACCAGAAAGACGGACTACATCATTTATATTAGGCATTACAGATTCCTCCATAATTTTTTATTCTTGAAATCGGTTTCATTTTTTCGCGTACGACTTCGTTCGTTCTCTTTAATATATTTAGTTTACATAATTGTAGCTATTTTGACCATTACTTTTCGCTAAATTTTGCAATGTTATTTATTTATTTCGACTAAACCGTTAGTTTTTTTTAATTTTTGAACTCTTATTGAAACTAATTTCAACACAACTAACTTTTATTTCGCTTCTATATCCTCATAGCGTATAATAAAAACATTAAGATTATTTGAATGAATAGGTGGTAAATTATGAAATATTCAGAACAGTTGGATCGAGCTTATATTTTAAAGTGGTTAGAAAAGCTATTAAATACAGCTAGCCCTAGTGGCTTTTGTAACGATATTATGTCACTGCTAAAGCAGGAGATGGATAGATTAAAGCAAAGCTATGAAATAACACCAAAGGGTAATATGATAGTCACTATCGACGGTGAGCAATCTAATGAAGTATTAGGCTTATCAGGACATGTCGATACATTAGGGGCAATGGTGCGAGCGATCAAATCAAACGGGATGCTACGTATTACACCAATCGGTGGTTATGCTATGCAAACGATTGAGGGTGAGTATTGTCTTATTCATACAAGAGATAAAAAAGTATATGAGGGTACTGTGCTTTCAACTAAGCCTTCAGTACATGTCTATCCTGATGCAAGAGATATGAAGCGTGAGGAAGCTAATATGGAAATTCGAATTGATGAAACGGTATCATCAAAAGAGGATGTAGAGCGTTTAGGTATTGCAGTTGGCGACTTTATATCTTGGGATGCTCGTACAAAAATATTACCAAATGGCTGGGTGAAATCACGTCATCTTGATGATAAAGCGAGTGTAGCAGCATTGCTTGGTATAATCGAGCTGTTTGCACGTAAGCAAATCAAACCAAAACAGACGACTAAAATCATTTTTTCTACATATGAGGAAGTAGGTCATGGTACTGCTCATATTCCCGCTGATATTGTGGAATTAATTGCGGTAGATATGGGTGCACTTGGTGATGATTTATCAGCTACTGAGCACGATGTTTCAATATGTGCAAAGGATTCCTCTGGTCCATATGATTATAATATGACTTCAAAACTAATTGAGCTAGCAAAGGCAAATGATATTAAATATGCCGTCGATATATATCCGTTTTACGGATCTGATGCTTCTGCTGCTTTAAGAGGGGGCAGCAATATACGTGCTGCATTAATAGGTCCAGGTGTACATGCCTCTCATGGTATGGAGCGTACACATGCTGAAGCGATATATAATACTGCAGCATTATTAATAGCATATATGACCAAATAATGTTTAAAAATAAAAGCTCTGAAGTAATGATATTACTGATATTACTTCAGAGCTTTTTTAGACCTTATTAATTCAAGCTAAATGTTAGATCAAGTAGTAATGTTCCATCAACAGCTTTATATAAAGTTAACATAATATAAGCATCTGCTAAGTCCCATTCTGCTTGTAGCGTATAGTCGCCTTCCTCTATTCCGTTATACAGGAGTTGAACTGGAATATCCCAATCTACTACCTCTGGAGCCCCACCTTCTCCATCATATTCACCATCATAAATAACGTAGGAGTCTGGCTTACCAAGAAGACTTGATACACCATCAACGAAATCTTCCATTACAATAAGAGGATTGTCAATCGCTTCAGATTTACCATACATATAAGAAATAGAAGATAACTCATTATAAATAAATTCAAAATTTAACTCTGTATCATAGCCAAACAGCTCATAACCATCATAAACTAAATACGTGTCACCATATGGCTGTTTAAATGGTAGATCGACAATACCTTTAACAATTGTTTTGTTATCGCCAATCATCGTTCCTAGTAAAAATACATCTAAATTATCTTCAGTTGGAGCAGGTTTAGAAGGGGCACTACCACCCTTGTCATAAATATCAATCATTCTAGTCGCACCATCCCAATCTACTTGTAGGCCAGTAGACTGACCGATAAAGCGTAAAGGAACTAGTGTGCGACCATCATACGTAAATGGTGCAACAGGAAGTTCAACAACATTATCATTTACAATCGCGTAGCGATCTCCAATCGTTAAATATAAATCCACTTCACTATTGTATCCGTAAATTGTTTTAGTAGGGCCATCCCATGTGTATTGTAAGCCTAGTGCTTTAAAGATAGTCGTAAATTGAACAAATGTTGTGCCTTGTGTTTGAATCGGATCAATATCAAACTCTAGTATTTCATCATTTAAAAAAACCGTGATTGAGGGGTCTGGCTTTAATGAGGCAGCTGATACCATGCTTGCAGGTAATAATAGAACTAAAACCAAAATTAAACTTACTAGTTTCTTCATACTTAACCCTCCAAATGAAAATATAATAATATAGACTTTGTATATAGTTAGATAGATAAAAACTATATACCATGGCAATATTATATTATACTTTTTTGAAAAAAAAACCATTATTTTAAAAACTAATCTGAAGTATGAAAATGTTTTAGCTATTAGTCTAGTTTCTATCGTGTCAATCTACGACTTTAGTCGTAACAAGGATTAAAAATCTATAACACTACGAGTATATAAAAAAGCTAGACTTAAATGAGGTTTTGACATCTCACCTAAGCCTAGCTTGCTTATTTCGAACCATTATTAATATGAGCCACGGATATGCTGATGAACAGCTTCCTTATAAAACTGTTGTAGCCTTTGTAGTTCTGATGCTGTAAAGGAAGGCACTTCAAGTGCTGATAAATTATCTAGCACCTGCTGTTCATTTTTAAACCCTGGAATAACAGTCGTTACTGCCGGATGATCAAGTATCCAGCGCAATGCTGCCTGAGTCATATTACGCTGATCATTGGCAATCCATTTTAATTGATCTGAAAGCTCCACACCTTTATTAAATGGTAAGCCAGCAAATGTTTCACCTACATTAAAGGCATCACCATTGGCATTATATGTACGATGATCGCTTGCTTCAAATGTCGTATTGGCATTAAACTTTCCTGTCAGTAATCCACTTGCTAAAGGAACACGAGCTAATATACCTACATTTTTTTGCGCAGCTACAGGTAATAGCTCATTTGATACCTTCTGTCTAAAAATATTAAATATAACTTGAAGGGCACTTACATTTGGCTGTTCCATACAAAATAAGCCTTCTTCAACACTTTCCACACTTACACCATAGTAACGAATTTTGCCTTCAGCCTTTAATTTATCTAATACTTCAAATACAGCACCTTGCTTTAATATTTCAAAGGAAGGACAATGAATTTGATAAAGATCAATAGCTTCACGCTGTAAGCGACGTAGACTGTCCTCACAATATTGACGTACTACCTCTTCACTATAGTTATGCGGATCATGAATATCACCTTTACGACAAAACTTCGTTGCAATGTAAATGTCTTGCTCCTTACCTTTTGTAGCCTTTGCTAAAAGCTCCTCACTATGTCCTCCGCCATATACATCGGCTGTATCGAAAAAATTTACTCCATTGTCGATTGCCACTTGTAACGCTTTAAGTGAGGTGGCATCATCAACTGTTCCCCAGTCTCCACCAATTGCCCAAGTACCAAAGCTTAGTTCACTTATGTTAAGATCAGTAGACCCTAGCTGTCTATATTTCATAGCTCATATCCTCCTTAAATGTTTATCATTACTTCCTATCATACCATTTAAAAGAAAACGCTTAAATTAATAAAGCTAACTAATTACTTAATAAATCTATATAGTTTTATTCATAGTGTTACAGCTATCTACTTTAATCTATTATGTTCACTGCATAGATTAAGCTATAATAAGAATGTATATATAACAGCTAGTCATATGTGGTTAAATTTTTCTTCAAGAGGTGCACCATGAAAAAAGGTCTATATATAAGTGGATTACTTATTTTATCTATATTTCTATTAGCTGCTTGTTCAAGCGTAAATAAGGCTCAAGCACCAGATACGCCATATCAAGAAGCAACGCAAAGCAAGAGCAATAAAATAGTGCTCACTATTTCAGCAGCAGCGAGTTTAAAGGATGCACTTGAAGTGATTCAAAAGCAATATGAACAGGAGCATCCTGAAGTTACATTACGTTTTAACTTTGGTGCCTCAGGTTCTTTGCAGCAGCAAATAACACAAGGTGCACCTGTGGATTTATTTTTCTCTGCTGCAGAGGATAAATTTGATTTATTAGTCGTGGAGGGAACCATTTTGGTGGAGGACAGCATCGATTTACTTAGTAATGAGCTAGTTTTAATTGTTCCAAAAAAGAGTGATATCATATCAAGCTCCACCGACCTTTCTACTGCAAGCTACGATCATATAGCCATTGGCACGCCGGAAACTGTTCCTGCTGGAAAATATGCTAAGGCAGCGTTAGAGCGTATGGGTATTTGGTCTATTATTGAATCCAAAATTGTTTTTGCAAAAGATGTTCGTCAAGTGTTAAGCTATGTAGAAACAGGAAATGTCGAGGCTGGAATTGTGTATAAAACAGACGCTTTAATTTCAGATAAAGTAGAGATAACGCAGGCTGTAGATAAATCAATGCATGAACCCATCATCTATCCTGTCGGTATAGTTAAATCGTCTAAGTATTATGATCAAGCTAAAGACTTTTACCATTATTTGCAGTTAGAAAATACATTGAAGGTATTTGATGAATATGGATTTAATATTAGATAAAGATTTTGTTGATGCTTTTTTCAGTCCGATTTGGATATCGCTTAAAGTTGCTTGTATTGCAGGTATTGTCGTTATTATAATCGGAACGCTATCAGGAAAAATACTAGCTAGAAAAACGTTTAAGGGTAAAGTCATTTTAGAGACATTTCTTATGCTACCGATGGTCTTACCACCAACAGTTATCGGTTTCTTTTTAATTGTTATATTTGGCAAAAATAGCTTTATTGGACAAGCGATTGAATGGCTATTTAAGCAGCCTATTATTTTTACTTGGTGGGCTGCCGTTATCGCCTCCATTATCGTAGCATTTCCTCTTATGTATCAGTCTGCAAAGTCTGGCTTTCTAGGTGTAAGTCTTGACGTAGAAGAGGCTGCTCGAGTTGATGGGGCAAACGAGCGACATGTTTTTCTGTTTATTTCTATCCCACTAGCAAAAAAAGCACTTATATCTGGAAGTATATTAAGTATAGCGCGAGCTTTAGGTGAATTCGGTGCGACATTAATGTTTGCCGGTAATATCCCTGGTGTAACTCAAACCATTCCTACCGCTATCTATATCGCCATTGATTCTGGCCATATGCAAATGGCTTGGCTATGGGTTATCTCAATTGTTATTATTTCATTTTTTATGCTATATCTCGTTCGCCATAAACAAGAATAAAAAAACGGTTAGCGTCTAAAATTTACGCTAACCGTTTTTCTTATATATAATGTAGATTTACTTTTGAAGTGGAGATGTTTTCCAATAAGCTAAGCCTACAAATAAAATCCCTCCAACCATATTGCCTAGCGTAACAGGTATCATATTGTGCAGCCAGCCAGCTAAATCGATAATTTCTGGATGCTGTGGTAACATCATGGCTAAGCTTAATACCGTCATATTAGCAACACTGTGCTCAAATCCACTAGCTATAAAGGCAAACAAGCACCACCATATCGCAAACATTTTTGCTCCTTCGCTTTTAAGCTTCATACTCATCCATACAGCTAAGCATACTAACCAGTTACACAAAATACCACGGAAAAATAGTTCTGAAACTGGCGCTGTCATCTTTTTCTGAGCAGTAACAAAAAGCAAGTGATCGGAAGCCACACTATTAAATAAGCCACTGAATTTTACTAGATACGATAGTAACAATGCTCCTACTAGATTGCCAATAAAAACAAGCAGCCAATTTATTAGCGTTTGCTTCCAGGTTGTCCTACGTGCTAGAGTACTAACCGTTAATACCATATTGTTGCCAGTAAACAGCTCTGCCCCTGCCATAATAACTAAAGTTAAGGCAATCCCAAAGCTCGCTCCCATGACAAGCGGTTGAAATGGTGATCCTGCCTTTGCAAGTGGTGCACCTAATGTAAAAATAAGAATAATACCAAAGCCAACATATACCCCTGCTAGTAAGGTGGCAATTAAATAACCCACTTTATTTTGTTTCATATTATTTATTTTTTTAACGCCAGTTTCGATAACAGTTTCTATTGTCTCCCTAAACATGCTAAACCTCCTGACATAAATCGCTGCACAGAATGCCTGCACAGCGATTTAAATATGAGTTATTATAATGCTTAAATTTTATTCTTTTCGGCTAAATGAGTACGTACACTTGGCCATCCTCAATTACGGTTTCATAGGTTTCAACGCAGCCATCATCAGGCTCTTGAACTTTGCCATCATTTAATGACACCTTATACTCGTGTAGTGGACAGAACACATACTCTCCAGCAACAATTCCTTCTGCTAGCGGTCCATGAGAATGAGGGCAAATTCCTCCAATGGCTTTCACTCTGCCATCTGATAGACGAAAGACTGCTACTTTTTGTCCGTCTACGTTAATTTCGCGTCCAATACGCTCAACTAATTGGTCAAAGCTAGATACAAATACCTTTTGCTTTACAACCGTCATCGTTAACCTCTCCCTACTGCATAAAGTTCTTTTTCATTGTTTTCATTTTTACGAATCTCAGTCCAAGGGTCTTTACGTTTGTTTGCAACAGCTTCATCAAGCTCTGCTAATAGAGCTTTTTGCTTCGCAGGATCTAGTAGAACTGATTTAATATGGTCAAAGCCTAGTCGTTCTACCCAAGGTGCTGTACGTTCAGCATATATACCTGTTTTACGATAGTACTGAATCATTGCACCACAAAGGTCTATTACTTCTTGCTCTGTCGTTACCGTTGTAAGCAGCTGAGCTTCCTTCACCTCAGTACCACCATTACCACCAATATAAATTTGGAAGCCATTTTCTACACCGATTACACCAAAATCTTTTACGCCAGATTCTACACAGCTTCGCGGACAAGCGGATACACCCATTTTGAATTTGTGCGGCGTGTCAATATATTCAAAGCGTTCCTCTAGCTTAATACCAAGCCCCATAGAATCCTGTGTACCAAATCGACAGAAGTTTGCTCCTACGCATGTTTTTACGGATCTTACAGCTTTGGCATAGGCAGAAGCAGAGGTCATATCTAGCTCCTCCCAAATTTCAGGTAAGTCCTCTTTATTGATGCCGTATAAACCGATACGCTGACTGCCTGTTACTTTCACAAGTGGTACATTATACTTTTCAGCTACCTGAGCAATTTTTAGTAGCTGCTGTGGTGTTGTTTGACCGCCACGCATTCTTGGGATAACTGAGAAGGTACCATTCTTTTGGATGTTTCCATGCATGCGCTCGTTAACGAAGCGGGATTCTTTTTCATCAGCATGATCTTTAGGGAATGTCACATTCAAATAGAAGTTAATTGCTGGTCTGCATTTAGAGCATCCTTCAGGATTGCGGAAGCCCAGTTCCTGATAAACTTCTGATGAAGTCATTAATCCTTTTTCATGAATTTGAAGTACAATTTCATCTCTTGTTAAATCAGTACAGCCACATATTCCTGTAGGTGCTTTAGACACATTGTCACCTAATACATGTGTAAGCAAATCACTAATCATAGGCTTACATTTACCACAAGAGTTACCAGCCTTCGTGCAACGAACAACGTCGGCAACAGAGGTTAATTCCTGAGTATGAATGGCATTAACAATTGTTCCTTTTGTAATCCCGTTACAGCCACATACTGTGTCAGTATCAGCCCAATCCACAACACTAGCAGTTGATTCACCTTCAGCAGTTGCTAGTAGTGAGACAGGGTTCATGCTTGAAATATCTACTCCATCACGAAGCATTTTATAGTAACGATTTTCTTCTGAGGTATCACCATAAAGCACGATACCAACGATACGATTGTCTTGAATAAACAGCTTTTTATAGCTATTAGCTAGACCGTTAAAAGCCTCGATTGCTTTGACTTGCTCGCTTTCACGAATAATACCAGCTGAGAATAAATCACATCCAGATACTTTTAATGAGGTTGAAACAGTACTGCCTTTATAGCCTTGAGTAGGTTTATCTGTTAAAAGATCTGCTAACACTTTACCTTGCTCATATAAAGGAGCAACTAAGCCATATACTTTATTATCATGCTGAGCACATTCACCAACAGCGTATACGTCCTCAGCACTTGTTCTCATAAAGTCATCCACTACGATACCACGCTCTACATGTAAACCCGCTTCTTTTGCAAGTGCAGTCACTGGTCTAATCCCAACAGCCATAACTACAATATCAGCTTCTAGCTGAGTGCCATCACTAAATTCAACAGCCTCAACTCTTGTCGTCCCTATTAAACGACTCGTTTTCTTTTCCATTAAAAACTTAAGACCTTGCTTTTCTAAATCCTGCTTTAGCAACGCACCAGCTGGTTCATTTAACTGAGTTTCCATTAGCCATTTTTCTAAATGAATAACAGTAACATCCATGCCTTGATCAAGTAAGCCTTTAGCTGCTTCAAGACCTAATAAGCCACCACCAATAACCGCTGCACGTTTATATTGCTTTGCACGCTCTATCATCTGTAATGTATCATCAATGGTTCTAAAGCCAATGACACCTTCAAGCTCTGCCCCTTCAATCGGTAAAATAAATGATCTAGAGCCCGTTGCAATAATACATTTATCATAATCAACACGAAGCCCACTTGCTGTTGTTACTTGCTTAGCCTTTGTATCTATAGCCATTGCCGGATCATGATGAATAAGTTCAATTTGATTGTCTTTATACCAATCCCAACTGTTTGTAATAATTTCATCAACTGTCATTTTCTTTTGTAGAACATTAGAAAGCATAATACGGTTATAATTTGTATAAGGCTCCTCACCAATAATCGTAATCTCATATTTAGAAGCGTCTCGCTCTAAAATTTCTTCAATCGTTCTAACACCTGCCATACCGTTACCAATCAGTAATAGTCTCTCTTTACCCATAAAGCACCCTCCCATTATGAAGCTCTTTTATTTGTTAGACATTGCGAGTTCATGTTCATGATGTTCGCTATTTAATGTGATATATTTCACATATATTGTGAAAAAATTCACTTCTTATGTTTTTATTATAGCATAGTACCTTTAAACTTATATATTAGGGAAATCCCTAATTACATTTTGCAATACTTTAAGCTAACGTATGATGATTTTCATCACACTTAACATAAAAAACTCATGACAAGCCAACATAGCAAGGAATGTTCCTTATCTATTATTGAATGTCATGAGTTTATTAGATACTCAAGATAACTGATTACATTTGTAACGCTACTCTGTAACTATCTGCTATAGTCGTTAGTAATAGCCTCAATAAGTGGCTCTAGCCAATCATCTAATTGAGTAAAGCTGAATCCATCCTGTACTGCTTTTTGATTAGACATATACCACGTATCAGGTATTGAATAGGGAGAATTGTTTTTATCATCCGGCTCAACAACAGTGGCTGTTTTACCA
>Ga0182742_1003439_pt1 | contig 15501 bp, 10 predicted proteins | sample eDN5th37CBELigMG_FD_128880 | JGI IMG/M metagenome (GOLD analysis project Ga0182742, IMG submission 128880) | Enriched Miracle-Growth compost microbial communities from Emeryville, California, USA - eDNA 5th pass 37_C BE-Lig MG (version 2)... ...
CCGAACGGCCAATTCCGATGCCCGGATTGGTTCGGATTGACCACCGTCGCGATGTCGCCTACCATGCCCGGCCGCCACGGGACACCCTGCAGCCGCTCGCCGATTCACCTCGCCAACGCCCGTCCCGGCGGCGCGACGAATCAGGAACGGTTCCCACCTTCGACACGGGGTAACGCCGTATGAGCAGAGTCCTCCTCGGCGCGATCATCCTGACCAGCGCCGGCGTGGCCGCGTGGATGATCGCGCTCGATCGCCAGAACCGCCTTCAATGGGACCATTGGGACGTGGTCAAGCCGGGGATCCTCTATCGCAGCGGCCAGCTTACCGGCGACCAACTCACCGAAGCGGTCAAGCGTTACGGGATCAAGACGGTGGTCAATTTCCAGCTTCCCGACGAGGAACTGCGCGCCGAGCGCGACTTGACCGAGCGGCTTGGGGTCGGGTTTCTGAATCTCCCGATGTCCGGCGATGGTTTCGGCCGGGAGCATCAGTTCCGGGAGGTCCTGGAGGCGATTGACGATCCGGAGCGCCGGCCGGTGCTCGTCCATTGCGCCCGGGGGACCTGCCGGACGGGAGCCGCCGTGGCTTTGTATCGATACGAGCGCGACGGCTGGACGATCGACGATGTCGCCGCGGAGATGCGCCGGCAATCCTACCGCGACGGCTGGCTGCCCGGCTACGTCTTCGCGATGTCCAAGAACAAGCCGGACTGGATCCCGCGCCAGCTTCGCGGAGCGGGGAATCAAAATCCGCCCGCGCTTCCGGCCGTCGAGGAGGTGGACGATGAGCTTTGATGAGATCCAGACCACGAGGGTCAACGGCTCTCGAAGGCTTCGAGCCGACGAAGGAAAAGTCCAGTTCCACCTCCCCTCCGCTCGGCTCTGGCGAGGTCCGGCGCTGGTGCTGATCGGCCTCATCTTCGTCATGGTCGGCGGGGCCGATTCGGATCTGAGAACCGCGGACGCCCGGGTGGGGCTCGCGGCGAAGGCGGGCCTTGGTCCGCTGGGGCAGGTTTACGGACAATGGAAGCCCGACGTCTGGCCGCTTCGGGTCGCCGCGAGCCGCTTGGCTCTGCTCTTGGAGGAGCCGGGGCGTCCGTTGAGCGGCACGGTGCTTTGGCCCTCCGCCATCGCCGGCCTGGTCGCCGGCTGGCTGGTCGCCCGTCGCTTGCTGAGCCTGGAGGCGACCCGGATGAGCCTGCTTTTCGGGTTCGCCTGGTTTGGCTCCGTGGCTTTGCTGGATCATTCGAGCAGTCTGGGCTTCGACTTCCTAACCGGCATGGCGATGATCGCGGCGCTGGATCGGCTGATCGGTCGTGGTTCGGATTGGGTCGCGGGGCTTTGGGCGTCGTTGGCGTTTCTGTCGGGGGGCTGGCCTCCGTTGATCGTCGTGGCTTTGGCGGTCATCGTTCTGGGGCGTCGCAACGCCGACTTCTCGCTCAAACTGATCGCGCCTCCGGTTGTGGTCTCGGTCCTTTGGATGGCGTGGGCCGTTCAGTCGGCTTCGATCGAGGCCGCCGCGGCCGCCTTGGCCTGGCCGTTAACCCAGAAGCCCGCCTGGACGTTGGGCCTTCAGGTCCTCTCGCTCGGGCTGCCGCTTTCCCCATTCGCGCTACTGCTGGTGAGCGGCCCGCTGCGCAAGACCCTGCGCGACTCGGGTCGGGGGATGGTTATCGATTGGCTTCAGATCGGGGTCGCCGCCGCGATTGGCGGCTCCATGATCCCAGGTCTGGCGACCTCCGCGCGGTGCGTCGCCTTGATGGGAATTCTGGTCGCCGCGGCGGCGGCGCTGGACGCCGCGTGGTCGGGAATCCTGTCCACCCGGGCGCGTCGCGCGTTTATGGGAGTGGTGGTCGCGCTGACCGCTTGCTGGGTCTTCGTGTCGGTTTACGGCGGCTATCTCATGACGATCGCCTTCCCGTATTATCGTTCGGTCGGCATCGCCGCGTCGATCCTAAGCGTCGTGGCGATCGGCTGCGTCTGGTGGTCGTTCGAGACGCGCAACGGGCGGCGATCGGTTGTCGCGATGCTTCTTCTAACGGCCTGCCTGAAGCTGGTCCACTGGGGGTATTACACTCCCGAGTGGAACTACCGTTACGGCCAGGGCCCCTGGGGAAGGGCGATTAGCCAGTGGCTCATGCCGAATTGGACGCTGTATACGACTCACGAGTGGTCCGAGGAGCTCGCCTGGACGATCGGCAGGCCCATCCGGCAGATCAACGGCCCGCGCCATTTGGACTATCCCGCCACCTCCGAAAGCAAGCACGTGCTTCTTCTTGAGTCGGAGTTTGAGAACTGGCCGGAAAGCGCGCCGAAGCTCATCAAGGTGGCGAGCTTCGAGGCCCCTTACGGAAGTCGTCGCGTCCTCGCGCGAACCGAGGGCGCTCTCCTCTCGTCCGACGGTCGAGAGATGAAGGGACCAACCAGGGCGGAGTGATCCGCGATCGAGTCCCGCTTGTTCGGTCTGGCCCGGATCGAACGAGCGGGATGGCTGGGACGGGTTCAATCGGGTCGGCGCGCGGATTCCCTCCGCGCGCCGGCCGAGCGCGTTTGACGACCGCGCCGTCCGGTTGCTATAGTGAACGCGCGCGATCCTTGCAAGAGGCTTTCCCGAATCGTGAAGTCGCCGTTCGGATTCTGGAACGACGTCACGATTTTCCGAGCCTCGCGTATCTGGGTGGCGATTTTGCGAGCTATGATCTTGAGACTAGGCCGACCATCCGAATTTCGTATTATGCCATTAGAGCGGAGGATCGCGTGGGGCGCGTCTCCAAGCGGTCTTCCAGAGCGCCGCGAGCTTGGCATGAGCCTCGTTTTGATCCACGAGGAGGGGCGAAATGATTGGCAAGCTCATGGAATTCTTCGCCGCGCCTTCGGACGCCGAGAACGGGCGCGTGGGCGTCAATCTTCAGAAGCGGTTCCTTCTCTTGTCCGACGTCTCCTCTCAGGGAAGCATGTCGCGCGTATACAAGGCGACGGACGTTGAGACCGGCAAGACCGTTTGCGTGAAGGTTCAGGATCGAGAGAAGAACGAAGCGGCCGTCGCGCGGGCCTCGCGATACGAGGAACGCCCCTCCGAGGGCGCCGTCGCGTTCCAGCTCAGGCACCCCAGCATCGTTCGGACTTATGAGTTTGGAACGGGCTCCAAGGGCGAGCAGTATCTCGCCATGGAGTACGTCAACGGCAAGAGCTTCGAGCGCATCCAACAACAGCGGCTCGGCCGCACCGCGCAGAAGGTCGAGTGGCTGGCTCAAGCCGCCGAGGGCCTCGCCGCCATTCACGAGGCCGGCTTCATCCACCACGACGTCAACCCCCGCAATTTTCTGGTTAATCGCGACCATCAAGTCAAGATCATTGATTTCGGCCTGACCGTCCCCAACACCCCCGCCTTCCGCAAGCCCGGGAATCGAACCGGATGCCTGCTCTATATGGCTCCGGAGCTGCTGCGCCGCGAACCAATCGACGAGCGGATCGACATCTTCGGCTTCGGCGCCGTCGCCTTCGAGTTTCTAACCCATCGATTGCCGTACGATTCCCACACCTCGCCCAACAGCCTGCTCCAGCGGTTCAGCCAGCCGCCCAACGACCCCCTGAAGCTGCAACCGAAACTCTCCAAGGAGCTTGGCGACATCCTTTTGAGACTCGTGGCGGTCGACAAACGCGACCGTTGGCCCACGATGTCGACCCTCGCCGAACACCTGCGCGCCGTCCCGGCCAAGCGCTAAGAACCTAGGCGCCCACGCCACGCGCGCCTCGCTCCCAATCCAATCTTGCCCGCGCGCCTTGGGGCGAGAGTTGGCGCGAGGAAGAACCGCGCGAACGCGAACCCATGATTGGGGCCGCTCCCGAGCCGTCCCGAACCGACGCGCCCCCCCGCGCCCAAATTTTTTCGGATTCCGTCAATCCAGGTGATTGACAAGCGGGCGAGGCGAGTCTATTCTCTGCCGTTGAGATTGAATCTCAGTTGCTTCGGGGCTTCGCCAAGACTCGGCCTCGCTTCCGAGTTGGCCCCCCCCGTCGTCAGACCGTCGCGAAGCGTCGATCAGTCGGATCAACCCTCGCGGAGCGCGCTCGGCGCTCCGGGATCGTCGGTCCCTTCGGCCTTCGGTATGGAGTGAAGTTGAGACTGAGACTCAATCGTTTCCGAAGGCGTCCGAAAGGGGGGGATGGGGATGTCGAGTTCGCCTTGGATCAAATCTTCCACGCCCGCTTCGTCGGGCGCGGCGCGGCCGTCGGGAGGGCGCGTCTCGGCATGCCGGGGCGCGTGGGACCACCCCCGGCGGCCCGCCGACTTGGACCGTCGCTTCCGGCCGGCGGTTTTTGGGGCCAACTTTCCTTCGGGGAGAATTCCAGTGAATCGTGAACGACGCATCCGCGGGGGCTTCACCCTGATCGAGCTTCTGGTGGTCATCGCGATCATCGCGGTCCTGATCGCGCTGCTGCTTCCAGCCGTGCAATCGGCCCGGGAGGCGGCCCGCCGCATGCAGTGCTCAAACAACCTCAAGCAACTCGGACTGGCGCTGCACAATTACGCCGACGCGAACAACGCCCTGCCGCCGGCTGCGCAAGGGGGATTTGGATATGTTTACTTGAATTACACGGGGTACAGCTTTCTGTTGCCGTACCTTGAGCAGGGAAACAGCTACAACGTGTTCAATTTCAGCCTCGCGTCGGAGCCGCCGATTCCGATGCAGGGGTGGTCGCAGTGGGGCAACAGCACGGCGTTCAGCCTGCAAGTCGGGACGTTCCTCTGTCCATCCAACCGCGCGGCCGGCGAGGTCGGCGCCACGGCCAGCGACGGTTGGACGGTTGAGCGGGCGGCCGTTACCGACTATCTGTTCAACGGAGGAGCCGGTCGCTACGCCATCAAGGGGTATGGTGAAGTCGACCGCATGGGGCCGTTCGGCTTCGACACGGCGACTCGGCTCGCGGAGTTTCGCGACGGGCTAAGCGGCACGTTTCTGATGGGCGAAGCGGCGGGGGGCAACGCGCGGAACCGGTTTTACGCCGCTGGCGCCACGAGCCGAGTCTGCCTGCCTCTGGCGTCGCACTCGCCGGGCGTGCCGGTGTACTACGACAATTTGATGTTCATGGCCTATGGCCGTTCGCGCAACTGGGCCGTCGGATCGACTTCGGCCCGCATTATCGGCGGCCTTCTGGCCCGAACGGTGGATTCGGTTGGCGCCGCCTACGCGGTCAACGACTGCGCCGCCGAGTCGGACACGGCCGTCTTCGATCCTCCTCCAGGCGTGGCCTTCCCCGCCAGCGCGCAGAAATTCCCGAACTTCCGATCGTCCCACCCCGGGACGACGAACTTCCTCTTCGGCGATGGGACCGTCCGAGTCATCAAGGACACGATATCGCCGACCGTTTATCAGGCCCTCTCGACGATGGGTGGCGGCGAGGTGATTTCCTCCGATGCCTTCTGAGCAATCGAACCCACCAGCCAGGAGCGGAGCGTTGATCTTTCCCAGGTTTTCGCCGGGTTTTTTGGCGATCTTTCCGGCTTTGGTCGTTGCGGTCGCGGTTCCGGGATGCGGGGGCGGCGCCCCCAGCGCCTCCATGAGCAAAATCGTCGAGGCCGACTCGGAGGAGGGCAAAAAGGCCCAGGCCGACGACGAGGCCCATCGCCAGTTGCTGCGTCGACAGGAAGCCAAGGCGGTATCGCGAAAGCGCGGCCTCCAACTTCCCGATGAGGGTTGATCGTCGCGTCGTCCTCCCTGTTTCCCACGTTACTTTGTCCACTTTTCTCAGCGAGCGCGTCTCATGAAATTCGTCTGTTTTCGTGGAATTCTTTGGATTGCCGTAGCCTCGGCCGCCGTCTTGGCCGCGCCCCGGGGCGCCTCGGCCCATTTCATCTGGCTCAAGGTCGAGGAGAGCGAAGAGGCCGGGGAATCGACCGTCCAGGCGTTCTTCAATGAAGAACCCGAGCCCGACGCGAGCTTCGTCAAGTATGTTCGCGACATTCCTTTGACCGTTGGCGGTCGGGTGGTTCCCTCGGAAATGACCGACGACGCGAGGGAGGGTCGATGGCTCGGCCGACCTCCCGTCATCGTCGACGCCGAGCGCGACCTCGGCGTTATGACCAGGGGAGGCGAGTCCCACCGGCTTTACTACACGGCTCGAGCCCAAACCGAACCGGTCGCCGGAAGAACCAAGGAGACTGGAGACAAGCTCCGAGTCCGGCTCATCACGCGGGGCGACAAGCCGACGATCGAAGCGCGCTTCAACGGCGAACCCGTCGCCGAGGCCCGCGTCAAGATGTACCACGACGACGGCGATACGTCCGAGTTGCTCACCGACAAGCGGGGCCGCGCCGAGATCGTGGGCTTCGGCGACAAAATCCTGGGCCTCTGGGTTAATCACATCGACCAGACCGAGGGAGAGCGCGACGGCAAAACCTACTCCGAGACCCGCTACTACGCGACGCTCACCTACACCCCGGCCGAAGTCGCTCTCGGCGGCAAGACCGCGCTTGAGGCGACCACCTTCGCCACCTTCCCCGAGCCGGCCGTCAACAGCTTCGGCGGCGCCGTGCTTGGAAAATGGCTCTACGTCTATGGCGGTCATGTCGGCGAAACCCATCGATATGACGTCAACACCACCGCCAATCACTTCCGTCGGTTGAACCTGGAGGACAAGAAGACCTGGGAGGACCTGCCGATGGGCCCGGACCTTCAAGGACTGTCGCTTGTCTCCGACGGCAAGGCCCTCTATCGAGTCGGCGGGATGGTCGCCAAGAACGAACCCGGCGAACCGAACGATCTGCATTCGACGGCCGAATTCGCCAAGTTCGACCCCGAGACCAAGACCTGGACAACTCTGACCCCGCTTCCCGAGCCTCGATCGACTCACGACGCCTTCGTGCTGGGGCGGACGCTCTATGTGATCGGCGGTTGGAAAATGAGCGGCGCGATCGAAGACTCGGTCTTCTTCGACACCGCCGCGGCCTTCGACCTCGACAAGCCCGAAGAAGGATGGCGGACCTTCCCGCAGCCGTTCCAGCGTCGAGCCCTCTCGATCATCCCCCACGACGGCAAACTCTATGTGCTTGGGGGGCTTGTTGGCGATGGGATGACGGTGGATCGCTCGGTGGACATCTACGATCCGGCCTCGGGCGAGTGGTCCAAGGGCCCCGACCTGGCCGGGGAGGGGCGAACCGAAGGCTTTGGAACGTCGGCGTTCGATATCGACGGCCGGTTGTACTACAGCGGGTCGTCGGGGCGGATCTTCCGTCTCAACGCCGCGAACGACGCATGGGAGGCCGTTGGCGCGTGGGCTCTTCCCCGTCTCACCCACCGACTGCTTCCCGGCCCGGACAACACGATCTTGGCCGTTGGCGGCGCCTCTGGAGCCATGCATCAGATCGGCGTGATCGAGGCGGTTCATCCGCCCCCGCCCGCCGGAGCCAAGACGGCCGCGGCGTTTGATTGAGCGGCTTGACGGCCGGCCCAGAGAATCGACGTCTCAAGATCTTTTGGGGGCGGGGGCTTTGGCCCCCGCGCTCCGCGTTCCGAGACGCGGCCGCCTCGCCGCGGAAGCGGCTCGCTCGTCCAGAGATCATTCGGATCCGGATTTCGTCTCGATCCGAATGGCGCGCATCCCGAACCAATTGAATGCGGTGATTGATCGGATCGCTGGTCATCCGTTATCATCGACCTGTTGGCGGGCGCGGCCCAGCGCGGGAACGGGTTCGTCCCGCCGGTGAGCCGCGTCATTTTTCGGGTTTTGGATTGGAATGACGACAACTCGCAATCGGGGAGTTGGGGCGGGCCGTCCGTGAGTGACCTTCGTCTTGGCGATCCGCGTGGTCGTCCCGCCTCCCTGGAAGCCGCCTCTCTCGACAACTTGAAGACCTTGATCGAGCAGGCCGCCCGCCACCTGCCGTCGCAGGGGCCGATTACGGTCTTCGTGCATCACAACACGCTGCGCTCGCTTGAGGACCTCCCGTTCGACGAGGCGGTTCTCAAAGGGGCGGCGATCTATGGTTGCCAACCCTACCTCACGGAAGAGGTCTTCCGCGGAGAGTTGGCGCGGGGCCGAATCCTTCCGGAGGACCTCTCCGCGGCGCTTCTGGAGGACCTCGGAGAGGACGCCGATCACCTGATCGGCCACATGGGAACGCGCCATCATTTGCGGCTGGCGATGCTCGAGCATCCCTTGAGGCTCGGCGGCGACGCGGAATTGCGCTGGCTGATCGCCGAAACCGACGCCTTGAGGCGCTTCCGCGCGGAAACTCCGGTCGAGGTCAGGAATCAGATCCTGGACCAAACCCGGCGCTGGATCATGCGGGACTATGTGGCTCGGGGAGCCGACGCGAAGCCGCGCGCCGAAGACGCCGTGACGACCTTGTTGTCGATCTTTCGCGGCCCAGGCGTGGAGCGATGGACGGATGAGGCATGGGAAAGCTTCACGTTGACTCTGCTTTGGCGAATCTGCCACAAGGGGGTTCGCGCCGCGGAACGCCCCGCGCCCATCGTTCCGCCGCTCCGGCATCGAAATCTCCTGCTGACGGTCTCGGGCCGCGACTCGGATCTGCTGGTCCACGGCGAATTGATCCGCTTCTGCGGCGCGTTTCTCGACCAAGGGTTCGCGGCGTGGACCCTGCCCGATCGGGACGACGGCTTCTTTCGGGCGTTTTTCAATCTATACCGAGACTCCCGCCCGGTCGAAGAGTGGTTGCGCCCCTTGCCCGAGGAGATTCGGAGGATCGAAGAGGCCGGGCTCTCTCCGTTGCAATCGATCGCCGAATCGCTGCGGATTCTTGGGGTCGCCGAGTCGGATCGCGGGGAATACCTCTCGCAATCCCTGCTGGCGCTGCGGGGGTGGGCCGGGATCTTGTGGCAGATGGAGACGAACGCGGAGTGGGCGGCCCGCCCCGCGCCCCGAGGGACGCTGGTCGAGTACCTGGCGATTCGCCTGTTGCTGGAGAGGCTGGCGCTTTCGTGGTCCGCCAAGGTCTTCTTGGGCCGAAGCGAGGAGCTTCGGCGGTTGAAGATCGTCTTGGGGCGTCAATACCCCCGACAGCCCAGCGCCAGCATCCAGCAGCGCGCGTACCTCGTCTTTCAACTGGCGCAGATCCGAGGATGGGGGCCGGCCGATCTGGCGCGGCTCTCGAAGGACGAATGGGCGCGTTTGGTGGAGGAGATTGAATCGTTCGGGGGCGTTGAGCGCCGACGGATCTATCAAATGGCCTTCGAGCGCCACTATTACAATCAGGTCTTCAACGCTCTGGTCGCCGATCGTCCGGCCGCCGGCGAACCCTGGAGGAGCGTCGACCCCGGCGAGGGGGAGAAAGAGGCGGGCCGTCCCGCGTTTCAGGTCGTCTGTTGTTTGGACGAGCGGGAGGAATCGTTCCGCCGCCACCTCGAAGAGACGGTTCCGGAGTGCGAGACGTTTGGCGTCGCCGGCTTCTTCGGCGTGGCGATGTATTACCGGGGCGTGGCGGAAGCTCATTTCCGCCCCCTCTGCCCGGTCAACATCAAGCCGAGGCACTACGTGCGGGAGACGCCGCCGCGTTCCCTTGAAAACGCCAGCCGTTTGCAACGCGCGGCGCGTCGGATTTCAGGCCACCTCTTTCACCGGCTTCACCTGGGCTCTCGGACGATCCTCGGCGGATTCCTCATGGCGATGCTCGGCGGCTTGGCGACGATCCCCTTGCTGACCCGGGTTCTCATCCCGCGCCGAACCGCTCGATTGAGGAGGCTCCTGGGCAAGATCACGACGCCGCCGATGACCCAACTCACCTTGGAGCGGGGCCGAGCCCAACCGGGACCCGGGAATGGCCACCTGGGCTTTACGATCATCGAGATGGCCGACATCGTGGAGAACCTGCTTCGCTCCATGGGGCTGACCAGCGGCTTCGCCCGGCTGGTGATTCTGATGGGGCACGGCTCCGCGAGCCTCAACAACCCGCAGAAGGCCGCCTACGATTGCGGCGCTTGCGGCGGCGCGAAGGGAGGGCCGAACGCCAGGGCCTTCGCGCGGATGGCCAACGACCCGCGCGTCCGACGCGTTCTGGAGTCGAGAGGGTTGACGATTCCCGACGAGGCGCGTTTCTTGGGGGCCTATCACAACACGGGCGACGACGACGTCTCGTTCTTCGATCTCGATGATCTGCCGGACTCGTATGAGGAACTTCTCGGCCGCATCTCGGACGCCTTGCTCGAAGTTCGGAAACGCAACGCTCACGAGCGATGCCGTCGGTTCGGCTCGGCGCCGCTCACGATGACGACGGAGGAGGCGCTACGGCACGTTGAAGCGCGAATCGCCGATCTCTCCGAGACGCGTCCGGAACTGGGCCACGCGACCAACGCGGTCTGCGTCTTCGGCCGGCGGTCGCGGACCCGAAACCTGTTCATGGATCGGCGGGCGTTTCTCACCTCCTACGACCCGATGCTCGACGATGACAGCGGGACGATCCTAGCCGGACTCTTGCGGGCCGCGGTCCCGGTTTGCGCCGGGATCAACCTGGAGTACTATTTTTCGCGGGTCGATAACACCGGCTACGGTTGTGGGACGAAGCCGCCGCACAACATCGCCTCGCTTTTGGGAGTTATGGACGGCGCGGCGAGCGACCTTCGTCCCGGACTTCCCCGTCAGATGATCGAACTGCACGAACCGCTTCGGCTGTTGATCATCGTGGAGGCGCGGCCCGAGGTCTTGAGCGCCGTGCTGGAGGCCGAGAACGGCGTCGCCCGGCTGGTTCGCAACGGCTGGGTCCATCTGGCGGCGCTTGATCCGGTTCGGCCGCGTCTGCACGTCCACCGAAACGGGCGCTTCGAGCCTTTCGAGCCAACCGGCGAGGCGCCGCCGGAGGTTCCCTCGTCGATCGCCTGGTATCGGGGTTGGCGAGGCGATCTGGGATTCGCCTCGATCGTTCCAACCGCGGAACCGGCGAACTCGGACGATCGGGAGCCCGAACGATGAGTCCCTGGATTTTCGACTTGCTTGGGCTTGGAACGATCGGGTCGCCGGTCTTGTTGTTGACCGTTTTCGGTCTGTCGGCCCTCGCGCCTTGGCCCTTGAGCGAACGGGCCATGGCCCGATGGACCGCGGCGTGCGTTTCGACCGGCCTGTTTTCGTTGTCGATCATCGCCGCGATCATGCTGGCGACGGGGCTTCGGCACGTTCCCGTGGAAATTGGCGACTGGGTTTCGCTGCCGGAGGAGGACTTCCATTTCCATCTGAAGTTCGTCTTCGATCCGCTGTCGGTCCCGTTCGCCGCTTTGACGTTCGTGCTGACCGGGGCGGTTGGCGCGTTCGCCAGTCGCTACCTACATCGCGAGCCCGGTTATGGGCGGTTCTTCGTGTACTTCGCGGTCTTTCTGCTGGGGATGGTCGTCGCGTCCCTCGCGGGCACGATCGAGACGCTTTTTCTGGGCTGGGAGTTGGTCGGGTTGTCTTCGGCCCTTCTGGTGGCGTTCTTCCATGAACGATCCGCGCCGGTCTTCAACGCCCAGCGAATCTGGTCGGTGTATCGCATCGCCGACGCGGCCTTCCTGATCGCCGCGCTGACGCTTCATCGCGTGGCGGGCGCCGGCGATTTCGCCATTCTGGCCGGCTCGGACGCCTGGCCGCTGGGCGAGTCTCCGCTGACCTCGGCCCAGGCGCTTGGGGTGGGGCTCTTGTTGTTGATCGCGGCGTCGGGGAAGTCGGCCCTGATCCCGTTCTCTGGTTGGCTGCCGCGCGCGATGGAGGGGCCGACCCCTTCGAGCGCCGTCTTTTACGGAGCCCTTTCGGTGCACTTGGGAGCGTATCTGCTGCTGCGGGTCAGTCCCATTTTGGAGCTGTCGACCCTCTTGTGCGCGGCGGTCGTGATTATTGGTCTGACATCGGCGGTGTTTGGCGCGATTGTGGGCCGTGTGCAGACCGACGTGAAATCGGCCCTGGCCTACGCCTCGCTGACCCAAGTGGGGCTGATCACCGCGGAGATCGGCTTGGGCTTCCGCTACATCCCCTTGATTCACATCATCGGCCACGCCAGTCTGCGCACGCTTCAACTGCTCCGTTCCCCGTCGTTGCTCCACGATTACCACATGCTGGAGAACGCCATCGGCGCGCGTCTTCAACATGAGGACAGGTTGGCGAAGCGCTGGCTTTCCCCCGGATCGCGACGGTGGCTTTATCGGGTCGGCATAAATCGGGGGTGGCTCGACGAGACCATCGACCGGTTCCTCTCGCGCCCCTTCGTCGGTTGCTTCCGGTGGTGCGATCGCATGGAGCGGCGATGGACCGACTTTCTGGCGGGGCGGCGATCGCGCGAGTCGGATCAGGTGGCTCCCGCGTCATCCCCTCGCGAGGAGACATGATGGAACGGCTCCACTTTCCCTGGCTTCAGGTCGGGATTCTTCTGCCGTTGCTGGGCGCGATCTGGACGCGAACCCGCCGCGACCCCGACGTGGAGCGCCGGCACGGCTTGATTGTCTCGGCCCTGACTCTCGGCTGCATGATCGGGGCTTGGGTCGACTTCAAGCTGTTGGGAGCCCACGAGGCCCGCGACCTCTGGGATCCATTCTCGCTGCTCTGGGAGCACGATCTTCTGGCCATCGACGGGCTGAACGCTCCGCTGCTGGCGATGGGATCGCTGGTGTATTATTTGACCATCCTCTCCACGCTTCGCACGAAGGCGGGCGAGTTCTCGATCGCCTGGACCCTGCTGTCCGAGTCGATCTTGCTGGCGACCTTCGCGGCGGCCACGCCGTGGGGCGTGGTGACGATGATGAGCATCGGCGCGCTGCCGCCCTACATGGAGCTTCTTCGAAGGAGGAGGCCGAGCCGAATCTATCTCGCGCACATGGGCTTGTTCGTCGCGCTTTTGATTTTGGGAGAGTACGGCGTTTCCCGCGCGGATTCCTCCGCCGAGCAATCGCTCGGTCCGATCCTTCTGCTCACCATCGCCACGCTGCTGCGAAGTGGGGTCGCCCCCGTTCACTGCTGGATGACCGACCTGTTCGAGCACGCGACGTTCGGCCGGGCCCTGTTGTTCGTCACCCCGATGGTGGGCGCCTACGGGGTGATCCGGCTCGTGCTGCCGATCGCGCCGGACTGGACTTTGGAGGTCATCTCGATCATGTCGCTGTTCACCGCGATTTACGCGGCGGGCATGGCATTGGTCCAGCGCGAGGCGCGGCGGTTTTTCTGCTACCTGTTCCTCAGCCACTCGTCGCTCGTGCTGGTCGGCATCGAGACGGCCACTCCGATCGGCTTGACCGCCTCGCTCAGCCTATTGCTTTCGGTCTCCCTCTCCCTGACCGGGTTCGGTCTGGCCCTGCGATGCGTCGAGGCGCGCGTGGGGCGGTGCCTCATGACCGAGTTTCATGGGCTGTATGACCACATTCCGATGATGGCCGGTCTCTTCCTGCTGTCGGGCTTGGCGAGCATCGGGTTTCCCGGAACGGCCGGTTTCGTCGGACTCGACTTGCTCGTGAACGCGGCCGCGCGGGCCATGCCGTTCATCGGGATCTCGATCGTGATCGTCGCCGCCTTGAACGGCTTGGCGGTCATTCAGGCGTATTTCCGGATCTTCACGGGGCCGCCCCGGTCCACGTCGATCGATTTGAGAATCGGCCCCTCGGAGCGGATCGCGATTCTCATCATCTCGGCGCTGATTCTTGGCGCTGGGATTTACCCGCGGGCCGGGGTGAGCGATCGCCACGAGGCGGCCGTCAGGCTTCTCCGGGCGCGGGCCGTTGGCGAAGCGCCCTCGCCTCCGGAAGCCCAATCGACTGCGGAACGGACCATCGCGCCCCGATCACCCTAGCGCCTTGGAGGAGAGGACCGCTCCGTTGGGATTTTCGCCAACGTCTTTGGGTCGCAGGATGGTCGCCAGCTCGCGGGCGAGGGCCGCCAACTCGTCGGGATGGCTCGGGGCGCGCGCGAGATTGACCAGGTCGGGCATCTCGGGGTCGAACGGACGGGTCGGCATGCAGACCTGATGCGTCCGCACGTCGTAAACCCCGTAGAGGACCTCGGCCCCCCATTCCGGACTCTCCTCGTATTCCTGGCGCAAGGCCAGCGCCGTGTGGGCCGCGTTCATGCACACGGCCGCGTCGATGAGGGCCCCCCGGTACTCGGGATGAGAGGGAGCGTCGGAGCCCCAGACCTCGCGGATCATCTTGTCGGCTTCGCGAACCGCGCCGAAGATCCCTTTGTAAATCAGCCGAAGATTCGGGGAGTTGGATTTCGACCAGAACTTCGTGGGCTCCAGGTACGCGGAAACCGCGCCCGTGACCGCGCCGCAGTTCGTGTGTCCCAGGACGACGACGACCTGAACGCTGTCGTTCAGGGCCGTCGCCGAGAAGTCCAGGCTTCCCAGCACCACGTCGTTGAGCACGTTCCCCGCCACTCGGACGACGAACAGATCATTGAAGCCCCGCCCGAAGAGCATCTCCGTCGGCACTCGGGCGTCGGAGCATCCCAAAACCACGGCGAACGGCTTCTGCGTCGGATACTCGCCCGGCTGGGCGGGGAAACCCGACTCCAAGCCGACGCATTCCACAACGTGCCACGAGTCGGCGTGAGCGGCGTCCGCGCCCTGGCAGCGGCACATCCAGCCGGAGAAAACGCGGTTGCCCCGCATCAACGCCTCACGCGCCTCTTCGGGCGACGTCGGCTTGGGCCGGGGGTTCGGCGCTCCAGGCTGATATCGAAACGTATAGTCAATCATTGAGAGTTTCTCGTGGTTCGTTTTCCGTCAACGGAATCAATTCTAGCCGCTCGAACCTCGACGCGTCATGTCGCCCGAGCGCTGGGACGGCGCTTCCCGCCCAGATCTGCCCGCGCCGGTTGGAACCAAGCCAGTTCCCGCTCGCAAGGCGCGCGCCGTCAACGGGCTTCATGAGAGAGCTACGGCGCGCGGGTGGCGTGGACGACGCGGGGGTGCGATTGCAGGTCGCGGGTCGTGGGCCTCAAGTCCCAGGTTCGCGCGTCGGAGAGAAGGTCGCGGACCGGTTCTTCCTGGGCGGTGCCGATTTCCAGGATCAGATGCCCGCCGGGCTTCAGCAGAGGGGCCGCTTGCCGAATCAGCCGACGGACGACGTCGAGGCCGTCGGGGCCTCCGTCCAGCGCGAGCGCCGGCTCGTGGTCTCGAACGCCCGGTTCAAGGGTCGCCAGGTCGGCGGTCGGGATGTAGGGAGGGTTGGAGATGATCGCGTCGAACGGCGGGGCGTCGGCCAAGGGGGCGAGGAGATCGCCTTGGAGGAACTCAATCCGATCGGCCAGTTTGTGACGCTCGGCGTTCTTGCGGGCGACTTCGAGGGCCTCGGGCGAGATGTCGATGGCCGTGACGCGGGCCTTGGAAAGCTGGTGAGCGCCCGCGACCGCCAGACAACCCGAGCCGGTCCCAACGTCCACCACGCGGGGCTTCTCTTGGTCCTTGAGGGCCTCAACCAACTCGACGATGACGAACTCGGACTCGGGGCGGGGGATGAGGACGGCCGGGGAGACGTCGAACCGTAGCGAATAGAATTCTTTGCGGCCCACGAGATAGGCCACCGGAGCG
>Ga0182742_1003440_pt1 | contig 15500 bp, 13 predicted proteins | sample eDN5th37CBELigMG_FD_128880 | JGI IMG/M metagenome (GOLD analysis project Ga0182742, IMG submission 128880) | Enriched Miracle-Growth compost microbial communities from Emeryville, California, USA - eDNA 5th pass 37_C BE-Lig MG (version 2)... ...
AATTCATACTCACCACTTTGATCAGTTTTATTCGGACGCTTTAGTAAACTAAGTGGTGGTAACTCATAAGAAGTGTTTTCTACTTCAGTAAACGTAATCGGCGGTCCTTGTTCTTCTTCCTGAGCCCCGTCTTCCTTTGTTCCGATTGTTCCGCTCTTATTTCCTTTTGCTACATCATTTGTCTTTTTCTCATCCTTTTGTTCTACCTTATCTTCTAGTACAACTTCTTCAGGATAAGCTCTTTCCGCAAAACTCGAAATGATTGGTTCAGTCGTAAGTGGTTCTTCTTCTTCAGATTCAACTTTAATAGGAGACCTTCGCTTCCTTGGTTCCTTTTTTTCACTCGCCACTTCATTATTTTTTGCTTCTTGTTTTTCGGCCCTTTTACGAGTAAAGTCTTGCTTCCAACTTTTCATATCTTCTAAAAAAGCTTGCCACTGCCGCCCAATAAAGTTAACAATACTCGTTATAAATTTCCCGGCTGTATCCCCAAATGTCCGACCTGTTATCAAGATAATTCCAATGAGAATCGCTAGAAATGCAATTAACTGAGAGCCGACAGCATCGAATAAAAAATAAAAAGTTGCAAAGAGGACAGCTCCGATCATTCCCCCACCAAGATCGGCAGTGCTTGTTTCTCCTCTGACCTCCATTTTATAAAGGTCCCATGTATTCGCTATGACACTCGGGTTCTCAAATTGGCCACCATTCGATAAATGTTCAAACAAAGTGACATGGCTTAGTAATAAAATGGATCCGATGATTAAATATGTACCGAATAACTTAATCTGAAACAGAAAAGGGAATGCCCGTTTCCACATAATATAGAAACTAAAGATGACTAGGCCAATAAGGCTAAGCATGTACCATTCTCCCATGAAGAAACGGAAGAACAAAACTACTGCTGTTCCAACGGCACCTAAATTTGCCATCGCAATAACCGCCAAGGCAATTAGTATCAGACCGCTAAGTTCAAATTTCAATGTTGTTTTAATTGGTTCGTTTTTGCGACTTTGTCGCTTCTTTCTTTTTGCCATCTAATCACCTTACAATCTAGTCTTCATTTCATCCTACCTAGCAATTTGTTAAAGCAAACAAGCAGCCTTTCTCGGCTGCTGTTGTTGGATTACATTTTATTATAACATAAGGTCCCGAGTGGTTGGTCAAACATTCGTTCTATGAAAGGGAAATTTTTGTACCTGGGCTGCACGCTTCATTTAAATAATGTGATGGATCCGTACTCATGACCCGAACAATGCGATAATTCATCCCATCTTCTTGTTCAGCCAAAACAGGAACCCCTTGATACTGAACGAGCATTTGGTTAGAGGCTCCTTGTTGCTCCGCTGCTTCTTCAGGATAAACCAGTTCACGGGGCATCATGGTGTACAAAATCATTGGATCATCCCCTCATCTTGATCTTTGTTTAAATCTATTAATTCGTTTAATTTTTTCATAGCGGCACCTAGACCACCAACTTCATTAATTAACCCTGCTTCGACTGCATCTGATCCAACCACATTTGTCCCAATGTCTCGAGTTAAATTCCCTTTCGCAAACATATACTCCTTAAACGTTTCCTCCGGGATATTGGAGTGTTTCGTTACAAAGTTAATCACGCGCTCTTGCATTTTATCTAAGTACTCAAACGTTTGCGGAACACCAATGACGAGGCCAGTTAAACGAATTGGATGAATGGTCATTGTAGCTGTTTCCGCAATAAACGAATAATCACAAGAAACCGCAATCGGAACCCCAATCGAATGACCTCCACCAAGAACAATCGAAACAGTTGGTTTCGACAAAGACGAAATCATCTCGGAAATAGCCAATCCTGCTTCCACATCCCCACCAACTGTATTCAAAATCACCATTAACCCTTCAATTTTCGGGTTCTGTTCAATGGCTACAAGTTGTGGGATCAAGTGTTCATATTTTGTTGTTTTATTATGAGGAGGAAGTTGTACATGACCTTCAATTTGACCAACAATTGTCAAACAGTGAATTTTACTATCTTGCGAAAGCTGTGGCACATTTGTCTGCCCTAGCTGCTGTATTTTCTCAAGCAGAGGAGACTTTTCTTCCTTTTGTCCCTCCTGCTTTTCTGGTTGTTGTTCATTCATTTGCATCTCATTTACCCCCTACAAACATGATATCAATTAGTATAAACAATCCTGCAATTTTAATGCGGAAGGGGTTTCTATTTCTGTTTAAGTTTGTTCTTAAAAGGAGGTCTTTTACAGGTCTTTTTAAAAATATTTCTTTGTTAAATACTTAAGATTAGCGAACTTACGAATGTTGGATGTTTCATGAGTAATTGAATAGATAAAAAGAGGAGTCTCTACCGAAAGCTAACAGGTTCCGATACTCCTTAACTTGATTAACGAGTGATATTTAAAATAAGCGGGTATTATTCAGTTAAACTGCAGAATAACGCTTGGTACGAGGAATATAAGCGGAGAATTTCCGATTAAGCATAGCAAAATTACCCTTTTTCACGTTTTTCGAGCCAAGGATATAAAAAATGGCTCAGTATAGTAAACTGAGCCATTTTTTATTATAGAAACATAAATAAAAAAGCTGTAAAAACCGGGTAACATTTTGGATTGCATTTTTAGATTATGCGTCACCAAGCGGAACCTGTCACCCGCGCTTCCTCTTCTTTTAGTTATTTCACTTCCATTAAAATTGGCATAATCATTGGCCGGCGCTTTGTTTTATTGAAAAGATGATAGCTTAAGGCATCTCTCATTTCTTGTTTTAAGCTTGCCCAATCAAATGAATCACGTGAAATGACTTTTTCCACAACCTCTTTGACAATTGCTTCTGATTCACTCATGAGCTCCTCAGATTCTCTCACATAGACGAAACCTCTAGATATAATTTCTGGCCCCGCGATAATGGTTCGTTCAGAACGATTAAGGGTAACTACCACAATCAAAACACCATCTTGGGAAAGAAGTTTACGGTCTCTTAACACGATGTTTCCAACATCTCCAACACCAATTCCATCAATCAGAACATTCCCTGCTGGGACACGGTCTGCTTTCCGCATTTTCCCATCAACGAATTCAATTACATCTCCTCGATCAGGAATGGTCATGTTCGTATCTGGAATTCCACATTGTTGGGCAATTTTTGTATGTGCCTTCAGCATTTTATATTCTCCATGAACAGGGATAAAGAATTTAGGATTCATAAGGTTAATCATAAACTTAAGCTCTTCTTGACTTCCATGGCTAGATACATCTTTTAATCCTCTACCAAACAACACTTCAGCCCCAGCTCGGTAAAGTAGATCAATTGTTTTATTTAGATAAACTTCGCTGCTCGTAAGTGGCGAAACAGGGATAAGAACCGTATCTCCTTGTTGAATATTTACAACTGGATGATTTCGCTTTGCCATCTTTTCGAGCGCTTCAATTGGCTCGCCTTGGCTTCCCGTGATTAAAAACAACAGTTCACTGTCATGATACTGATTGATTTCGTTAATTGGACACATCTGATCTTCTGCGACTTCTAAGTATCCTAGTTCAATCACTTTTTCGATCGTCCGTTTTAAGCTCTTTCCAACAAGGACAATTTTCCGATTACTTTCTAATGCACTATGGAAAATATGCTGGATTCTGCTAATATCTGTTGCGAAGGAAGCCACAATCACTCTTCCAGCTGCTTTTTCAAACCGATGGGAATATTCTCGAGCCACCACATTTTCAGACTCGGTATACCCTGGTTTTTCAGCTCCCATACTATCAGATAAGAGGCATAGCACTCCTCTTTCTCCGATTGTTGCCATTTTCCCAATTTCTGGACGATACAGATTTGGTGCTGCTTGGTCAAATTTGAAATCACCAGTATGAACAATGGCACCTTCAGATGTATGAATACAAACAGCCAAGGAGTCAGGAATACTGTGATTGGTTTTAAAGAAAGATACATGTGCCGTTTCAAATTTAATCTTTGAGTTCGAATGAATTACTCTAAAATCAATTTTGCCGCGGAAGTCCTGTTCTTTCATTTTTTCTTTTGCTAAGGCTAGGGTTAGCCTTGTCCCATATACAGGGGCTTGTACTTGTTGTAAAACATAAGAAAGGGCACCAATATGATCCTCATGACCATGAGTCAGAAAAATTGCACGCACTCTATGTTTATTTTGAATTAAATAAGTCAGATCTGGAATTACAATATCAATACCGAGCATTTCATCCTCTGGGAACATCAATCCCGCGTCTATAATGAAAATATCTCCGTCCACTTCTGTGAGATACATATTCTTACCAATTTCTCCAACTCCACCCATAGGGATGATTTTTATGCTCTCATTCTCTCTACTATTCAAGTGTAGCTTCCTCCTTGCTGAATTGGGCCGACCATGACCAGTTATAGTTATTATACTTGATGATAGAAACCCTTTACAATAGGAATCCCGTCCACAAGTTGTCAATTCCCCCAAAATAGACCACTATATCAGCAAAAATAAAAGGCTGTTTTCGTAAAGTTTGTTGTTAAAATCCTAAAACCGATTTTTCGAGGAATAAGCCTTTCTCTGCGCTACTACTTAGTTTGTAAGCTCTTTTCTCCTCTTGAAAACAAATTTGGAATGGAATCATAGTTAAATTATTCTATATTTCCTTTAAAAAGCAATAATTTTTGAGAAAGAAGCCAAATAAAAAAAAATCAACCAGCAAAAGCTGATTGATTTTTTCTTATTTTTTTACTAGCTCATAAATCTCGGCTCGTTCTTGTTCATTAAGTGGAACTAGTGGCAATCTCACAGATCCCACATCCAGACCAATTAATTGGAGTGCTGTTTTAACTGGTGCTGGGCTAGGAGCTTTAAATAGTCCTTGCATAATAGGAAGTAATTGCTGATGAAATTTTGCTGCCTTTTGGACTTCGCCTTCTAGATAGGCCTTCACCATCTCTTGCATTTCATTCCCGATAATGTGGGAAGCAACAGATACAACGCCATGTCCTCCAACGGATAGAAGTGGCAAAGCCAATCCATCATCACCGCTATAAACGATAAAATCATCAGGTGTATTTGCAATGATTTTCGTAACAGCATTCAAATCCCCACTGGCCTCTTTTACACATACGATATTCGGCACTTCTGCCAACCTAATAATAGTCTCAGGTTGTACATTGACGACCGAACGACCAGGGATGTTATACAACATAACTGGAAGGTCCGTACTTTCAGCTACTGCTTTAAAGTGTTGGTATAACCCTTCTTGATTCGGTTTGTTGTAATATGGGGCAACAACCATAATTGCGTCGACACCTAAACTTGCCGCCTTTTTTGTCAGTTCAATGGAGGCATACGTGTTATTACTGCCTGTTCCAGCGATAACTGGAACACGCTTATCTGCTACTTTTACTACATGACTAAATAAAGCAATTTTCTCTTCTTTTGTTAAAGTGGGAGATTCACCTGTTGTCCCTGCTACAACAATGGATTCTGTTCCATTGTTGATTAAATGATTGACCAACTGAGTCGTCTTTGTAAAATCGACATGTCCTTTGCTATCAAATGGAGTTACCATTGCTGTCGATATACGGCCAAATTGGACCATTTGATCCACTCCTTTACTTTAGTACCACTCCATAGAATCCTTTCGTTTGGTGAGAGATTTTCCTCACAATCGAAACGTTCAGTTGAGCCTAAGGAGTTGACTACCCGGTATTCTTAGCACACTAAACTTCTTGGTGAACCTCTTCTAAATGAAATGCATCGTGCAGAGCATTTACAGCAAGAATGAGGTCCTTCTCCTTGACCAGTACCCAGATTGTCGTATGACTGTCAGCTGATTGTAAAATTCGAATTCCCTTATCGGATAAGGCCATCACTATTTTCGAAGTGACGCCTGGTACACCTGCCATTCCTGCTCCAACCACCGATACTTTTGCGCACTCTCTTTCAATGACAGGTTCATGGCCAAGGTTTTCTAAAATCGTAATCGCTCGTTGCGTCATTTCCTCCGAAACCGTATAAACAACACCTTTAGGCGATATGTTGATAAAATCCACTGAAATATTTTCATTTGCCATCGCTTTAAATACTTCAGACTGAAGGTTGTACTGTCCCTCTTTCGCAAATACTTTAATTTGCGTTACATTGGAAACATGTGCAATTCCCGTAACCGGTCTTTCTTTTATATCCGCACCCTTGGTCTGCTTCATATTCTTATCTGTCACAAGCGTGCCTAGGCCATCCGAATAAGTAGAACGAATTCGGATTGGAACCTTTGCTTGCATGGCAATCTCCACTGCTCGAGGGTGAATAACCTTTGCACCTTGATAAGCCATATTGCAAACCTCTGTGTAAGTTACAACCGGAAGTGGTCTAGCATTTTCAGCAATTCTTGGATCTGCTGTCATAATCCCTTCAACATCAGTAAAGATATCGATCCGTTCAGCGTTCAGAGCGGCTCCAAGGGCAGCCGCAGAGGTATCACTACCTCCTCTACCAATTGTCGTGATATCCCCGTTAGGAGCAGCCCCTTGAAAACCAGCCACAACTACAACATCGACTTCTTCTAGTTCTTTCAACAAGCGATCGCATTTCATATCAAGGATCTTGGCACTCATATGCTCCCTGTTCGTTAAAAATCCAGCTTGGGCGCCTGTAAGGGCAGTAGCCTTGATCCCATCTGCGTGTAGTTGATCAGTGAAGACCACGCTTGAAATGATTTCACCACATGAAAGAAGCAAATCATATTCTCTAGGTTTTAATTGATTATTGGTTTCGTTAACAAGGGAAAGTAGAGTATCGGTTGCATACGGTTCCCCTTTCCTTCCCATTGCCGACACAACGACAACCACTTTATATCCTTCTGAAATTGCCTTTTTGATATGATTAATGGCTTGCGCCCGACTTTCATCACTTCGAACGGACGTGCCACCAAATTTTTGGACGATTATTTTCATCGTTACACCTCAAAGATGCTCTATTAAAATTTAAACTTCATTTCTCACTTATTCCTTAACTAAGCCAAGCTCGACTAGTTTTTCTGCGATTTGAACAGAGTTCCAAGCCGCTCCCTTAAGTAGATTATCAGAAACAACCCACATATGGAAGCCTTTCTCATTGTCTAAATCTTTACGGATGCGTCCGACAAAAACATCATTACTTCCTACACAAAACGCAGGCATTGGGTAAATTTGCTCGGATGGATTATCCTGTAAAACAACACCAGGTGCATCGGCAAGCAATGTCTTGATTTCATTTGCATCAACACCTTCTGCGTCGATTTCAAAATAAACAGACTCAGAATGCCCTGTTCCAACCGGAAGACGTACACATGTAGCTGCTACTTCAAGCTCCTGCTTATGCATGATTTTTTTCGTCTCATTAATCATTTTCATTTCTTCAAAAGTGAAGCCATTTTCTTCAAATTTATCAATTTGTGGGATCGCATTAAAAGCAATTTGATAATGCTTTTCAGCCGATCCTACCGGAAGGATATTTGCTTCTGGTTCTGTGCCATCTAAGATTGCTTGAGTTTGTGCATACATCTCTTCGACAGCAGCAGCTCCAGCACCAGAAACCGCTTGGTAGGTAGAAACAATTACTTTCTTTAAACCATATTTTTTTCGCAATGGCTCTAATGCTACGACCATTTGAATCGTCGAACAGTTAGGATTTGCAATAATTCCATTATGATTCTTTAGGTCTTCTGGATTGACCTCTGGAACTACTAGTGGAACATTTTCATCCATACGATAGGCACTAGTATTATCAACAACAATTGCTCCACGCTTAGCGGCTTCAGGCGCAAGTGCTTTTGATACACTTCCTCCAGCACTGAAAAGAGCAATATCTACTCCTTCAAAACTTTCTGGTTTTGCCTCTTCTATCGTAATATCCTGCCCCTTGTAAACAGCCGTTTTTCCAGCTGAACGTGCAGAAGATAATAATGTTAGTTTTGAAATTGGAAAATCCCGATTTTCTAATGTTTTAAGCATTTGTTGGCCAACAGCTCCTGTTGCTCCGACAACTGCTACATGGAATCCTCTCTCTTGTGCCATTCATAGTTCCCCTTCCAAAGTATATTACCAGCTTAAACCGGTTATAGAAATATGAATAGGCAGACGTATTCAATCGAATCAATCTGCCAATTGTATATTTTCATTTATTTTATCATATTCAACCACGAAGGAAAGGGGATTGGCAGATTTTATTTCGGTAAAGTAACAAAGGGATTATCTTTTTCCTTTTCGATCAGAATACCGTCACTGACTGTCGCGATACTTTTCTACAAGAACAGGCTGAACTTGACGGCCTTCCATTGCTGAAAGAATGGCATCTCTTGTTGCACTCATTCTTGCCACCAATGAATTTGGTTTTTTGGTTGGGTCATCTTGACCGAATGGGATAAAATAAATATTTTTAGTAGACATCAACCGCATGATATTTACACCATTTAAACCTAGTGCATCATTAGTAGAGATCCCTAGAACGACTGGCTTCTGATTCCTAAGTGTCGCTTTTGCAGCCATTAAAACGGGAGAATCATTTTGCGCGTTCGCAAATTTGCTCAATGAAACACCTGTCATCGGAGAAATGACCATGCAATCAAGCGGATATTTAGGACCAAGTGGCTCTGCATCAACAATGGAATTGATTAATTTATTCCCAGTTAAATCGACAATTCTTTGGACCCAATCTTCTCCTTTTCCAAATCTAGTATCAGTAGACTGAACAGTATGAGAAACGATTGGTACAACGTCTGCTCCTTCATTGACTAACTTTTCAATTTCAGGAAAAACTTCATCATATGTGCAGTGAGAACCTGTTAATCCAAATCCAATTCTTTTCCCTTTTAAACTCATGCTTGATTCTCCTCCCTCTTTTTCATATCCTCTTTCAAAAGCTTAATCAAGACATTGGCAAGAATCTGACCTGCCGTCTTCGGGGCAACAATCCCTGGAAGACTTGGGGCTAGTAACGCTTTAATTCCCCGTTTTTCGGCATACCGAAAATCCGTGCCTCCTGGCTTGGAAGCCAAATCGATAATGAGGGTGTGAGCTGGCATTTTTGAGATAACCGACGCCGTCACAATTTGCGTTGGAATCGTATTGATACAAATATCAACGTCTTTCATATTTGATTCAAGATCACTGAGGTCAAATGCTATGAGACCCATTTCAGTAATTCTCGCTTTATGCTCACTTCTTCTAGCACCAACTCTCACTTTTGCTCCTAACGCCTGGAAAGTACGTGCAACTGTTACACCCACTCTTCCTAAACCTAAGACTGCGACATTTGAGCCATGAATGGTAAAGTCAGTGTGTTGGATGACCATCATGATGGTCCCCTCTACTGTCGGAATTGAATTGTAAATAGCAACATCGTCTCGTTCAAATAATTTCACAAGCCGTCGATTGCTTTCGTTTGTGATTCCATCCAAATATGGGTTGCTAATTCCCGAAAACACAATCGCATGTGCAGGAAGCTGTTCGAGCATTTCTTTTGTTAAAATAATTTTTTCACTCGAAAATACTGTATCAACTAGACCGTCTTGGTCTGTTCCTCGTACAGGCAAAATAATCGCATCCTGTACAGTAAAATCTATCTCATCTATTTTTTCTTTGCTTGCTCCAGTAAAGGCGTGATCCAATTGCTCAAAGCCAACTAATGATAATTTGGCATCATGCTCTGTTAGTTGGCGAATAATCTCCAACTGCCTGGCATCACCGCCAATTACAGCAATTTGCATTCCTGTCAGCATAAGAATTATCACCTTCTTTACAATAGTCGAACAGGAATTTTTCTATTTACTTCAACATCATATGTCATAGGTGACTGAAGGGTGAGTTATCCGCGGATTTCCTGATTGAAAACAGGAAAAAGCCTGCGGTTAAAGGAAAAACGAGACGTTTATAGGATACGAATGAGCTTGGAAGGAAAAAATTTCATCCAATATTTTTAGGATGATGATAGTCGGACAAGGAGTTTTAAATGAGGAATAATGAGGTCCTCCAAAGAATGTTGACATCAATTTAGTTTCGATACTAAAAGGCTGTTTTCGTAAAGTTTGTTGTTAAAATCCTAAAGTCGATTTTAACGAGAATTAAGATCTTCTCTGCGTTACTACTTGGTTTTCAAGCTCTTTTCTCCTCTTATGTACAAATTTGTCATGGAAGAGTAGCCGAATCATTCTATATTTTCTTTAAAAAGCAACTATGTTGGAGAAAAAAGCCTACAAAAAAAAGACTAGCATTCTCTGCTAGCCTAAGTTTCGTCCTCAATATCAACAATGACCATATCTGTACCGATTTTTGTTATCTGCTTCCATGGCACCCTTAATTCTCCGCCATGGCGTTTAAGACCAAACCACTTAACCGAAGGAATAATGAGAGCTTTAATTTGCCCTGTTTTCTCATCTATTTCTAAATCGGTTTGTCCGAGAATCCCAAGTCTTTCCGCTTTTTTTACATCGACAATTTCTTTTCCACCTAATTCACTTAACCTCATTCTTTCCCCTCCATTATTTTATTAGGCTGATTCTGTAAAGATTGTTGTTAAAATCGGTTTATTACTTTGTCTTACTATATATGTATCGTTATCATTCATGAATTAGAAGAGCTTTGTCAAAAAACAGCGAGGAGGCTGAGAACTTCGGACAACCTTTCACTTCTTACTCTCTCTTACCCGTCCACCTGCACAAAAAAACACACGCCCTTCCGCATGAAATGACGTGTGTTCGAAATAGAAATTTTATTGCAATCCCTTCGGAAGTACTCCTTCTGGACTGATTAATGAAACCGAATATTCGTCCGTGAAAATTGAATTTGCTAAGCTGTTTACACTATTAATCGTTACTTGATCAATTTGTTCCACAATCTCATCAAGAGAGCGATGGCGTCCAAGCATTAGTTCATTCTTCCCGTTTCGACTCATGCGGCTATTCGTACTCTCAAGACTTAGCATGAGACTGCCTTTTAACTGTTCCTTACTATTCTTTAATTCTTTGTCCGTAATCCCGTCCTGGCGAAGTTTCGAAAGCGTCTCTTGAATGGTTTCAAATAAGACATCAAGCTGATTGGCCCCGGTTCCACCATAAATGGTTACGATGCCGCTATCTCTGAAAGCAGAATGGTATGAAAATACAGAGTAAGCAAGACCTCGTTGTTCCCTTACTTCTTGGAACAGACGACTACTCATGCTGCCTCCTAGTACATTATTTAAGGTAATTAAACTGTATACATCAGAGTGACCAATTTGAAGTCCTTCAAATCCAAGGCATAGATGAGCTTGCTCTGTATCTTTTTTACGGGCAACTTTTTCAGCATGGAAACCTGGTTTATGGTACTCAATCGCTTCTTTTCCTGCCTCATAAGAACCGAACAGCTTTTCAACCTCTGTGATAAACGTTTCAGGAACATTTCCTGCAATCGAAATGACCACATTTTCCGGAGTGTATGTATCAAACATATATTGATTTAACGTATCTCCAGTGAATGTTTTTAAAGTTTCTTCTGTTCCCAGAATTGGATACCCTAGTGAATGTTCATTATAAATGGCCTTGCTTAATAAATCATGAACAATATCATCTGGAGTATCTTCGTACATTTTGATTTCTTCGTAGACCACATTTTTTTCTTTGTCGAGTTCTCCAGCATCAAAAGTGGAATTAAAGAACATATCGGACAACACTTCAAGCGCATATTGAGAATGCGTGTCTAGCACTTTTGCATAGTAGCACGTATACTCTTTCGAAGTAAATGCATTGACTTGCCCGCCAATGCTATCGAAAGACTCCGCAATCTCCCTCGCTGATCTAGTTTTTGTACCTTTGAAGAACATATGCTCAAGGAAATGGGAAATCCCATTATTCTCAGGAACTTCATTCCGTGAACCGGTCCCAATCCAGACACCAATTGCAACTGATCTTACTGTAGGGATTTGTTCAAGTACAATCCGCACTCCATTTTGGCATGTATATTTTTTTATCAAAAAGACCCCTCCTTTGGAAATAGTTATAAACTATTCCTGCAATAACTTAGTATATTTCATTTTAGTTACTTTTTCCAAAACGAAGGCTTTCTTTTCATATAATTCCCGTTTATGAATTAATTCTTCCCTTTTTTTATATCCGATTTATGATTCTTCCTCTGATGCTGTTTTGTTAACCATCACTCGGTCTTCACTTAGTAATTCAGATACGGTCCCTATGTGTAAATCTTGCGCCTTTATTTCGGTAATCAATCGATCCAATGATTTTGCTGTTGAATCAGTTGGATGCATTAAAATAAGTGCACCATTATGAAGCTTTCCCGTTACTCTCTGAATTAAAACATCTGGGGAAGGCTTACGCCAGTCAATTGTATCTATGCTCCACATGACGGTACCTAGTCCATACACAGATGCAACTTTCGCCACTTCTTCGCGATAGCTCCCGCTTGGAGGTGCAAACCACCGTGGTTTTTCACCCGTTGTGGCTTCAATCACTTCATTCGTCTTTTTAATTTCACTGTGAATCCTCGCGGTTGATAAACTTTTCATATCAGGATGGCTGAAAGAATGGTTTCCTACCTCATGCCCAGCTTCTACAATCATTTTCGCAAGGTCAGGGTGATTCTTAACCCATCTTCCTTCAAGAAAAAAAGTGGCTTTCACATGATGTTTTTTCAACGTTGCTAACATATCAGATAAATATTCGTTCCCCCATGCGACATTGATGATAAAGCTAGCCATCGGTTTTTCAGGATTCCCCTTATAAATTGCTGCAGGTGGAAGTTCCGATAAATGCACTTTCGGATTGATTTCTTCCAATACTAATGAGTGTTCTGAAAACTCGCCTTCTTTTTTCATTTTCTGATACGATTTTTCAACGTTTACTTTTACCCCATTGTAACCTGGTATGGCTTTCCAAACGGGATCCATCTTTGCATCAATAGGTTCTTCTTCGTATTTTGCTGCTTTTTCGACTATTTCCCTATGTAAGGGGTCTTCATTCACCGACACGGGAATAGACTCCGCTTTAAGATAGGATAAATACTGGTCAGAAAAAGGATTACTCACCAATAACCACGCACCCATTAGGATGACGATTAGATACGTTAATTTCTTCATCCCTATGCCTCCTTCATTCGCTAGAGATCGTCCTTGTCCATCGTTCTCTATAAATTAGAGTATGAGGAGAAAAGACAAGGTAGAACGTTGTTTAGCATTCAATTAAAAGAAAGGCAGGATGAAAAGTAGTGGTGATCAAAACTCGATTAAATATCCTCATTTGAAACCGAACGTTCACGCCATTAGAGACCTTTTTCACCGAAATAGACTTTCACCTAAAAAATATCTCCAGGAAAATTATTTATGCCCAATAAAAAAACCAGGGTTTCCCCCGGGTTTTGTGAGTACGTTATTCACTTTGTGCTGCTTTTTCTTTTTGCTCTTTAAGAACAGCTTTACGGCTAAGGTTGACACGACCTTGGCGATCGATTTCCGTTACTTTAACAAGGATTTCATCTCCAAGTTTCACAACATCCTCTACCTTGCCAACACGTTCTTCTGCAAGCTCTGAAATATGAACAAGTCCATCTTTGCCATTGAAGATCTCAACGAAAGCACCGAATTTTTCAATACGTTTTACTTTACCAAGATACATTTGACCTACTTCTACTTCGCGAACAATATCTTCGATGATTTTCTTCGCTTTTTCATTCATTTCTTGATCTGTAGAAGCGATAAAGACAGTACCATCTTGTTCAATATCAATTTTTACGCCAGTTTCTTCAATGATTTTATTGATTTGCTTTCCACTTGGTCCAATTACATCACGAATTTTATCTGGGTTAATTTTCATTGTTAAAATCTTAGGAGCATATGTTGAAAGTTGCTTACGTGGCTCAGAAATCGTTGCAAGCATTGATTCAAGAATTTGCATGCGACCTTTTTTCGCTTGCTGCAATGCTTCTTCTAAAATCTCACGTGATAAACCTTCAATCTTGATATCCATTTGTAGTGCCGTAACACCTTTAGCAGTACCTGCCACTTTAAAGTCCATGTCTCCAAGATGGTCTTCCATCCCTTGAATATCCGTTAAGATGGTATAATGCTCACCTGACTTTACAAGTCCCATGGCAATACCAGCTACAGGTGCTTTAATTGGTACCCCAGCATCCATCATCGCCAATGTACTTGCACAAATACTCGCTTGCGAAGTTGAACCATTTGATTCAAGTACTTCTGAAACAAGACGAATTGTATATGGGAATTCTTTTTCAGATGGAATTACCTTTTCGAGTGCACGTTCTCCAAGAGCACCATGTCCAATTTCACGACGACCTGGTCCACGAATTGGTCCAGTTTCCCCAACACTGAATTGTGGGAAATTATAATGATGCATGAAGCGTTTTTCTTCTTCAAGACCTAATCCATCTAAAATTTGAACATCACCCATTGCACCAAGAGTACAAATGCTTAGTGCCTGCGTTTGTCCTCTTGTAAACAAACCTGATCCATGCGTACGTGGAAGAATGCCTACTTCAGATGATAATGGACGAATTTCATCGACACCACGGCCATCTGGGCGGACTTTTTCTTCGGTAATTAAGCGGCGAACTTCACCCTTAACAATTTTATCGAGGATTTGTTTTACTTGCTTTAGCTTGTCCTCATCCGCTTCTTCTTCTTCATACTTTGCAAGGACACGATCTTTCACTACTTTAATCGCATCTTCACGGGCATGCTTTTCTTGAACTTGAATCGCACTAATCATGTCTTTTTCACATAATCCACGAACTTCAGCTTCGATTTCACTATCAAGTTCAAATAATTTGATTTCCATTTTTTCCTTGCCAACTTTTGCAGCAACTTCCTCTTGGAACGCAATCAGACGCTTAATTTCATCATGTCCAAACATGATTGCTTCCAGCATCACTTCTTCTGGAATTTCGTTCGCACCCGCTTCAACCATATTAATTGCATCTTTTGTACCTGCAACCGTTAAGTGCATATCACTTTTTTCCATTTCTTCTACAGTCGGATTGATGACAAATTTACCATCAACACGACCAACGATGACACCTGCAATTGGTCCTTCAAACGGAATATCTGATACAGATAGTGCCAATGAAGATCCTAGCATAGCAGCCATTTCAGATGGACAGTTTTGGTCTACACTCATCACAATTGAAATAACTTGAACATCGTTGCGGAAGCCATCAGCAAATAAAGGACGAATTGGGCGGTCAATTAACCGACTTGCCAATATCGCTTTTTCACTTGGGCGACCTTCTCGTTTAATAAATCCACCTGGAATTTTCCCAACTGCGTAAAGACGTTCCTCATAATTTACCGTTAGTGGGAAGAAATCTAAGTTTTTTGGTTCTTTAGATGCTGTTGCCGTACTAAGAACCGCTGTGTCTCCGTAGCGGACTAGAACTGCACCGTTTGCATGTTTGGCTAACTGACCGATTTCAACGCTCAGTTCACGACCAGCCCAGTCCATTGAAAATATCTGTTTTTCCTGATCCATTCATTAAAGCCC
>Ga0182742_1003441_pt1 | contig 15499 bp, 7 predicted proteins | sample eDN5th37CBELigMG_FD_128880 | JGI IMG/M metagenome (GOLD analysis project Ga0182742, IMG submission 128880) | Enriched Miracle-Growth compost microbial communities from Emeryville, California, USA - eDNA 5th pass 37_C BE-Lig MG (version 2)... ...
CGCCGTAAGTCCTGTAATCGCCAAGATTTGCGCCGCGCTGCATCCATGTGGGATCCAGGGCGCAAATCCTTGCGACGCAAGACCTTACGATTTGTGTAGTACGACGAGGGTTGACACCCCTGGCTATTGTCTACCGCCCCTTCGGGGCTGAAGCTTCGACTTCCCGGATAAATTTTCAGATTTCTGAAATTTGGAGCCTTCCGCCGCTGACCATATGAAGTGGGAAGGTCTCGCTTCCCCTTGGCTCTTTGACAATTTGGAAATCAAAGGGACGTCGCGAGTCGCGCGATTTCGTCCGAACGAACCCAATTCCGCGCCGAGGTCGAACGACGCAAGAGGATGATGGGATTGGCTTTGGGTTCAAGTCCGTCCTCCAAGACGCCGCGCCGAACGAACCCAATTTGGGGAGTCGAACGAAACCAATTTTCGGTTCGTTTGGGGACTGGCCGGCGTGGGCGCGACGAGGGTTGGAGAACGCTCGTCGGGCCGGCGGAGGGTTACGGAGAGCCTTTTGTCGTGGGGACGAACAACGATTCCCCGATGTGTTCGCCGAGCCTTCGGTAGCTCTCCCACTGGGGCTCGTCGAAGACTTGGTCGAGGGTCGTCTCGTTGGGAAAGTCCGGATGGGACGCGGCGTAACTTCGCGCGTCGGCCGGCTCATCGCCGGTGCGCGTGGCCTTGAGGTAGAGGACCCAGGTCAGCCGGCGCGCGAGCCAAGGGTCGGAGGAGGGGCCCGCGTGGCTCTCGGGATACCGGACCTGGAGGAGAGCCGCGTGTTTGCGCGACGGCTCGCCGGCCGGCGCGAGGAGGTCGTCGAGGGAGCCGAGGCAATCAATCGTCTGGTCCGGGACGCCGAGCGCCTTGAGGGTTTCGGGGCGCGGCGGAACGACGGTGACTTCGGCCCCCAAGTCGATCCGAGCGAGCCTGACGAGCCGCGCGAGGTCCGATCCCCGGCGCTCGAGATCCTCGCCCGCGTCGCAGATGACCACGAATGGGAGGCGCCGGCGGAGGAGTTCGTAGGCTCCCGTGGCCTCGAAGAAGCCGCCGTCGGTCAGATGCCAGTGGCGCGACCAGGGGCCGCCGAATCGGCCGGTCAGCTCCGACAAGAGCAGCCTCTGGGTCCGGAACAGGCTCGCCAGCCAACCGCCGAGTCGGGTGAGCGGCCCCGTCTTGACGGGCGAGTCCACACGATCGCGGGCGTCCAGCCCGGAGTCCCACCAGTAGCCCACGAACGCGTTGGCGAGAATGTGAACCAGGCTGCTCTTGGGGCCGGCGCGGCGTCCTCTCCCGGAACCGACCGCCGCCCCGGAGATCGTCATCCACTCCTGAAGGCTAAGCGACTCGGCGGAAACGGGGCCGCCGGCCCGGCCCAGAAACGGGTCCGGGCCAACCACGTTGAGGGGCTCAAGCTCACGGTCGGGTGACCGGCCATCCACCCAGAAGGCGTGCCAATCCCGCGACACGCTCACCCCAACCGGGCCGACCGCGACGTTTTCCGCGTGGCGGTCTCGGTCCGATCGATGAGAGGCCGTGTCGACCGTCTGATCCACCGCGCAGTTGATCAGGTGCAGCGGCCCACCGGCCAGGTGAGGCTGATACCGCGCCAGCGGCGCGTCGTCCCCGGCGACCGACTCCCGCCCATCAAGGGGCTGGCGTCGGGCGGGATTGACGGCCCCGAGGAAGTGGCGGGCGAGGCGGGCGACGTGGATGCTCATGGAGCCCAATCGGTTGATCAACGGAACGCATTCGCGCGAGCCGATGAGTAGACTCACGACCAGCGCCACGGCGGTAATCGCCAAACCCCGGGCGTAGGCGTTCCCGACTTCGTACGAGGCGTGGCTGACGAACGAGAGAACGACCAGCGGGAGGCCCACTCCAAGCAGCAGCGCCGCCGCCGTCCAGAGGTGGCGGCGCCCGGCCCGCCCGAGGACCGCCGTCCTTAGGAACATGGCCGATCCCAGGAGCGCGACTCCGGCCAAAACGAGCCACGCGGCGACGCGCTGGACGGTCGGACCGGCTTCGATCATCCGCGAGGCCAGCCAGCGGCCGAGCCCGTCGATGACGCCGAGGGTCGCCAGGACGAGCGTGACGCCCAGCCAAGTCGCCAGCCAGCGGGTCAGGTGGTCCCGGACCAGAGACAGCCGATAGGGGTTGTTTGGGTCGGCCGACCCCTCCGTCCGGCGGACCGCGGCCCAGGCCCCGATCGCCCAGAGCACCGCCGCCGCGAGGATCGCCAGCGGCAGCGGGCCGCCGGTCAGGAAGGTCAAGGCGGCTCCGACCACCGCCGCCGCCACGAGGGGGGCCGCGATGAACGACTCCGGCGAGTCTTGCGAGACGAGCCAGTAGGCGACCATCAGCGGTACCGCGGCGAGCCAGAGCGAGATCTCCCCCAGGACCAGCCAGGGCCCCGACCAACTTTCCGAGAGCAGCCGGGTCAGCGGCGCGAGCCCACCGATCAGATCGTCGGCGCGAGTCGCCAGGGTCACGATCGTTCGGCTGTAGCTCGCCGCGTTGAGGAGGCCGAAAAGGGCGAACAGCGACACCCCCAGCACCAAGTGGACCGTCAGGAGGCTCCGCAAAAAACCGGCGAAGTCGACCGCCTCATCCCCCGGTCCCACGTTGTTGGAGCGCCGCCGCAACCAGCCGACCGACGTCGAGTCGTGGTCGTTCAATTCCCGGGCCACCCGTTCCTGGACGGCCCCGGGGATCAGCTCCGGGTCTCCGGCCCGCCCCCGTCGCGTATCGAAGCACCGCCCGAGGAAGGCCCCGATGAACCCTCCCCCGGAGACCGTCGACAAGAAATCCACGTGGCGAAGCCAGCCCGCCTTGGCCAACGCCTGGAGCGCGCCTAGGCAAAACGCGGCGCTCCGGACGCCGCCGCCGGAGAGGGCCAAACCCAGGGTGTCCGGCGGCAGCCCCGCGGGCCCGTCGGGGTCGACGGTGGGGGGCGCGGGGCTCTCGTCGCCGGTCTCGGGGGGACGGAGTTCCAGGAGCCAAGGCCGGCCGGTCGTGGGCGCGGTCGATTCGGGTGGTTCGTTCAAAGCTCGTGCCCCGTCGTCAGGTTGTGTGTCAGCGCGTCCGCTCCCCCAGGCCCGCCACCCGTCGACGGGCGGCGACCAGTTCGGCCTCGGCCCGTTCCATCGCGGCCGGGTAGGCCCGCCGGGCGACGTGCTCCGGCCGCGATGGGTGGATCGGGGTGAGCTTCCGCTCGGTCGCGGCCGCGGCCGGCAGGTCGGCGACGGGTATCGGGTGATCCTCGGAGATCGCGTCGGCGGCCTTCTCGGCGATCGTGAAGACGTTCGAGACGAGGAAGAATCCCGGGATGCGCGGAAACACCGACGCGTCGACGACCCGCAACCCCGCAACCCCGCGAACTCGAAACCGGCTATCGAGCACGGCGAGCGGGTCGTTGTCGGCGCCGATCCGGCAGGTGCCGCTGGCGTGGTGGCCCCAGGCGGTGTGCTTGATCCATTCCCGGACGTCGCCGCCGAATTCCTCTTGGAGCCCCCGCGGGTGGATTTGCTCCTCGAACGTGTTTTTTTCCTTGCCCGCGCGGAAAATCCGATCGATCACGTCAACCCCCTCCACGAGCGCGTCGAGGTCCGGGTCGTCTTCCCCCTCGGGGCGCTCGGGGAAAAATCGGAAGTTGATTTCCGGCCGTCGCAGCGGGTTTCGGCAGCGGAGCCGCACATACCCGTCCCGGCTCCGGGTCCGGGCCTTGAGGATCATCCAAGTGATGGTCCGGCTATAGGCGTTCGAATCACCGGGGAGGCGCCGGAGCAGGGCGTCCGGGTCCGAGTAGCCGACGTAATAACCCTCGAAGTGGCCGACCAGCGCGAAGATGAACAGGTCGGGCATCGTCTCTTCCTGCTTCGATCGGACAAACATCCCCATGAGGCCACCGTTGGTGGAGTAGACGCCTCGTCGGTAGGCCGACGCCTCCGGGTGCTCGATCCAATGGCGCAGGCGCGCGTCGGGCTCCGAGGGAGAGAGGCTCAGGCCGTCGAGGCTGCGGAACCGATCGGTCACGGTGGTGACGATCGGCACCTCGTAGCGGTCCTGAAGGTTCCGGCCGACGCCGGGCAGGTCGACCCTCGGCTCAATCCCCACCTCGCGGAGGTGGTCCGCCGGGCCGATCCCCGAGAGCATCAGCAGTTGGGGCGAGTTGAACGCCCCGCCGCAGAGCACCACCTCGCGGCGACAGTACAGGCGGATCTCCTCCCGTTCGGGGTACGGCTCGGCCACCCGGGCGTTCTGGTCGGCCTCGTAGACGCGCGCTTGGGGGAGGCAACGGACCCCGATCGCCCGGGGCTCGGAGCCGTTGGTCGGGCCGTCGTCCAGGATGATCTTGGTGACGCAGTATTCGGATCGCAGATGCAGGCGATCCCGGTGTGGCGAACTCGGATCGAGGAGCGCGAGGAGTCGGTCTCTCGCGCTCGATCGCCGGCCGTTCGGAGTGATGGCGACCGGGATGCGGGCGACCCCCTCCGCGCTTCGCTCCAGGGTCTCCCAGTGATTCGGGTCGAGGGCCGGGAAAAATCGCCCGGCGACCACGGCGCGGAGCAATTCCCCGATCCGCTCGGCCCCGGACCGGGCTCCCCCCGCCACCCCGGCCAAGACGACCCGGAGCAAGCGACGGTCCCGCTTCATGAACATCAGGTCCGACAGCGTGACGTCGAGCCAGCCTCCGAACCCATGTCGGCCGTTCTCCCACCCGGTCCCCCCGCTGAACAGGGCCTTGAACCGGGCCCAAGGGGAGGGGCGGGCGTAGTGGCATCGCTCGACCCGCTGGAAGTATCGGCGCATCCGATCGCCCCGCCAGCTCTCGTCTCCGGTGGCCTCGGCGATCTCGTCGTAGTCCTCCGGCGGGCCGCAGATCGTGATCATGGCGTTGATGACGGTGCTTCCGCCGACGCCCTGGCCCCTCGGGTAGTAGAGCCCCTCCTCATCCCGGCGGGTTATCGGGGGGACACCCGGCTTGAGGCGGGTCTTCCAATCCCGACTCTGGCCGGGGTCGTGATCGAAGTGCTTGACGAAGAAGCGCAAGCCGTGCCGCGGATCTTCGCTGGCGGCCGGATGGAGCAAGGGCGCATCGGTCACCTCGACCTGGGCGCCGGCGGGCGGGGCCGGCTTCCGAGGGCCCATCTCGAGCACGAGCACGGTGTAGCCGCGTTCCGCCAGCCGGGCCGCGAGCGGAGCGCCGCCGGCCCCGGCGCCCACGACGAGGAAGTCGATCGGGGTCCGGTCGCGGTCCTTCCAATCGTCGGGGATGTCGCTCATGAGTCCGTTGCGTCCGGGGGTTGAGGCGGGGCCGCCGCCGGGCGAGGGTCAGAAGGTCTTGAGCAGCGCGATCAGCTCGCGCTTCTCCTCGTCGGTGAAGTTCCGCATGAACACATAATCGTGTCCTCGATCGGTGACGAAGTCCGGGCTCTTGCTGACTTGCATCAGGCGAGGGGCGACCCGCTCCTCGAACTCCCGACGGCGCTGATCCTTCGCCTCCGGGGAACGATCGGCGAGCGCTTTCTCGTAGTTTCTCGAAAGGAAGTTGACCAGGGCGTCGGACGCCGCGAGCCGGTCCTTCTTCGGGGCGTTTGGGTTGAAGTTGGCCACGACGTTGACCGGAACGCCTTCGGGGATCGGGCCGATCTTGACGTCCTCGCCCACGCCCGCGAGCGTCCGGCCCACGCCGAGAACGGCCGCCACCGACAGCGCCAGGCACAAGACGCCAACCCACCGCGTCACGAGCGCGCGGGCCCGCTCCGATCGGAACAGGCGAAGCGTGAAGATCAGGCCGGTCGCGCCGAAGAGCGCCAGGGGGAAGAGGATCGCCTGGAGCCGCAGCCCCGCGATGGCGCCTCCCGTCCCCAGATCCAGCAGCTCGACCACCGGCCAGAATCTCACCCAGATCAGGTAGACCGAGGCGATCGCCAGCGCGAAGCCGCCGACGGCGATGATCCACCGGAACGGGCCGAAGACCCAATCCAGCCACGAGAGCCTGCGCCCAAGCCGCTCCCGGGCCGCGACCAGCCGGTCGCTCAGCAGGAGGGTGATCCCCAAAATCAGGAAGATCAGCGCCGGGACCCAGGCCAGGAGCCGCATCTGCGACCGCGAGAGCCCGATCACGCCGCCGACGAGCATCGGGACCTGCGGGGCGTCGAACATGAGCCAGCTCTCCTCGGTCGTCCTCCAAATCCAGCCGCCGTCGCGCTCTCGCTGGTCGGCGGCCCCGAGTTGATCCGCGCGGGTCGGCCGCTCTGGATCGTCCACGGCCGCGTCGGCGTCCTTCCCGCGATGCCAGGCGTCGTAGACCGTGGTCGAAGAGCCGTCGCCGGGCCAATAGACCTGCTCGGAAGGCGTCCGGCGCTTCTCCGGCCAGAGCAGGCGCTCGATGGCGTCGTCGAAAGCCGCGAGCCGCCCCTCGACGCTCGGGTCGTTGTTGAACGCGCCCAGGGCGTTGTTGTGCAGAAACGGGGCGGTGGCCCAGATGCTGATCAGGGTCGGAACCCGATAGTAGCCCGGGCCGCCGCCAGGGGGCGAAAACGTCTTGGTCGCTCCGGAGAACGGGTCCCGATACCTGATCGGGCCGACCTCGCCGAGGTTCTGGTAGGTTAGCGACGCGAAGTCCTCCCAAACGTGGCCGAGCATGGAGTTGGTCGCCATCGCCCTGCCGGAATTGGTCTGGGGGATCGTGACCGGGAGCCGCTCGTCGATGGAGAGGAAGTTGTGGACCAGGACGTTCTTCTGCCGATGGTTCTCGTCGAGCAATGGGTTGCCGAGCAGGTCCCAGGCCGGGGACGGATACTCCCAGAACTCCCGGTGGTTGACCGCCTCGCGAGCCCATTCGGCGTAGGCGGGGGGGAGGTTGCCGTCGCCCCGGGTCAGGCGGACGCGGTCCTCGTGGGTCAGCCGGAGTCGGCGACGCCCCGCGAGGGTCTCATCCATCAGCGCTTCCCATTCTTCCCGAGTATGGGGCCTGTCCGGATCCGGCTTCTCGCCGATCGGCGAGAGGAACTTCAGATCCTCTCGGGGGACCAGCTTCTCCTCCAGCGCGAGCACGTCGCCGGGCTGGACGCTCGAGTGGCACGCGATGCATCCGGCGGCGAACACCCGGCGACCCACCGAGTAGTCGTTCTCGGGATCGCCAACCATCGGAGGCCCGCCCTCCGAGGCCTCGCCGCCCTCGTCGTCCGAGGCCTTGGCGTACCACGGCAGCCCCGCGCCCCGCAGGTGCTTGGTCAGCGTTTCCTCCCGCGCCTGTTCCCGCGGCGCGCCGTCCGGCCCGACGATCTGGACATCCTTCAGCCGCATCGGATCGGTGGCGGTCAGGAAGAACGCGGCCATGGGGGGAACTCGGATCCGGATCGCGTGCCAGTAGAGCGAATTTTCCGCGATGTCCGAGAGCTTAAACGGCCTCTGCTCGTGAAACCCGAAGAGCGGGTTGATCGTCCGAATCCATTGTTGGTGGTGTGTGCCTATATTGAGATAGACTCGGGCCAGGGCGATGTGGAGGCCGACGCTGTCCGACCCGTCGAGCAGGACGCGAGCCAGGTGTTTCGGGTTGTCGCCCCCCTCGTTGGTGTAGGCGGCGACGTAGGCGAGCGAGTCGCGGCTCAGCGTCTCCATCGGGTTGCGCCAGGCGCGGTCGAGGCGGCCTTGGAGTCCGAAGATCGCGTTCACCGTGTTCGGGTTGTTGTTGTTGTCGGAGGGGTGCCCGGAGGTGTCGACCGCGCCGGGGTTGTACGAGTCGAACACATGGTACAGATAGTTGTCCGGGCGGAGCGAGTTCCCGAACGCCACCCGCATCCGCATGTACTGGTTTCCGATGACGTTGGAGAGGTTTTCCCACTTGGGGAACTCCGGGTCGACCGGCGGCCTGAGCGGGTGCGGGGCGATGTGGCAGTATCCGCAACTCATCCCGACCCGATACGGCCGGATGGTGTCGGGCCGCGCCGCGTACCGGCGGCCCTCGGGGGTGTCGGAGTAGTACAGGTCCGGGTCCCACCGCCGCTTGGCGCTCTCATCGAACTCGGGGTTCGGGAACAGGCGCAGGCCGACCACGCCGGTGGGGTAGCCGTAGCCCTTGGGATCGGGGGGCGCCCAGCCCTCGCGGTCCTTGCGGTACTCCACGTGCGCGTCGACGCCGGGAGTGGGCTCGGTGACGGGCCTCGCGTAGCGGACCCCGTACGCCTTCTCCGTCTCTTCCGGGGTTGGAGGGCGCGTGCCGGGTTCGTTGATCAGGCCGGAGCGGGCGAACCTCGTCTCCCGCCCACGGTCGTCGATCAGCTTGAGCAGGTCGATGGTGCCGTAGCCGTGGCGGGCGAGCCAGTCCCACCAGGCCTCGTTTCCGCCAGTCCAGATCGCCCATGCGTTCCGGCCCTTGATCGCCTCGGCGCTCAGAGAGAGCGGACGTGCTCCGGGCTGGTCGGTGGCGCCGATCGCGTCCATGTCCTCGAAATAGTCGCGATGGGTGGGGGGATAGTAGGTCTCGGCCGCCTTCCGCCACTTCAACGGGTCCGAACCCGGCCCGAGGTCCGCGAATTCCCCCCCTCCCGCTCGGACGCGCTGAAGCGCTTCGTCCGGGGGAACCCCGCCTTCGCATCCCGCCGCGAAGGCCGCGAGGACCGTTGCCATTCCGATTCTGATCGCGTTCGATCGCATGGGAGGCGCCTCAACATGGGGGACCTGGGAAGCCGGTCGAGCGCGAGACCGGCTGGAGGATGCGCGAGCCGCCCTCGGGATTCATTACCGCCTCGGCGAGGCGTGGACGCGAGGCGGGGCTCCAAGGCGGCAACCGTCGTCGGTCGGGCATGTGACGCCTCCTCGGGTCGTCATGGAGGATGGGGCCTCGGCGGATCGTCGGGTCAGAGCGTCTTCATGTATTCGATGATCGCCCGCTTGTCGTCCTCGGGCAGGTCGGTGCCGTAGGCGGGGCCCTCGTGACCCACGTTGGAGTTGCCGGGCGTGGAGGTGTCGTACCGGTCTCCCTCGGCCTGAGCCTCGGGGCCTTCGAAGACGAACCCGGTGCCCCCCTTGATGTAGACGTCGTAGCCCCGGTGGAAGACTTTGGGCCGCTCGGTTGACGGGTTCATGAGGTCCTCCAGCGTGGGCACCGAGCCGTTGTGCAGGTACGGCGCGCGGAGCCAGAGGCCGTCCAGGGGCACCGAGGCGTAGCCGTCCTGCTTGACGAACGCCTGGAAGTCCCATGTCCCGTCGCGGGGCTTGTCGCGGGCGTATCCGTTGTAGCGCCTCACCGCCTCCTCGGTCCACATGTCGATGCGGTGCGGGTCGGTCCCGATCTCGTCGCGGGGGATGACCGTTCCGACGCGCTCCCCCTCGAAGGCGTGGCAGTCGGCGCAGAGGCGGTCATAGATCGGCTTGCCGCGCGCCGCCAGGTCTTGGTCGATCGGAAACGGATACTTGGGAGGCGGCAGCTTCTCGAGCCAGGCCTGCACCGCGTCCATCTCCTCCTCCGGCAGCGACTTGGTCGTCGCGCCGTCGCCGATGGCGCCCGAGTAGACCACCTCTTTGAGGTCGGTGTTCAGGCCGTCCCAGTGGTAGGAGAAGGGGAGCGGCCCGCCCGGCTTCGCGGCCCGGTGCGCCCCCAGGTTCCAAAGCGGCTGCATGTCGGAGTTGCCGATCGTGTAAAACCCCAACTCCTCCCGCTCGCGGCGCCAATCGATGCCGAGTTGGCGGAACTTCACCGGGTTGAACGGGTCGATGCGGCCGACCAGCCAGTCGGGCCGAGTGGCGGTCCAAGCGTAGCGCTCCCCCTGCTCGAGCAGGCCGCGCCGGGTCAGTGGGATCAAGACGTAACGGTAGAGCAGCTTCTCGATCGGCGAGAAGTCGAAGTAGTACTGCATGGCCGGCATCAGCGTGTCGGCGTTGAACCGGGGGTCCTCGGCGCAAGCGGTCAAGAACCGGATGTACTCGAGCGGACGGGCGCGGTTGCCGGGGCCGGCCAGCACGATTTGGCGCCGGGCGTCCGGCTCGACGCGGTAACTGGCCACGTGGCAGAAGGCGCAGTTGATGGCCACGCGGGGGAAGCCAATCGTCTTCTTCGAGAAGCCGATGGGCAGCTCGACGCCGGGCTCCCAAGGCATGCCGAACGCCGCGTAGCCGCCCTGCCTGGGCAGCTTGTCGGAGAAGACGTGGGGCAGCGCGACCCAGATGGGGTACGGGATGCCGTCCTCGTTCTCGGCGCCGATGGAGCCGTACTTGAAGTAGGTCGCGATCGGCTCGACGCCGGGCTCCGCCGCCAGTCGTTGTGGCGGTTCGCGGAAGAGCATCCAGTAGACGCCGAGGCCGACGAGCGCGCCCAAGGCGACGAGCGCCGCCAGTCCGCGCCAGAGGCGTCGGCGAATCTTTTGGCGCGTCTCGGGAGGGAGGGAGCGTGGAATCATGGGCGCGCCTCCACAAGGTCCAAGTCGACGGGGCCGCGGGAATAGGCGGCCAGCAGCAAGGCGCCCTCGATCAGACCGAAGGTCAAGTCGAGCAGGCCGAATGGCAAATAGTCTCGGTGGAAGCCCAGGAAGTAAGCCGCCCCGACCAACCGCGCCCCGACCGCCATCCAGGCCACCGGCCGGTAGGCGAACGGGTCGATGGCCGCCGGCAGGTACATCAGGCTCAGCAGGATCAACAGCAGCGAGGCGAACGACGGCCACAACTGTCCCGTCGCCAGCGGCAGGCCCACCAGCCCGAGCACCGCGTTCGGGGCGAACACCCCGGGGACGGCCAAGGCCAGGTTGACGACGACGCCGAGGATCACGGCCCAGCGGAATCCGATGGCGAAGCGATTCATGGCGTGTCGCCTCCCCCCTCCGTCTTGAGGTACTCGACCAGGGCGTTCTTGTCGGCCTCGTCGAACTCGAGACCGTAGAGATGCCCGCCGTTGCCGTTGCCGCCGTTGCCCGACGACCCAACCGCCTCCACTTCGTACGGGAACAGCCGGCGGCCGTCGGCCGAGATGGCGCGGTCGCCGCGGAACCCAACCCGCTCCGGGTCGTACTCGTCGTCGCCCCGGTAAAACGTCGTCGGCCGCCTCTCGGGCGGCTCCAAGAGGTCGCGCAGCGTCGGCACCGAGCCGTTGTGCAGGTACGGCGCCCGCGCCCAGATGCCGTCGAGGGGGTGGTTGGCGTAGCCGTTGGTCTTCCGGAAATGGTGGAATCGCCAGGGGTGGCCCACGCCCAGCGTGTTTTGGTTGGCCACCAGGTCGTCGGTGAACGAGTCGAGCCGGTGTCGGTCGGTTCCGATCGCGGAGATTGGCGTGACCTTCCCGACCTCGGAACCGGAGAAGTCGTGGCACGAGGCGCAGCTTTGCGCGCCCGGCCGGCTCGGATCGGAGTCGGCCGTGAAATAGATCTCCCGACCCCGCGCGGCCAGCGCCGCGTCGATCGGAAACGGGAAGCGGGGAATTTCCATCTCACCGGCGCGCGGGGTGACCTCTTGGCGAGCGACGGGGTCGGGCGGCGCGTCCGGGTCTTGGGGAGAGCCGATCCAGTCGGCGACCATCCGCATGCGGGGCAGGTCGACCGAGACGGGAGTCGCCCCCGCGCCGAAGGCGGCGCTGAGGTTTCGCTCGTGGACCGACGTGTTGTTGCCGTCCCAGTGCAGGCGCATCCCCTCGCGGGGCCGCTGGTTCCAGATCGACGGGAAGTCGGCGACGCCGTTGGTTCCGTTCCAAGGGTAGTTGAAGATCATCGTCCAGTAGGGGTTGAACGTGTCGATCCGGCCGGGACCCGCCGGCGGGTTCCGTTCGGTCCAGGCGAGCTGGGCGCGCCGGGTCAGCAGACCCTCGCGCACCGCGGGGATGGCGCGCTGATAGAAGAGCGCTTGGATCGGTCCCACCTTCCCGGCGGCCTTCATGTGCGCCATCAAGTAATCGACGGTGAACCGCGGGTCCTGGGCGCAGTCGAAGAGAAACTCGAAGTAGGCGGTGAGGTTGACCGTGTTGGCGGGCATCCCCAGGACGATGGCCCGCTCGCGAGAGAATGACGCGGGAGTGGTCTCGGCCCCGGACGAGGCGAACGTCACCGGGGTGTCGCGGTAAAGTTGAGCGGGATCCATGCCGTCCGACACCCTGATCGCGCCGACGTGGCAGACGGCGCAGTTCAGCCCAATCCAATCGACCCCGCGTCGGCGGACGCTGAAGCCGATCGGCCGTGGCCGTCCCGGCTCGGTCACGAACCCGAACTGGCGGTAGCCGTCAAGCGGACCGCGACGATCGGCCGGGATGGCCTGATAGGCGGATGGGTCGGGCAGGTGCTCGGGGAAGGCCGCGGGCAGCGCCTCCCAGAGTCCCAGCGGCAGTCCCCCATACGCCTCCGAGCCGATCGAGCCGTACTTGAAGTGATCGACCGGGTTGTCGTGGTCGCGGGGGATCTCGGCGAAGATGAGCCAGTAGACGGCCCAACCGAAGGCGAAAAGGGCGATGGCGACGAAGGCCTTGAACCGACGCTTGCGGCGCCGAAGTTCGCGCTCGAGCGGGCCGAGGATCTCGTTCTTATCCACGATCCACCTCCCCGTGTCCCGTCCGGTCGGGTTTGGGCGCGCCGCCGTGGCCGATGCCGCCACCGCCACCGCCCTCGGGCCTTGGCGGGAAGAGTTCGGGATGACTCCATGGGTCGGGCCGATAGACCGCCATGATTTGGTCGATCATCTGCTCGTAGGTGTCGTAGCGATTGCGGTCGTAGCAACCGAGGGGGCTTTCAAGGTCGTTGAGCAGGCATCGGTTGCAGTAGGTGCAACGATGCGTGTTGCGGATGGGCCAAACGCCGCCCTCTCGTTCGACGCGAGGCAGGTCGGACCAGTCGAGCCCCTGTTCGAAGAGCTTCGGCAGGTCGCGGTTGGCGATCAAGGGGCGGGCCATCGACACCGCGTCGACTTTGCCCCGCTCGATCGCGTCGCGGATGACGGAGGCGTCCTGGAAGCCGCCGGTGACGATCACGGGCGCGCCCGAGACCTCCCGCTTGATGGTCGCGGCGGCCTCGAGGTTGATCCCCTCGTGAATCTTGTCGTAGCGCAGGCCGCGGCGGTGGTTCCACCACCAGCGGAAGAGCGGGCCAAGGACCGGCGTGGTGAAGATTTTGTAGTTGAATCGGACCCGCGTGCCGCTGTTCATCATGCTGTCGTAATAGGAAATGGCCTCCCTGAGAGGAAAGTCGCCGGGCGGGTTGCGCGGATGTGGGAAGAGGCTGCCCGAGGAGATGTGGAGGGCGTCCGCGCCGGCCTCGACGGCCCACTTGCAGATGCGGACGGTCTCTTCAAGCCCATTGCCCCGCTTGCGCCAGGGAAACAGCGCGTTGTTGTGGTCGACCGCGTTGATCTTGAGTTGGAGGTGGAACTTCGGCCCCACCTCGGCCCGGATCGCCTTGATGATCTCAAGGACGAACCGGGCGCGGTTCTGGAGCGACCCGCCCCAGCGGTCGCGGCGGTCGTTGATGCCCCAACTTAGGAACTGGGTGATCAGGTAGCCGTTGGCCCCGTGAAGCTCCACGCCGTCGAGCCCGGCCTCTCTCGCCCGTCGCGCCCCGGCGGCGAAGGCGGCGATGATCTCCTGAATCTGGGCCTCCGTGGCGGACCGGCAGAGAATGCCGTGGAAATAGTCGGGGCGGTCGGTCGAACTGACCGAGCGCCGCATCCGATTTTCCACGCCCCCGTTGTCCTGCTGGCGGCCGGAGTGACTGAGTTGGAGCAGGAACCGGCAGTCGTGGGCGTGAACCCGCTCGCCGACCAGCCGCCAGAACGGGATCTTGTCGTCGTCGTCAATCATCGCGTAGCGGATCATGATGCGACCGCTCACCATGACCGGCGTGAAGGACGAGACGATGGCTCCCACGCCGCCCGCCGCGAAGCTCTCCTCCCAATTGACGCGGGCGTAGCCGCCTTGGCCGTTGTACTCATCGAACTGGCCCGACACGTTCGAGCGGAACAGGCGGTTCTTAACCCTCAGGCCGCTGGGGAACGCCAGTTCCTGGAAGATCGAGGCGTTCGGCCCCGCGTTCGGGTATCGCGAGTCGATCCCAACCACGCCGGGCGAGGCGGTCTCATGATGATCCATGGGCGTCGTCCTCATCAGTCCGTCGCCGGAGCGCTCCGCGTCGACGCCACCCGAGACATGGCTCGCGGCCCCCGGGCGGGGCGGACCTCAACGCGCGCAATTTCTCCGGATCAACACACGCCGGCGAGCGCTCGGCGCCCGTCCGGAAGGCCGATCTTCACTGCTTCCCCACGAGGTTGGGCCACCGGCGAGCGGCGGCGATCACCACCACTCTCCGCGCCCGCGCAAGGCTCGTTCTCGCCCTCTTGGAATTGTCCCACCGGGTGAAGTTCGCGGGGCGGAGTCATCCGAACGGAGTTCGCGAACGCCGAATCTGCATATCAACACGAAACCTATTCAGTTTATAGCAGGCTTGGAGCTTGTGGTCAATTTGATTCCAGGCTTTCTTCTTGAAAAACCTTCCAATCGCGTTCATGTTAAGAGTCGAAGTTTTGCTTTTGCGCGTTCCGGGGCAAACTAGGTCGAGTAAAGGGGCCTCTTCTTCGTCGTTTCGGAGTCCGCCTCTGGTCCGAGTCGAATTCGCCAAGTAATACTACGGCTGTGGCGAGCCTGGCGGCTCCGCGCCCTTCTTCTTGTCATGGCGTCGCCTCGCATGGGCTTGGCGAGCCCGACGCCAGACCGACCTTCCGCTTGGCCAAATCGAATCGCGAGTCTTGTGACGGAAGCATGAACCGCCTTTTGACGCGCCGGAGGGCAGTCAAGGGCAACCGACGCGGGGCGGGGGCTTGGATGGACGGTACGCCACATTCACGACCGCGCCCGCCAATGCCGCGAATTACCCGACTGATGCGGGGGGGCCGAAATATGCCAGGAAGGCGAGATCCGAAGCTAAGGCGAAGGGGGCATTCCAGTTCGCATTCGTTTCGCGAGTTGCTTGGCGCGGAATGAGGCTCATCGGTGGTCCGGGGCGAGCCGTCCGAGTTCCTTCACGGCGGGTCTTCCGTCGAGATTCGACAAATCCATTTCGACGAGCCCCACCGAGGGAGGACTTCGTTCCAGGGCCCGTCGGAATGGTCCGACCGGAGTTGAAGAGCTTTCGCCAGCACCACCGGCCTCGACCATCGTTGCCAATCAAACCGATCGGGTGGGTGATCCGATCCCCCAGCACGGGCGCCCCGGGCAACAGCGAAGCCCGCCTGCGGCGATCGACCGTGGTGGGTCGGCGCGAGAGATCAAGCGTCAGCCATTCGGCGAATCGCGCCGTGGGCGACCGCGGCGGCTGCGGGGCGAATTTCCTCTCTCCCCGGGAGAAGGATGCTTGGCGAGGCTTCCGCGTGGATAAGCAAATTTCGAGCCGAACAGTCTTGGGTGGTCGCCCCGCCGCGGGACTCTCGGGAGCGATCGTCGCGATTTCCGACGGCCTTGAGCGGCATCTCCTCGTGGTCGCCCTTGATCAGGAGGACGCGGCGTCGGTTGGAGCGGCATGCCCCCCACGACGGTCGC
>Ga0182742_1003442_pt1 | contig 15492 bp, 15 predicted proteins | sample eDN5th37CBELigMG_FD_128880 | JGI IMG/M metagenome (GOLD analysis project Ga0182742, IMG submission 128880) | Enriched Miracle-Growth compost microbial communities from Emeryville, California, USA - eDNA 5th pass 37_C BE-Lig MG (version 2)... ...
ATTGAAGTGAGCGAAGGAACTTCTTGCTGGAAGTGAAACTTTATGATAGAATCATTTTTTGTCAATTTGAAACTTTTTTCTTTTAAATTCGTATCCTTAAGTACAGAATGGACAATTGAGGGCAAAATATATAAAGAAACGCATATGGATATTAATGTAAGCAACTGGAGGATCGAAATGACAGATGCAATAGTAAATGTAATAGGAGCTGGACTTGCAGGCAGTGAAGCTGCTTGGCAATTGGCAAAGCGAGGTATCAACGTACGACTATACGAAATGAGACCAGTTAAGCAGACTCCGGCCCATCATACTGATAAGTTTGCCGAATTGGTCTGTAGCAATTCTTTACGTGCTAATACTCTGACGAATGCTGTTGGCGTTTTAAAAGAAGAGATGAGGATGCTTGACTCTGTCATCATAGGCTCCGCTGATGCAAGCTCTGTTCCTGCGGGTGGTGCACTTGCGGTTGACCGCCATGAATTTGCAGCTCGAGTCACCGAGCGTGTGAAAAATCACCCAAATGTTACAATTATTAATGAGGAAGTTACTCGCATACCAGATGGCCATACGATTATCGCGACGGGACCATTAACAAGTGAAGCTCTTTCGCAAGGTTTAAAGCAACTTACTGGGGAAGATTACCTCTACTTTTATGATGCAGCCGCACCAATTATCGAAAAAGACAGCATCGATTTGGAGAAGGTCTACTTAAAGTCTCGATATGACAAAGGCGAAGCCGCTTATCTAAATTGTCCAATGACTGAAGAAGAGTTTAATCATTTTTACGAAGCGTTAATTTCAGCGGAAACCGTACCGCTAAAGGAATTTGAGAAAGAAGTTTTCTTTGAAGGGTGCATGCCGATTGAAGTTATGGCTAATCGTGGAAGGAAGACAATGTTGTTTGGACCGATGAAACCAGTAGGTTTAGAGAATCCGAAAACAGGGAAGCGTCCATATGCAGTGGTACAGCTTCGGCAAGATGATGCTGCGGGCACACTTTATAATATTGTTGGGTTTCAAACCCATTTAAAATGGGGACCGCAAAAAGAGGTTATTCGCTTGATTCCTGGTCTAGAGAATGCAGAAATAGTGCGCTACGGGGTAATGCATCGAAATACCTTTATTAATTCCCCGAAGGTATTGAAGGCAACCTATCAATTTAAAAGTAGAGAAAATTTATTTTTTGCTGGACAAATGACTGGGGTTGAAGGGTATGTGGAATCGGCAGCAAGTGGTTTAATTGCGGGTATCAATGCTGCGAGATTAGTGTTAGGAGAATCGCCTGTACAATTCCCAACAGAGACAGCGATGGGGAGCATGGCGCATTATATTACAACGACTAATGCGAAAAATTTCCAACCGATGAATGCGAATTTTGGCTTGTTGCCAGATTTACCCGTCAGAATAAAAAACAAGCAGGAAAGAAACGAGATGTATGCAAATCGAGCGCTAGAAACAATTCAGAAATTTATGAAAAATTTGTAAACTCTATTGCTTTCTATTGCTACATTATGATACCATTTAGTAGCCTCTGTGGGGTGATAACGATTGACGGAAAATGTGAACATTTCTTTAAAGTTGTTTATTGAATATTTACAAATCGAGAAAAACTGTTCACAATACACAGTTGAACACTACCATCATGATGTAAACGAATTTTTTGAATTTATGAAGGAAGAAGCAATCCTGAATTTAAAGGATGTTCAATATTCAGATGTGAGGATTTACCTGACAAAGCTATACGAGAAACAGCTATCAAGAAAAACGGTAGCTCGCCGAATTTCCTGTCTTCGTAGTTTTTATCGGTTTTTGCTTCGAGAGAAACTCGTTGATGAAAACCCAATGGGCCTTGTTTCCATTCCGAAAGCGGAAAAACGTTTGCCTGATTTTTTCTACGAACAAGAGTTGAATTTATTCTTTGAATCTTGTGAAACGGATACTGCTTTAGGAAAAAGGAACAAAGCGTTGTTGGAACTACTTTATGGCACTGGGATTCGTGTTAGTGAATGTTGCAATATTCGTCTAACAGATCTTGATTTTTATCTTTCAACCGTTTTAGTACATGGCAAGGGGAATAAACAGCGTTATGTCCCGTTTGGAAGCTTTGCCCATGATGAACTTGAAAGCTACATACAGACTGCTCGTAAAGAATTGTTAAAAGGCAAAGAAGATCATGGCTTTCTTTTTGTTAATTTCAGAGGCGGAGCGTTGACCGATAGAGGAGTTCGTGAAATTTTAAACAAAATGTTTGAAAAATCTGCTTTGAATGGGAAAATTCATCCTCATAAGCTCAGACATACATTCGCGACACATATGTTAAGCAATGGAGCAGATTTAAGAACTGTCCAGGAACTATTAGGTCATGCTTTCCTTTCGTCAACGCAGGTTTACACTCATGTTACCAATGAACATTTAAGGCGGACCTATATGTCTACTCATCCAAGGGCATAAGTCAAAGGAGGAAATAGGATGTCTCAATTTCATGCGACAACGATTTTTGCGGTTCAGCATAAGGGGAAATGTGCGATGTCAGGGGACGGACAAGTCACTTTTGGCAACGCAGTTGTGATGAAGCACACGGCGCGTAAGGTGCGGAAGTTGTTTAATGGAAAAGTAGTCGCTGGTTTTGCTGGTTCTGTAGCCGATGCCTTTACATTATTTGAAATGTTCGAGGCTAAGCTGGAGGAGTATAATGGTAGTTTACAACGATCCGCTGTTGAGTTGGCTAAACAATGGCGTGGAGATAAAATGTTGAGGCAACTTGAGGCGATGTTAATCGTTATGAATGAAGACCATATATTACTCATCTCTGGGACTGGAGAAGTCATTGAACCAGATGATGGAATTCTAGCAATCGGCTCAGGTGGAAATTATGCTTTAGCAGCAGGCAGATCGCTCAAACAATATGCAGGTGAACATTTGACCGCACAAGAAATTGCAAAGGCGGCCCTTGAAATTGCGGCTGATATTTGTGTGTATACCAATACCAACATTATAGTGGAAGAACTGTAGGGAAGGAGAGTGTATGCATGAAAAATTCGAACAATCTAACTCCAAGACAAATCGTTGAGCGACTTGATCAATACATTATCGGTCAGAAGGATGCGAAAAAGGCAGTCGCGGTTGCACTGAGAAATCGATACCGTAGAAGTCTATTAGATGAGAGTATTCGCGATGAAATAAGTCCGAAAAACATCTTAATGATGGGTCCAACAGGGGTAGGGAAAACCGAGATTGCCAGAAGAATTGCTAAGATGGTGAGGGCTCCTTTTGTTAAGGTGGAGGCAACCAAATTTACCGAAGTTGGCTATGTGGGGCGTGACGTGGAATCAATGGTACGCGACCTTGTTGAGACAGCGGTTCGCATTGTGAAAGAAGAAAAAATGTTCAGTGTTAAGGAACGAGCTGAGGAAAATGCCAACCGTCGTTTGGTTGAATTATTGGTTCCATCAGCAAAGAAAAATGCTTCTTATAAAAACCCACTTGAGATGTTGTTTGGTGGAGGCAACCAGCAGCCTGAACAAGATTCTTCTGCTTCAACTGAGGAGATGAACCTTAAAGAAAGACGTAAGGCAATTCAGACCAAATTAGAAGCTGGTGAATTGGAAAATGAGGTTATAACAGTTGAAGTCGAGGAACAAGCGCCTTCAATGTTTGATATGCTCCAAGGCTCTGGGATGGAGCAAATGGGTGTTAATATGCAGGATGCCTTAAGCAACCTCATGCCTAAAAAACGGAAGAAACGAAAGCTTCCTGTGAAAGAAGCACGAAAAGTATTAACGAATGAAGAAGCTCAAAAGTTAATTGATATGGATGAAGTAACACTTGAAGCTACTGTTCGCGCAGAACAATCTGGCATTATTTTTATCGATGAAATTGATAAGATTGCCAGCAAGAGTTCCGGTGGAGGATCTGCTGATGTTTCGCGAGAAGGAGTTCAAAGAGATATCCTACCAATCGTTGAGGGTTCCACCGTTGTAACAAAATATGGGCCGGTAAAAACGGATCATGTGTTATTTGTTGCTGCAGGTGCCTTTCATATCGCTAAACCATCGGATTTGATTCCAGAACTTCAGGGGCGTTTTCCAATCAGGGTTGAATTGACAAAACTGACGGTAGACGATTTTTATCGTATTCTAGTTGAGCCTGATAATGCGTTAATCAAACAATATAAAGCATTATTGGAAACTGAAGGTATACAAATTGAATTTTCTGACGAAGCTATTCGTAAGGTAGCAGAGGTTGCCTATGAGGTGAACCAAAATACGGACAATATCGGAGCAAGACGACTTCATACGATTCTAGAGAAATTGCTAGAGGACTTAAGCTTTGAGGCTCCAGATATATCTATGGGAGAAATCCTAATCACACCTCAATATGTAGAAGAAAAGCTCGGAGCTATATCTAGAAACAAGGATTTAAGTAGATTTATTTTATAATCCGTTTTATCTGGCGATGGATAGGTTAAATAATATAGCAAGCATTAGCCGGTAAAAATGGCTGTAATAAATATAAAACATCATATAGGTTGTTATGCAAAATAGGAGGAAGAACTAATGGACTTACTATCAAAAACGAGAAAAATCAATGCACTACTTCAGAAAGCGGCAGGAAAACCAGTTAACTTTAAGGAAATGTCTGAGACATTGTCCGATGTCATCGAGGCGAACATTTTTGTTGTCAGCCGTCGTGGAAAGTTATTGGGCTTCGCTATAAATCAACAAATTGAAAACGACCGTATTAAGAAAATGCTTGAAGATCGTCAGTTTCCAGAGGAATATACAAATGGGTTATTCAACATTCAAGAAACGTCTTCAAATCTTGATATTGAAAGTCAATATACAATTTTCCCGGTTGAGAATAAAGAGTTTTTCAAAGCAGGATTAACAACAATTGTACCAATCATCGGTGGTGGGGAGCGCCTTGGAACCCTATTACTTGGTCGCGTAACATCTCCTTTTGAAGATGATGATCTTATTCTTGCTGAATATGGTGCTACTGTTGTTGGTATGGAGATTCTTCGTGAAAAGGCTGAGGAAATTGAAGAAGAGGCTAGAAGCAAAGCGGTTGTTCAAATGGCAATTAGTTCACTTTCTTACAGTGAATTAGAAGCGATCGAGCATATCTTTGAAGAGCTAAATGGCAAAGAAGGCTTACTTGTTGCTTCAAAAATTGCTGATCGCGTAGGGATTACTCGCTCTGTAATCGTAAATGCCCTTCGTAAGCTTGAAAGTGCAGGGGTAATTGAATCGCGTTCTCTTGGAATGAAAGGAACGTATATTAAAGTATTAAATGACAAATTCTTGTTTGAATTAGAGAAATTAAAAACGAAATAAGCAAATATCGTTCAAAATTAAAATCCTGTTCAAAGAATGAACGGGATTTTGTTTTTCGGTGAAAGTGTAATTTAGACTTGATTGTCATGTTCACATATGCTATATTATTAAACGGTGTTAATACACACGGTCATGGATTTAAGTGAATGGTGCTGAAATTTTCAGTTTTCACTAAAGTTGAAATGATCGGAGGAAAACAAACCATTAGGAGGAAAAAACATGTCAGTAATTTCAATGAAGCAATTGCTTGAAGCTGGTGTACACTTCGGTCACCAGACTCGCCGTTGGAACCCTAAGATGAAAAAATATATTTTCACTGAGCGTAACGGCATCTACATCATCGACCTTCAAAAAACAGTTAAAAAGGTTGAAGAAGCTTATAACTGGGTGAAGGAACTTGCTGGAGAAGGCGGTACAATCCTTTTCGTTGGTACAAAGAAACAAGCTCAGGATTCTGTGAAAGAAGAAGCAGAACGTTCTGGAATGTACTATGTTAACCAACGTTGGTTAGGTGGAACATTAACAAACTTCGAAACAATTCAAAAGCGTATTAGACGCCTTAAAGATATTGAGAGAATGGCTGAAGATGGTACATTTGAAGTCCTTCCTAAAAAAGAAGTTGTTCAACTAAGAAAAGAACAAGAGCGTTTAGAGAAATTCTTGGGTGGAATTAAAGATATGAAGAGCCTTCCTGATGCTCTTTTCATCATCGACCCTCGTAAAGAGCGCATTGCGGTTGCGGAAGCACGTAAGTTGAACATTCCTATCGTAGGTATCGTTGATACAAACTGTGATCCGGATGAAATCGATGTTGTGATCCCAGCGAACGATGATGCAATCCGTGCTGTGAAACTTCTAACTGGTAAAATGGCTGATGCTATCCTTGAAGCAAAACAAGGTGAAGAAACAGCTGAACCTGTAGAAGCGTAAGAGTGAGATTGGGGAAAGGTGATATAGGGATACCCTTTATCACCTTTTTTTAAAGTGAAAATGTCAAAGCGCTCTTGCGCTTTTAAGTTTAAATCTCAATAATAGTGACAAAATATGGAATAGGTACATATAAACACTACCTTAAGGAGGAAAAATCGTTATGGCAATTACTGCTCAAATGGTTAAAGAACTGCGTGAAAAAACTGGCGCAGGTATGATGGATTGTAAAAAGGCACTTCAAGAAGTAGACGGAGACATGGAAAAAGCAATTGATTTCCTTCGTGAAAAAGGAATTGCAAAAGCTGCTAAAAAAGGCGATCGTATTGCTGCTGAAGGTTTAGCTAGCGTTGTAGTTGAAGGTAATGAGGCTGTTATTTTTGAAGTAAACTCTGAAACTGATTTCGTTGCGAAAAACGTAGGTTTCCAAACTTTGGTAAAAGAACTTGGTGAGCATATCCTAAAAAACAAGCCAGCAACGCTTGAGGATGCTCTTGCACAAACAATGGAAAATGGCGTAACTGTTGATGCTCATGTAAATGCTGCAATTGCAAAAATTGGTGAAAAGCTTTCACTTCGTCGTTTTGCAGTAGCAACAAAAACTGATGCAGACGCATTTGGTGCGTATCTTCACATGGGAGGCCGCATTGCTGTTCTTACAGTTCTTGAGGGAACAACAGATGAGGCAGCTGCGAAAGATGTTTCTATGCACGTTGCAGCTTTAAACCCTAAATATGTTTCTCGTGATGAGGTTTCTCAAGAAGAGGTTGAGCGCGAGCGCCAAGTACTTACTCAACAAGCTCTTAACGAAGGCAAGCCTGAAAAGATCGTTGCGAAAATGGTTGAAGGCCGTCTTGGAAAATACTTTGAAGATGTTTGTCTTCTTGACCAATCTTTCGTTAAGAACCCAGATCAAAAAGTACGTCAGTTTGTTGAATCAAAAGGCGGTACTGTCCGTGAATTCGTTCGCTTCGAAGTAGGAGAAGGTATCGAGAAGCGTGAAGATAATTTCGCAGAAGAAGTTATGAACCAAGTTAATAAAAAATAATCTTAAACAAGTCTATCTTTCTGATCAGGGAACACTATGTGTTCCCTGTTTTTGGAGAAAAATGGGTAATCTAATCATATAGTGCTATGGACTGGCGCTTTCACATATCTATTTTACGGAGGTTTTTATGGGCAACCCAAAATACAAACGCGTAGTTTTAAAGTTAAGTGGGGAAGCACTAGCAGGTGATAATGGCTTTGGCATTAATCCTTCGGTGATTAAAAACGTTGCCGGACAGGTAAAAGAACTTGCAGAATTAGGTGTAGAGGTCGCTGTTGTTGTTGGTGGCGGAAATATTTGGCGTGGAAAAATCGGTGAAGAAATGGGAATGGACCGTGCAACTGCAGACTATATGGGAATGCTTGCTACGGTTATGAATTCGCTGGCTCTTCAGGATAGCCTGGAGCAAGAAGGAATTGAAACTAGAGTACAGACTTCCATTGAAATGCGTCAGGTTGCAGAACCATATATTCGTAGACGTGCAATCAGGCATCTTGAAAAGACTAGGGTTGTTATCTTTGCTGCTGGTACAGGAAATCCTTACTTCTCAACGGATACAACTGCAGCATTAAGAGCTGCTGAAATTGAAGCTGAAGTTATTCTAATGGCGAAGAATAATGTCGATGGAGTTTATTCTGCAGACCCACGCATGGATCCAAATGCTGTCAAGTACGATGAGCTCTCATACCTTGATGTTATCAAGGAAGGCTTAGCGGTTATGGATTCGACTGCTTCATCTTTATGTATGGACAACAGCATCCCATTGATTGTATTCTCTATAATGGAGGAAGGAAATATCAAGAGAGCTGTAATGGGTGAAAAAATTGGAACTATTGTTAGGGGGAAATAATCATGCCAAAACAAGTCATTGATAAAGTGAAAGACAGAATGACAAAAGCGATCCAGGCTTATACACGTGAATTGGCGTCAATCCGTGCTGGTCGTGCAAGTGCCGCTCTATTAGATCGAATTACGGTTGATTATTATGGGGCGCCAACTCCAGTAAACCAATTAGCTGGAATCTCAGTCCCTGAAGCTAGACTATTGGTGATTCAGCCTTATGATAAGGGAATTCTAGGAGAAATTGAAAAAGCTATTATGAAGTCTGATTTAGGAATCAATCCTACTAGTGATGGTTCGATTATTCGATTGGCAATTCCTCAATTAACGGAAGAGCGCCGTAAGGATTTAGCTAAACAAGTGCGCAAGGAATCAGAGGATGCAAAAATTGCTATTCGTAATATTCGCCGTGACGGAAATGACGACTTAAAGAAGCTTGAGAAGAGCGGAGAAATTACAGAGGATGGTCTTCGTGGCTATTCCGATGATATTCAGAAGCTAACTGATGAATTTATCAATAAAATTGATCAAATAACAAAAGATAAAGAAAAAGAATTATTAGAAGTTTAATTCTAAACATGTCTATGGAAAATTAAATATTTTAAAGACCCTCTTTTACAGGGGGTTTTTTCATAGATATGATAGTTGAGCTTTAAAAATAAGCAATTCTGTTTTTTAAGAAGAGCACATATTCTTTTTATAGAGATATCTTTTTTCATTTTTGGTATGATAGGAACATATGCTAAAAATCAGCCAAAAGACTATTACTTTTGGGGTGAGAGTATTATCCTGTTTAGGGGAGCTGTCTTATGTTAAATAAACTAAATCCCTGGAAGTCACACAATCAACCTTCCAGTCTCCATGATCGAAAAATACAAATAAAATCTCAAGAAGTCCCTGCACATATCGCTATTATTATGGACGGTAATGGGCGTTGGGCAAAGAAGCGTTCTTTGCCAAGAGTTGCGGGACATCATGAGGGGATGAAAGTAGTCCGCAAAGTCACTCGTCTAGCAAATGAACTTGGTGTGAGGACTTTGACCCTGTATGCCTTTTCGACAGAAAACTGGAAACGTCCAAAAATGGAAGTGGACTTTTTGATGAAGCTTCCAGAAGAATTCCTCGGATCCTTTTTGCCAGAATTGGTTAAAGAGAATGTTAGGGTAACGATGATGGGGAATACAGATCAACTACCAGCTCATACGCTAAGAGCTATAACGAAAGCAATGAATGATACAAAAGAAAATACCGGCCTGGTCTTAAACTTTGCTCTAAACTATGGAAGCAGAGTGGAAATACTTCAAGCTGTAACACAGGTCTTAAAAGATTGTGAAAATGGCACACTAGATAAGGATAATCTAAACGAAGAAGTTTTCTCATCTTATTTAATGACATCGGAGTTAGAAGATCCAGACTTACTTATCAGAACAAGCGGTGAAATCAGACTAAGCAACTTTATGCTTTGGCAGCTTGCTTACACAGAGTTCTTTTTTACAGATGTATTATGGCCAGATTTTAGCGAAGAACATTTCGTTGAGGCGGTCGAAGAATTTCAAGGTCGTCAACGTCGCTTTGGCGGAGTTTAATAAAGGTGTGAATTAGATGAAGCAAAGAATCATAACAGCAGTCATAGCAGCAGCAGTATTCCTTCCAATCGTGATAATTGGGGGACTCCCATTTGTTTTCATGGTATATTTACTTGCATCAATTGGGTTGTACGAAGCGTTGAAAATGCAAAATATAAAGCTGTTATCAATACCTGGCATCATTTCGCTTATTTTACTATGGATTTTCCTGATTCCAAGTGAACATATTCTTATCCTAGAGAATATGAGCTATTCAAAAATTGAGCTAGCATTATTGGCTGTTTTATTGTTTTTAACGTATACTGTCATTACCAAAAATCGCTTCACCTTTGATGATGTCGCGTTTTCGGTTATGGCCACTTTATATGTAGGAATTGGTTTTTACTATTTTATTGAAACCAGGGGCGCGGATAATGGACTTACATTTGTCGTCTATTCTTTATTCCTAATATGGGCAACTGATTCAGGTGCCTATTTTATTGGGCGTTCCATGGGCAAGAGAAAGCTGTGGCCAGAAATTAGTCCAAATAAGACAGTAGAGGGATTTATTGGTGGAATTTTTTGCGCAATCCTCATTGCGATCCTGTTTGCCTTATTTACTGATATTGGCATTTCAGTTTTAGTATTATGTTTAGCAACTGTGGTCTTGTCTGTTTTTGGTCAGATTGGAGATTTAGTTGAGTCTGCCTTGAAACGACATTATAATGTGAAAGATTCCGGAACTATTCTTCCGGGTCACGGTGGTATATTGGACAGGTTTGATAGCCTGTTATTCGTCTTGCCGCTCTTACACTTTATGAATTTGTTATAATGGATGAGGCTAGTACATTCTTTAATGATACTAGTAATTTGTAGGGAACATGTTCATGATTTGGTGTTCCGTTTGGTAAATTAGGAGTGGTATCGTGAAAAAGATAAGTTTATTGGGAGCAACAGGATCCATTGGGATTCAGACACTCGACATCATAAGAGGTCATAAGGAAGCCTTTCGATTAGTCGCAATATCAGCAGGGCGAAACTTAGATGCAGTCCGTAAGATTATTGTTGAATTCAAACCAGAGTTTGTTTCTGTTCAAGAGAAAATAGACTGTGAGACTTTACAAACTGAATTTCCGAGCCTGAAAATCGGTTACGGGAAAAGTGGAATTGAGGAAGCTGCTGTCTATAATAAGGCAGATATTTTAGTCAATGCTGTCCTTGGTAGCGTTGGCTTATCACCTACATTGAAAGCAATTCAAGCAGGGAAGACAATTGCGATTGCTAATAAAGAAACGTTAGTAACAGCTGGACATCTCGTGATGGATGAGGCTGCTCGGCATAATGTAGCGATTCTTCCAGTTGATAGCGAACATTCAGCAATTTTCCAAGCCCTTCAGGGTGAAAAACAAAAAAATATTGAACAACTTATATTAACTGCATCAGGAGGAAGCTTCCGGGACCGGAAACGGGAAGAGTTGAAAAACGTAACTGTCCAAGAGGCTTTGAATCATCCCAACTGGTCAATGGGAGCAAAGATCACCATTGACTCTGCAACAATGATGAATAAGGGACTTGAAGTCATCGAAGCACACTGGTTGTTTTCCATTCCTTATGAAAAGATTTCGGTTGTTCTTCATAAAGAGAGTATCATTCATTCAATGGTTGAATTCCATGATACTAGTATCATAGCACAGTTGGGGACACCAGATATGAGGGTGCCGATTCAATACGCACTTACATACCCGGACAGATTGCCTCTTCCTAAAGGGAATAGACTAAGTCTAGCCCAAATTGGGAAGCTCCATTTTAGTGAGATGGATTTTGACCGTTTCCGTTGCCTGAAGTTTGCCTACGAAGCTGGTTCGGCTGGAGGGACAATGCCTACTGTTTTAAATGCAGCTAACGAAGCAGCTGTTGCTGCGTTTTTAGAGGGAAGAATCACCTTCCTACAAATTGAAGATTTAATTGAACAAATGTTGTTCAATCATCAGATCATTAAGAATCCAGATTTAGAAACAATTCAAGAAGTTGATGAACAAACAAGAAAGTCGGTACTATCACTTATTTAAAAAAAGGTGGTCATTCATTTGAGTACAGTTATTGCCTTTATTGTTATTTTCGGGGCTCTCGTTTTCTTTCATGAACTGGGTCACCTGATATTTGCAAAACGCGCCGGGATTCTATGTCGGGAATTTGCAATTGGATTTGGTCCAAAGATATTCACACATAAGCGAAACGAAACAGTTTATACCATTCGTCTTTTGCCGATTGGTGGTTTTGTCAGAATGGCTGGCGAAGATCCAGAAATGGTGGAGATTAAACCTGGTCACAGAGTAGGTCTTCTGTTTGGCGATGATAATAAAGTCAATAAAATCATCCTAAATAATAAAGATAAGTATCCGGACGCCTTAGTATTAGAGGTTGAACAGGCGGATGTTGAACATCAGTTGTTTATCAAGGGATATGAAGATGGCGATGATGCTGTGCTTAAAAGCTTTTCATTAAGCCCTACTGCAGTTTTTATTGAAAATGGAACTGAAACACAGATTGCTCCTCATAATAGGCAGTTTTCATCTAAGACATTGGGGCAGCGAACCTTGGCTATATTTGCCGGTCCGATGATGAACTTCGTCTTAGCAATTGTTGTGTTTATGATTATTGCACTATTCCAAGGGATGCCATCAGACAAACCATTGTTAGGGGAATTAGCCTCTGATGGTTCAGCAATTGATGCAGGTTTAAAAACGGGAGATGTCGTTCAAAGCATTGAAGGGGCAGAAATTTCTAGTTGGTCGGATGTGGTGGAAATCATCCAAAGAAACCCTGAAAACGAGCTTGACTTTCTAATCGAGCGTAATGGAGAGACAATGGAAATATCCGTTACACCCGATAAAAGAGAGGTAGAGGTTGAAGGGGGCCAAAGTGAAACAATCGGAATCATTGGTGTATATGCACCAATTGAGAAGGATGCCCTGAAAGCCATTTTATATGGTTTCCAAGAAACCTATACGTGGACGAAGGAAATCATTGTTGCAGTTGGTAAGCTTGTCACAGGTCAGTTTTCAATTGATGCGCTAGCGGGACCGGTTGGAATTTACGAATCGACAAGCATTGTTGCTCAATCAGGTGTTTGGTATTTGATGAGATGGGCAGCGGTATTAAGTATTAATCTAGGAATTATGAACCTATTGCCAATTCCTGCTCTAGATGGTGGAAGATTGATGTTCTTTGCTGTCGAAGCGGTGAGAGGGAAGCCAATTGACCCTCAAAAGGAAGGAATGGTTCACTTCATCGGTTTTGCTTTGTTAATGCTCTTAATGCTTGTTGTGACTTGGAACGATATTCAAAGATTCTTCTTATAAACCGTTTAAATTTAAATTGAGATAGTAGCTTAGGAGCGCCCAATGACAGCGATGATTCCAATTGGGCGCTTGAAGCTGTTCTTTTTTGCCATTCGATTTTGATGAGGTGTAAATAATAAAATGAAACAAAGTATGACGTTAATTCCAACACTAAGAGAAGTACCAGCTGATGCCGAAATAAAGAGTCATCAAATGCTTTTACGAGCAGGCTATATTCGTCAAAATGCTAGTGGAGTCTATTCCTATTTACCACTAGGAAGAAAAGTATTACAAAAGGTTGAGACAATTGTACGCGAGGAAATGGATCAAGCAGGTGCTGTCGAGCTCTTAATGCCAGCCCTACAACAAGCGGAATTATGGCAAGAATCTGGCCGTTGGTATACGTACGGACCTGAATTAATGCGAATGAGGGATCGTCATGATCGTGAGTTTGCACTTGGAGCTACACATGAGGAAGTCATTACAAGTCTAATCCGTGATGAAGTGAAATCATATAAGCGTCTCCCACTAACTCTTTATCAAATTCAAAACAAGTTCCGTGATGAAAAGCGTCCGCGCTTTGGATTATTACGTGGCCGTGAATTTGTAATGAAGGATGCTTATTCATTCCATTCCACACAGGAAAGCTTAGACCAAGTGTATGACCGACTGTTCGAAGCGTATCAAAATGTATTCACTCGTTGTGGTTTAGATTTCCGAGCTGTCATTGCGGATTCTGGAGCAATGGGTGGAAAAGATACACATGAATTCATGGTGCTTTCTGAAGTTGGCGAAGACACAATTGCGTATTCTGATACATCTAGCTATGCCGCGAATATAGAAATGGCACCAGTTGTCATGGAATACGCGAAAAAAGATGAACCTGTAAAAGAAATGGAAAAAACACTGACTGAAAATAAAAAGACGATTGAAGAAGTAGCAAGCTTCCTTCAGGTGGAAGCGAAGGACTGCATCAAGTCATTGTTATTTAAAGTCGATGACCGTTATGTCCTTGCACTAGTTCGTGGAGATCATGAACTGAATGATATCAAATTAAAGAATCTATTGGGAGCTGCTACTGTTGAACTGGCAGAAGCAGAAGATACCAAAACTGTACTCGGTTGTACAATAGGTTCTCTTGGTCCGGTAAATGTAGGGGATGTAGAGGTTATTGCGGATCATGCTGTAGCAGCGGTAGTGAATGGAGTTTGTGGAGCCAATGAAGAGAACTATCATTATCTCAATGTGAATCCTAGTCGTGATTTTGAAGTGAGTCAGTTTGCAGATCTTCGCTTTATTCAAGAAGGGGATCCATCTCCAGATGGTTCAGGCAAGATTTTGTTTGCAAAGGGAATTGAAGTCGGTCACGTCTTTAAATTAGGAACACGCTACAGTGAAGCAATGGGTGCAACGTATCTTGATGAAAATGGTAGAACGCAGCCAATGATTATGGGATGTTACGGGATTGGTGTTTCCAGAACGATGGCTGCTGTTGTTGAACAATTCAATGACGATAAAGGTCTTATTTGGCCAACAACGCTTGCGCCTTTTGATGTGCACTTAATTGCTGTAAATATGAAAGACGGAGCTCAGGCTGAATTAGCTGAGGACTTATACGCTAAGTTAAAGATTGCTCGTTTTGATGTATTATTTGATGATCGTCAAGAGAGACCAGGAGTCAAGTTCGCAGATTCTGATCTTATCGGAATGCCAATTAGAATTACAGTTGGTAAAAAGGCATCAGAAGGAATTGTTGAGGTCAAGGTTCGGAAAACTGGCGATATGCAAGAGGTTCATGTGGACGAGCTTCAAAATACAATTGAAACGGTTATGAAGTCACTATAAGAAAATGAAGGGTCTCCTTTTTCATGAGGGAGGTCCTTTTTTATTTAGAATTGTAGAGGGAAAATTGAGGTGGATAAAGGTCATGGGGACCATATTAAAGGAGGAGTTAGAAGAGAAATGTAGCAATGGGTTTGATTGGTGTTCCAAAGGAAGTAGAATTAGTGAAGAAAGGTCACCAATAAGGTTGATTGGTGTCCCAAAGGAAGTAGAATTAGTGAAGAAAGGTCACCAATAAGGTTGATTGGTGCCCCAAAGGAAGTAGAATTAGGAGAGAAAGGTCACCAATAAGGTTGATTGGTGTCCCAAAGGAAGTAGAATTAGTGAAGAAAGGTCACCAATAAGGTTGATTGGTTCCCCAAAGGAAGTAGAATTAGTGAAGAAAGATCACCAATAAGGTTGATTGGTGTCCCAAAGGAAAGGGGATTAGTGAAAAAAGGTAACCAATCTATACCGATAAAAAGTTCCGTTATAGTCTACTGACTGATAGAAACCAACTCCGAAGTAGTAATCTCTTTTCAAAACACTCACTTCTAATCATTTCCTTCACTTTTCTTAGAGCATCTAAGTTATCAAGCTAGGGTTTTATGTTA
>Ga0182742_1003444_pt1 | contig 15476 bp, 19 predicted proteins | sample eDN5th37CBELigMG_FD_128880 | JGI IMG/M metagenome (GOLD analysis project Ga0182742, IMG submission 128880) | Enriched Miracle-Growth compost microbial communities from Emeryville, California, USA - eDNA 5th pass 37_C BE-Lig MG (version 2)... ...
AAGCAGATCGAGCACTTCTTCGAGCACTACAAGGACCTGGAACCCGGCAAGTGGGTGAAGATCGCCGGCTGGCAGGGTGTCGACGTCGCCAAGACGCTGATCGTCGAGGCCATCGAGCGCTACAAGGCGGAAGCGAAGTAAGCTTTCGGCCTGAAAAGCCTCGTCAGCGCGGCGCCGCGCTTTCGAGCCTTGCGAAAACATCCTCCGGGTCGCCCTCGATCCGGAGGATTTTCTTTCTCTGGGTGTCGCCGCTCACAAGGCTCACGGACGATTTGGGCACGCCGGCCGCCTTGGCGATCAGCACTGTCAGCGCCCTGTTGGCCTTGCCCTTGTCCGGCGGGGCGGTGACGCGGGCTTTCAGATAGGCCTCGCCGTCGGCACCGGTTTCCCAGCCATCGATCGCATCGCGCCCGCCGTTCGGCGTCAGCCGAACCGTCAGGCGGATATGGTCGCCATGGCGCCGCAGCGCCTCAGTCACAGGACGGCGGGCGCCAGCACGCTGCGGATCAGCTGCTCCAGGAAGAACAGGATGACAAGCACGACGAGCGGGGAGAGGTCGACGCCGCCAAAGTCCGGCAGGACGCGACGGATCGGCCGGTAGATCGGCTCGGTGAGCTGGTAGAGCGAGCGGCCGATGGTGGCGATGACCTGATTGTTCGTGTTGATGACATTGAAGGCATAGAGCCAGGAGAAGATCGCCGAAGCGATCACCAGGAACCATGCGATGCTGATGATGAACAATAGGGTGTTGATGACCGCTATCATTGACGTCTCCAATTGAGTTTCGTCCCGACATGTAGCCATTGCCGGCTTCGCCAGCAAGGCCGTGGCCCGGGCTGCGGCGCAACATGTTTAATGTGGAGGCATCGTCTTGCCGCGCGGCGGCCGCCTTGCGCCTTGACCGAACGGTTCAGGCCTCGTGGAAGATCCGCTCGAGGAAGGCCGTCATCCATAATCTCAGGGCCGTGTCATGCACCAGCCGCCCGTCGAGATGAAGGCTGCCGACCTGCGCGCCCGGCAATTCGAAGCGATGCGCGCCGCGCACCACCCAGCGATGCATCATGGCGAGCGTCAACTCGCCATGGAACTGGATGCCCCAGGCATTTTCGCCATAGCGGAACGCCTGGTTCTCATAGTGGTGGCCGGTGGCCAGCAGCGTGGTGCCGCCCGGCAGGTCGAAGCCCTCGCGGTGGAACTGGTAGACCATTTCCGGCCAGGGCATCAGCGCCGTGCCCGCCTCGGTCGGCTTCAGCGGATACCAGCCGATCTCCGTCCAGCCGTCCGCGTGGCTCGATACGGCACCGCCGAGATGCTTGACCAGCATCTGCGCGCCGAGGCAGATGCCGAGGAAGGGGCGGTTTTCCTTGAGCGGTACGGAAAGCCACGCGATCTCTCCAAGAAGGTAGGGTTCGTCGTCATTGGCGCTCATCGGCCCGCCGAAGACCACGACGCCCGCGTGCCCGGCAAGCGTTGCCGGCAGCGGATCGCCCAGCACCGGGCGGCGGATGTCCAGCGCATGGCCCATCTGCTGCAATATCTGCCCGACGCGACCGGGGCTGGACGTTTCCTGGTGCAGGACGATCAGGACGGGGCGCTTGCGATGCGGCTTGCGGGGAGAATGAAGCATGGCTCAGCCTTCGTTCGGCTCCTCCTCGCCGGCCGCCGCGCCCACCCGTCCGGCCACTTCCTGCCGCTTCATGATCCGCTCACGGCCGGAAACGCCGAGAAGATCGGCAATGCGCCAGATGGCGTGATCCTCCATCTCGCTGCGCTCGCCATCGGCATAGACGATCTCCCACAACAGGCCGATCAGCGCAACGCGCTGCTCCTCGGAAAGCTGGCGCTTCAGCTCCGAGGTGAAATGGAAAAAGTCGATCGCCTCGCTCTCGGCGTCGCTGCCGGCGGCAACCAATGCGTCGAGTTCGGCCTCGCTTACGCCGTAAAAGGCCTGGAACCGCTCGCGCAGCGCCGACTTCTCCACTTCGAGCGTCTTGCCGTCCGCTTCCATCACCTGGATGCAGAGCGCCATGACGGCGATCCGCGGATCGTCGGCGGCGAAGGTCGGCTTGGCGTCGCCGGCAAGGCTCGCGAGAAAATGCTGCAAGCGTTCGAACATCGATTTCAGCCCCGTGCCCGCCTTCAGAACAATCTGAAACTGCTGGTGCCGTCCCGCTTGAGGACGGTGCCTTCCTTGACGCCCGGATCGTCCGGCAGGCCGAAGAAGGGACGCTCCTCCTCCTCGGCCGGCGGGGTTGCCAGGGGCTTTTCCGGTGTCGCCGTCCTTGCCGGCGCAGGTTCGGCGACGGCGGCGACGATCACCGGCTTTTCAGGCTCCGGCTTCGCCTCCACCACCGGCTCCTCGTCCCTTGTCACGGGCTTGGTCTCGATGGCAAGCGGTGGCAGGGTGCGGATCGCCTCGTCCACGGCGGCGGTAGAGCCCTCCTCGATCGGTCCTTCGAGCGCGCTGACCGGCGTCTTCCATTCGAAGGCGTCGAGGCGGCCGGTGACGGGCGAGACGGCGCGCCATTCCGGCGCGGTGATGCCGTCGGCCGTCCAGGCCGGATCGCGCGGCGCCTTCAGCGCCTGGTTCATCCAGTGGCGGATGCGGCCCTGGTCGCCGGTCTCGGCATCTTCGATATCGGCCAGAAGCAGGAAGGCGCTTTCACGCGGCGACAGCCGCGCGGCAGCTTCCGCCTTGCTGCGGGCGCGGGCGAAATCGCGCGTTTCCAGCGCGGCCTCGGCGACGGCATAAAGCGCTTCGGCATTGTTCGGCCGCATGGCCTCCAGCTTTTCCGCCCGTTTCAAGCGGTCGCTCGCCGAATCGCCGCTGCGGGCGCGGACATAGAGCTTGGCCACATCGCCATGCGCCGTCGCCTTCCAGAGCCGTTCGAGAATGGCGGCGGCCTTGCGCAGATTGTCCTCGCGCAGATAGGCCTTGGCGGCGATGAGCCCGGCGGGAACGAAATTCTCGTCCAGTTTCAGCGCCTGCTGCGCATCCTCGCGCGCACCCTTGGGGTCTGCGTCGAGCCGCGAGGCGGCGCGGGCGGTGAGCAATACCATCTTGCGGCGGGCATGCGCCTTCTTCTCCTCGGCCGAGCCAGAGCGGCCGTCGCCGAGCAGCTTCAGCGCCTCGTCCCAATCGCCCGCCTCGGAGCGGTATTCCAGGGCCGCCTCACTCGCCCAGGCGAGCTGCGGCGCCTTTTCGGCGGCGCGTTCGGCATATTGCCGGGCGGCCTCGTTGGCGCCGAGCCGGCGGGCTTCCAGATAGAGGCCGCGCAGGCCGAGTTCCCGCGTCTCCGGATCGTCCGCCATCAGCTCGAATTTCTTGCGCGCGTCGTCGTAGCGGCCTTCGATCATGGCGGCCTGCGCTTCGAGCAGATGGATCAGCGGTTCCTGGTCGGCGCTGAGAAGACCCTTGGTGCGCGCATGCATCTTTCGCGCCGTCACCGCATCCCCGGCCCCGGCGGCGATGAGGCCGGTCGACAGCGCCTGGTAGCCGCGGTCGCGCTTGCGGGCGCGGAAATAGCGCTGGATCGAATGGGGGGACGTCCAGACGACACGCACGATCCACCAGGAGAGCATGACGGCGGCGATCAGCGAGACGACGAGCGTGGCGGCGACCATCAGGCTCATGTCGGCCCGCTGGCCCTGCCAGATGATGGAGAGCTCGCCCGGTCGGTCGGCAAGCCAGGCAAAGCCGGCGGCAAGTGCAAGCACGAAGAGGGCGAAGACCAGAATGCGAATCATGAAGCCTGTCTCCTCAGCCCTGATTGCCGGCGGCGCCGGTCTTTCCGTTGAGGGCGCCGGAAACGACGGCGCCGATCAGGTCCTCGACGCTCACGCGCCCGTCGAGCTTTCGCTTGTAGTCCGCCGCCGCGGCCTGGCCTTTTTCCGGCAGGGTTTGCCACTCGATCTGCGCGCCCTTGAAATCGCCGTTCTGCAGCTTGTTCTCGATGCGCGCGACCACCGCTTCCGGCGTGTCGCCCTCGATGCTGCCGACCGGCCGCACGCGGATCGCCGAGGTGGCGCTCGCCATCAGGCGGTTGAAAATGCCCTGATCGCCCTCCGGCTGGTGTACGGCGTCGAGAATGGCATCGGCCGTCGGCTGGAAGTCGCGCACGAGATCCGAGCGCGAAGGGACGCCGATCGCGGCGTGCTCGCGCAGGCCCGCGAGCGAGGGATCGTCCGGCGAAATGCTGGCGAAGGCTTCGAGTTCGGCGAGATAGGGGCCGCCACGGTCGATGGCGGTCTTCAGCGCGCTGGCGGCAACCGCGCGGGCCATCTCGACGTCGCTGCGCGGCTCGTCGAGCTTCTGCTCGGCGGCGGCGATGCGTTCGGTGAGCTGGCTTTCGGTCGAAGTCATCGCTTCGGTGGTGCGTGCGACGTCCTGGCGCAGCGATGCGAGTTCGGATGTCAGCCGGCCGACATCCTCCTCAAGCTTTCCGACGGCTTCGGGAGCGACGCTCGCCGTATCCGCTTCGCCGGCCGATTTTTCCAGGTCGGCCAGGCGGGTTTCGAGCGGCTGCAGGTCGGGCTGGCTCGCGGCCGTCGTCTCGGAAAGCCGCGTCTTCAGCGCCTCGACCTCGTTCGAAAGAGTTGCGATGGCGCCGCTCTCATCGGCCCGCTGCGGTCCGAGCGAGGGCAGGTAGCCGCCATATTGCAGGCTGCCGGCGCCGAGAAGCGCGATCAGGCCGCCGAGAATGCCGGCGGCAAGCGGGCCGGCATTGCCGCGCTGCGCAGGCGGTGGCGTCCCGGCACGCGGCGGCTCCTCATAGGTCGCGCGGGCCGGTTCGATCGGCTCGGCCTGCTCCTGGGCTTCCCCGGCTTCGGCCACGGTTTCCGCAGGCGGGTCTTCGGGCGGCGGCGGCGTTTCGCCGCCGGCGGTTTCCGCGACGGGCGGTTCGCCTTCGGCGTGGACTGGAGCGGCTTCGAGGTCGATCGTCACAGGCTCTTCGCCAGTCTTCTTGCGACGGGACGGGGTTTCCGGTTCCATGGCGACCTCCTCGCATTCGGGTGCATTGCACTAAACGTAGACAGGGATGGCAGCAAGGGAAAGACCCCCGCCGCAAATTCGTCCGCAGGCGCTTGCGGTTAGAGGAGATCCAGCAGGCTCTCCTCATTGGGTGACAGGGCGACCACGGTCAGTGCCGCAAAGCGCTGCGGCACGGCTTTGGCGACATTTTCGCTCATGCAGAGCATGAGGGTGGACAGGAAGCGCTCCGGCGCCTCTTCGAGCGGCGGCAGGCTGAAAAAGGCGCGGGCGCTTTCGCGGGAATAGAACAGAACCGCATCGGGCACCGGCTGCAGCAGCGCGCTTTCGATATCGGCGGCGCCCGGCGTGACGGGGGTCATGCGATAGGCGGCTACGGTGCGGAGGGGGATGCCCGCCTCCGCCAGGCGGGCCTCGAAGCCGGCGGCCCGCGGCACGCCGGCAAGATAGAGGATCGGCTCGGCGGGCATGCCGAAATCCCGGCAATGCGCCACGATCATGTCGGCAAGGTCCCTGCCGTCGCCGCCCGGCGTCAGCACGGTGCGAAAGCCCGCCTCTCCCGCTGCCTCAGCGGAAGCCTGGCCGACGGAAAAGACGGTGGTCAGGAGATGCCGGTCGAGCGCATCTCCGATCCTGCCGAAGAGCCGCGCCACTTCCGCGCTGGTGATGGCGATGGCCGAGTGACGCTCGGCAAGCGCCGCCTTCACCGCCTCGATATCGTGCTCGGGCCGGGACAGCGGCAGGCGGGCGGTCTCATGGCCCAGTGCCGCAAGCTTGCGCGCGGTGCGGGCCGCCGCCTGCTCCGGCCGGAGGACGAGGACGTGCACGGCTCAGCTCCAGCTTTCGAAGAAGTCCGCTCCCGCCTTCTCGCGGATCGCCTGCCCCGCCGCCTCGCCGAGACGGGCCGCCTCGCTTGCCGGGCCGCTGATCTCGATATCGTGGTAGCGGCTGCCGTCCGGCGTCAGGATCGTGCCGTGGAACTGCAGGCGATCGCCGTTGACGGTCGCATAGCCGGCGATCGGCGTGCGACAGGAGCCGTCGAGCGTGGCAAGGAACCCGCGCTCGCAGGATACGGCGGCATGGGTCGCCGGATCGCCGATGGCGGCCAGCAGGTCGTTCATGCGCACGTCGTCGATGCGGCTCTCGATGCAGATCGCCCCCTGCGCCGGTGCGGGCGGGAAGAGGACGGGATCGAGGATCTCGGTCGGCACGTCGAGCTTGCCGAGGCGCTTGAGGCCGGCATAGGCGAGCAAAGTGCCGTCGGCCTCGCCCGCCGCGAGCTTGCCGAGGCGGGTGTCGACCTGGCCGCGAAAGACGATGACGTTGATATCCGGCCTGCGGCGACGGATAAGGGCCTGGCGGCGCAGCGAGGCGGAGCCGACCGTGGCGCCTTCGGGCAGGTCGAGAAGGCGCTTCGTGCTGCGGCCGATGAAGGCATCGCGAACGTCCTCGCGCGGCAGGAAGGCGGAAAGATGAAGGCCGTCCGGCAGCTTCGTCGGCATGTCCTTGGAGGAATGCACGGCGAAATCCAGCTCGCCGGAGGAAAGCTGCGCCTCGATCTCCTCCGTGAACAGGCCCTTGCCGCCGATCAGCGCCAGCGAGCGATCCGTGATGCGGTCACCCTTCGTCGAAAGCACGACGATCTCGAACATCTCCTCCGGCAGGCCGTGCGCGGCCATCAGGCGCGCGCGTGTTTCGTAAGCCTGAGCGAGCGCCAGCGGGCTGCCGCGCGTACCGATCCTGAAAGGTTTTGTTTGCATCCGCCTTGTTCCGTTGTTACCGGGATGTCTCGTAACCGGGTTTATCGCCCATCGCAATCGATCCAAGTGCTTCATGTCGTCCCATCTGACCATTCTCGGCATCGAAACGAGCTGCGACGAGACCGCCGCCGCCGTCGTCATGCGCGATGGAGAGGGAAGGGGCGAGATCCTGGGCGAGGTCGTGCTCAGCCAGCTTGAAGAACATAGCGCCTATGGCGGTGTGGTGCCGGAAATCGCCGCGCGCGCCCATGTTGAGGCGCTCGACAGCCTGATTTCCGAAGCGCTGCTGCGCGCCGGGCGTTCCCTGCAGGATGTCGACGCCATCGCGGCGACGAGCGGGCCGGGGCTGATCGGCGGCCTCATCGTCGGGTTGATGACGGGCAAGGCCATCGCCCGCGCGACGGGCAAGCCGCTCTACGCCGTCAACCATCTGGAAGGCCATGCGCTGACGGCGCGGCTGACGGATGGTCTTTCCTTTCCCTATCTGATGCTGCTCGTCTCCGGCGGCCATACCCAGCTCGTGCTGGTGCGCGGCGTCGACGATTACGAGCGCTGGGGCACGACCATCGACGATGCGCTTGGCGAAGCCTTCGACAAGACGGCGAAACTGCTCGGCCTTCCCTATCCGGGCGGGCCTGCCGTGGAGCGCATGGCCAAGCGGGGGGATCCGGAGCGCTTCACCTTCCCGCGTCCGCTGGTCGGCGAGGCGCGGCTCGATTTTTCCTTTTCCGGCCTCAAGACGGCGGTGCGCCAGGCCGCGCAATCCATCGAGCCGGTGACGGACGAGGACATCGCCGATATCTGCGCCTCGTTCCAGCGCGCCGTCTCGCGTACGCTGAAGGACCGGATCGGCCGGGGGCTCGAGCGGTTTCGCACGCTTTATCCGGATGTGCAAACACCGGCGCTGGTGGTTGCCGGCGGCGTGGCGGCCAATGCGGAACTGCGCGCCACCTTGCAGGCGCTTTGCGACAAGAATGGGTTCCGCTTCGTCGCGCCGCCGCTGGCGCTGTGCACCGACAATGCCTCGATGATCGCCTGGGCGGGGCTGGAGCGCATGGCGGCCGGCCTTGCACCGGACGACCTTGCCGTCGCGCCGCGCTCTCGCTGGCCGCTCGATCGCGAGGCGGCGACGAAGCTCGGATCGGGCAAGCGGGGAGCCAAGGCATGACCGTCAGCCGCAGGATCGCCGTCATCGGCGCGGGCGCCTTCGGCACGGCGCTGGCAAGCGTCGCCGCGGCCAGCGGCGGCGACGTCGTGCTGATCGGCCGAAACGCCGAGACCGTCGCGACAATGCGCGCGTCGCGGCGCAATGAGAAGGTGCTGCCCGGCATCGATCTGCCGGAAGCGCTTGCCTACAGCGACGATGCCGGCGCGGCGCGCGGCGCCGACATCGTGCTTTTCGCCATGCCGTCCCAAGCCCAGCGCGAGGCGGCGCGAAGCCTTGCGCCGCTGCTTGCGCCGGGCACGGCGGTCGTCGTCTGCGCCAAGGGCATGGAAAAGGGCACCGGCCGGCTTCTGACGGATGTGCTGGAGGAAGAACTGCCCGGCCGCGAGATCGCGGTGCTGTCAGGCCCCGGCTTTGCGGCCGATATCGCCAGAGGTCTGCCCACCGCCATGGTGATCGCGGCGCGGACCGCCTCGCTTGGCGCCGCGCTGGCCCAGGCGCTTTCCGGGCCGACCTTCCGGCTCTATCCCTCCACCGATCGTGTCGGCGTGCAGCTCGGCGGCGCCCTGAAGAACGTGCTGGCGATCGCCTGCGGTATCATCGAAGGGGCCGAGCTTGGCGATTCGGCGCGCGCGGCGCTGATCTCGCGCGGCCTTGCGGAACTGTCGCGCTTCGTCGCGGCTCATGGCGGGGAGGGCACCACGGTGATGGGTCTTTCCGGCCTCGGCGACCTCGTGCTCACCGGAACGAGCCATCAGTCGCGCAATCTGCGTTTCGGCATCGCGCTCGGCCGGCATGGCGATGCGGCCGGCTGGTCGGGCGATCTCGTCGAGGGTGCCTTCGCCGCTTCGGTCGCCTCCGGCGTGGCGACGGAAAAGGGCATCGACATGCCGATCACCGATGCCGTCGCCCGGATCATCGACGGCACGCTCGACGTGAAGACCGCCATCGGTAAGCTCATGACCCGCCCGATCACCCAGGAATGACAACGGAAGGATCGTTTCATGCATTTTGCATTCCTCTGCCAGGACAAGCCCGGCGCGCTGCAGGTGCGCCTCGATACGCGCCCGGAGCATCTCGCTTATCTGAACGGCCTCAATGCCGACGGCAAGCTCGCCTTTGCCGGCCCGTTCCTTGGCGATGACGGCAAGCCGACCGGCAGCCTCGTCGTAGTCAAGGCTGAGACGATCGAAGAGGCGCGGCAGATGGCGCAGAATGACCCCTATGCCAAGGCCGGCCTTTTCGCGAGCGTCGAGGTGAAGGCCTGGAACTGGGTCTTCAACAATCCGGAGGCATAGGACCCGATGGCATATTGGCTCTACAAGTCCGAACCCTTCAAGTTCTCCTGGGAAAAGCTGAAATCGAAGGGCGAGGCCGGCGAGGAATGGGACGGCGTGCGCAACTACCAGGCGCGCAACAACATGCGGGCCATGAAGATCGGCGACAAGGGTTTCTTCTACCACTCCAACGAGGGGCTGGAAGTCGTCGGCATCACGGAAGTGTGCGGGCTGTCGCATCCCGATTCGACGGCCGGCGACGATCCGCGCTGGGATTGCGTCGACATCCGCGCCGTGTGCGACATGCCGCGCCCCGTCTCGCTGAAGGACGTCAAGGCCAATCCGAAGCTCGCCAACATGTCGCTCGTCACCTCCATGCGTCTTTCGGTACAGCCGGTGACCGAGGACGAATGGCTGGAGGTCTGCCGCATGGGCGGTCTCGACAATCCGCCGCGTTGATGTCTCCCGTCCCGGGTACTGAAAAGCGACGCGGGCGTTTCGGAGCCACGCTCCCGTGAGAACGGATCCCGAAGACTTCGTCCGCGACAATACGGACATCCTGTCGCCGCCGCATGTGCCGGAGGTGCGGCTTCGGCTTGCCACCGAGGCGCATGATCTCTGGCTGAAGACGGAAGAGGAGCTGGAGGCGATCGGCCTTCCGCCGCCCTTCTGGGCCTTTGCCTGGGCGGGCGGGCAGGGGCTCGCCCGCCATGTGCTCGACCATCCGGCGGCGGTCGCTGGCCGGTCGGTCCTCGATTTTGCCAGCGGGTCCGGCCTCGTCGGCATCGCGGCGCGCATGGCCGGCGCGGCGCGCGTGCTGGCGGCCGATATCGATCCGTGGAGCGAGACGGCGATCTGCTTGAACGCGGCGCTCAATGGTGTGGACGTCGCCCATACGGCGCAGGACATGATCGGCCGGGACGAGGGCTGGGACGTGGTGCTCGCCGGTGACGTCTTTTACGACCGCGCCTTCGCCGAGATGATCGTTCCCTGGTTTTCAGCACTGGCGGCCCGGGGCGCGACGGTTCTCGTCGGTGATCCCGGCCGGGCCTATTGTCCGCGTGACAGAATGGAGGCGCTCGCCACCTATAGGGTGCCGGTGACGCGGGCGCTGGAGGACAGCGAGGTCAAGAAGACGACGGTCTGGCGGTTTACGGCCAACCCCTGAAACCCTCCCATGCGGGTCAAGGGGCCGGGCGGATGACGCAGACCCCGGCCTCCCAGGAGCAGCCGTTCCCGCCCGGCGTCACGGTGATGACCTTGGGGCCGCGGCTTTCCGCAACGGGCGCGCCGACGACGACGTCGTCGTAATAGGCGTCCCGGTCGATATAGAAATAGGTGCCGTTGCCGGGATCGCGATAGGCGGAGATCGCGCCGTCGTAGAAATCGCGGTCCTTGCGCCAATGGTGTTCGCGGTGCCGTTCCGCGCGGCGCTCGTAGCGATCCCGCTCGCGCGGACCCCATTTTCGGTGCTCGCGCCGCATGATGCTGCGGCCTATGAAGCTGCCTTTCGACCAATCCGTGACCGCCCTGTCGGACCATCCGATGTCGGGATCACGGTCGCGGGCCTCGGCGGCCGTCATGCCGCTTGCTGCAAGTGCGACCGCAAATGCTAGAACTTTGGTCGCACGGGGTGCTGAAAACAGAGTCATTCTGTCCTGCCTCCGGATTACGCTTAACAGATCCTTAACGGGCAAGATGGGGCAGAAGTACCCGAAAGTCACGGATTTGGTTATGGGTTTCACTCTTATCGTTAATGGTCGCACAGTGTGCCGAAACAGCGCGGATCGGGCGGCGCGTCTAATCGATTAAATTCATTTTGCACTGCAATGAGGCTTGTGGTTCCGCTTTCCGGCGATTAAACGTCGCAATCACTCTATTGTGCACAACATACTTGCAATTCCGGAGAAAATCTGTCCAGTTTCGGGCTCTCCGGGGTTCCGTGAGGTTCAGATGACGAATGTCACTCGAAGCCGGCCGCTCTCGCCGCATCTCCAGGTCTACAAGCCGATCCCGACGATGGTCATGTCCATCGTGCACCGCATAACCGGCGCCGCCCTTTATTTCGGCACCGTTCTCGTCGCCTGGTGGCTGATCGCGGCCGCATCCGGCGAGGCCTATTTCGACTGGGTCAGCTGGTTCTTCGGCACGCTTGTCGGCCGGCTCATCCTTTTCGGCTATACCTGGGCCTTGATGCACCACATGCTGGGCGGTCTTCGCCACTTCATGTGGGACATGGGCCATGGCTACGAGAAGCATTTTTCCACAAAGCTTGCCCTTGCGACCCCGGTCGTCTCCGTCATCCTGACGGTGCTGATCTGGATCCTCGGCTATCTCGCGCGCTGAGGAGAGTTCCATGGATATGCGCACACCCCTCGGCAAGGTCCGCGGCCTCGGCTCGGCAAAGGACGGCACGGAGCATTTCTGGCGCCAGCGCCTGACCGCCGTTTCCAACGTCCCGCTGCTGCTGTTCTTCGTCGGGTTCCTCATCTGCTACAACGGCGCCTCCTATGCGGAAGTCACCGCCGCGCTGTCGCATCCGATCGTCGCCGTCCTTATGGGCCTCGTCGTCATCTCCGGCCTCGTCCACATGAAGCTCGGCATGCAGGTCATCATCGAGGACTACGTGCATGCGGAAGGCGTGAAGATCGCGCTCCTCATGCTCAACACCTTCTTCGCGATCCTGGTCGGCGGGCTCTGTCTTTTCGCCGTCCTAAAAATCGCCTTCGCAGGATAATCCATCATGGCAGCGATCTCCTCCCCGGCGGCCAACGGCAAGGCCTATACCTATGTGGATCATTCCTTCGACGTGATCGTCGTCGGCGCTGGCGGCGCGGGCCTGCGCGCCACGCTCGGCATGGCCGAGCAGGGCCTCAAGACGGCCTGCATCACCAAGGTCTTCCCGACGCGCTCGCACACCGTCGCCGCGCAGGGCGGCATCGCCGCCTCGCTGCGCAACATGACGCCGGACAGCTGGCAGTGGCATCTCTACGACACCGTCAAGGGCTCCGACTGGCTCGGCGACGTCGACGCCATGCAATATCTCGTCATGGAAGCGCCGAAGGCGGTCTATGAGCTGGAGCATTACGGCGTGCCCTTCTCGCGCAACGAGGAAGGCAAGATCTATCAGCGCCCATTCGGCGGCCACATGCAGAACTACGGCGAAGGCCCGCCGGTGCAGCGCACCTGCGCGGCCGCCGACCGTACCGGCCACGCGATCCTTCACACGCTCTATGGCCAGTCGCTGCGCAACAATGCGGAATTCTTCATCGAGTATTTCGCGCTCGACCTGATCATGTCGGCCGATGGCCGCTGCACCGGCGTCGTCGCCTGGAACCTCGACGACGGCACGATCCACCGCTTCGCCGCCAAGATGGTGGTGCTGGCGACCGGCGGCTACGGCCGCGCCTACTTCTCCGCGACCTCCGCCCATACCTGCACGGGCGACGGCGGCGGCATGATCGCCCGCGCCGGCCTGCCGCTGCAGGACATGGAATTCGTGCAGTTCCACCCGACCGGCATCTACGGTGCTGGCTGCCTCATCACGGAGGGCGCGCGCGGCGAGGGCGGCTATCTCGTCAATTCCGAGGGCGAGCGCTTCATGGAGCGCTACGCGCCGTCGGCCAAGGACCTTGCCTCGCGCGACGTCGTCTCGCGCTGCATGACGCTGGAAATCCGCGAGGGCCGCGGCGTCGGCAAGAACAAGGACCACATCTTCCTGCATCTCGACCATCTCGACCCCGCCGTGCTGCACGAGCGCCTGCCGGGCATTTCAGAGAGCGCCAAGATCTTCGCGGGTGTCGACGTGACGCGCGAGCCGATCCCGGTCCTGCCGACCGTCCACTACAATATGGGCGGCATTCCGACGAACTATTGGGGCGAGGTGCTGAACGCCGACAGCCAGAACCCGGAACGCATCGCGCCCGGCCTGATGGCGGTGGGCGAGGCCGGCTGCGCCTCGGTGCACGGCGCCAACCGCCTCGGCTCCAACTCGCTGATCGACCTCGTGGTCTTCGGCAGGGCCGCCGCCATCCGCGCCGGCCAGGTCATCGACCGCAACGAGGCGATCCCGGCGCTGGACGTCGCCGCCTGCGACAGGATCATGGAGCGCTTCGACCGGCTGCGCCATGCGAACGGCAGCACGCCGACGGCGGTGCTGCGCGACAAGATGCAGCGCACCATGCAGGAAGACGCGGCCGTGTTCCGCACCCAGGAGTCGCTGGAAAGCGGCTGCAAGCGCATGACGGAAATCTGGAAGGAGCTGCCGGACATCAAGGTCACCGACCGCTCGATGATCTGGAACTCCGACCTCGTCGAGACGCTGGAGCTGGAAAACCTGATGGCCAATGCTATCACCACCGTCTACGGCGCCGAGGCGCGCAAGGAGAGCCGCGGCTCGCATGCCCGCGAGGACTATGCCGACGGCCCGCTCGGCGGCCGCGACGACGTCAACTGGCGCAAGCATACGCTCGCCTGGGTGAACGAGGCGGGCGACGTCACGCTCGACTATCGCCCGGTGCATACCGACCTCATCGCGGACGGGATCGATCCCCAGAAGATCGAGCCCAAGGCCCGCGTGTACTGATCCCGAGGAGACAGGACATGGTTGAACTCGCTCTCCCGAAGAATTCGCAGATAACCGAAGGCAAGGTCTGGCCGAAGCCGGCCGGCGCCACCAATACCCGCGAATTGCGCATCTACCGCTGGAACCCGGACGACGGCAAGAATCCCTCGGTCGATACGTTCTATATCGATGTCGACGATTGCGGCCCGATGGTGCTCGACGCGCTGCTCTACATCAAGAACAAGATCGATCCGACGCTGACGCTGCGCCGCTCCTGCCGTGAAGGAATCTGCGGCTCCTGCGCCATGAATATCGACGGCACCAACACGCTCGCCTGCACCAAGGGCATGGAAGAGATCAAGGGCACGGTGAAGGTCTATCCGTTGCCGCATATGCCTGTCGTCAAGGATCTCATCCCCGACCTGACCAACTTCTATGCCCAGCACCGCTCGATCGAGCCCTGGCTGAAGACGGTATCGCCGACGCCGGCCAAGGAATGGAAGCAGAGCCACGAGGACCGTCTCAAGCTCGACGGCCTCTACGAGTGCATCCTGTGCGCCTGCTGCTCGACCTCCTGTCCGAGCTACTGGTGGAACGGCGATCGCTATCTCGGCCCGGCCGTGCTCCTCCAGGCCTATCGCTGGCTGATCGACAGCCGCGACGAAGCCACCGGCGAGCGTCTCGACAATCTGGAAGATCCCTTCCGCCTTTATCGCTGCCACACGATCATGAACTGCGCCCAGTCCTGCCCGAAGGGCCTCAATCCGGCCAAGGCGATCGGCGAGATCAAGAAGATGCTGGTCGAGCGCCGCCTCTGACCCATATGATAGGCATTCACGAAACGTGACGAGGCGGCCCGGCCCATCGGGCCGTTTCGTCTTGATTCGTGAGAGCGATTCACGTTAATTCGGCGGGAATTGCTGCACGGCAGCAGTATCGGGCAGATATCGGGAGTATCGACATGCGGATGTACCATGTGGCAGGCGGATTGATGATGGCGCTTGCACTGGCCGGTTGCCAGCGGACCTCGATGGACAGCGTCAATACGCAGCAGAGCATCAGGCCGCTGGAAGCGCAGCCGATCGGCACCGTCTCCTCCAGCCAGCTTCCCGACCCGACGAGCGGCGCCTCGCAGTTCCCTGACAAGCCGGCGACCGACACGGCGATGGCGACGGGCACCGGTGCGGGCATGGGCGATGCGGCGGCGGCCACCGCACTCGACGTCACGAAAGAATCCATGGTGGGCAACTGGCGGGTGGCAAGCGGGCCATCCTCCTGCGACATGTTCCTGACGCTCACCAATCTCGGCAGCGGTTCGCGTGGCGGCACGCGCGGTTGCGCGGGCGAATTGACGACGATGGGTTCCTGGGAAGTGGCCGGCAAGCAGGTCGTGCTGAAGGATCGCGGCGGCAACGCCATCGCCCGCCTCTACAAGACATCGGATTCCCGCTTCGACGGTTCGACCGCCTCCGGCCAGCCCGTCAGCCTTTCGCGCTGATCCGCCGCTCCGACGGACACGGATGAATGCCGCCCATGGGCCAGGATTGGGACAGCGGTTCGATGCATCCGGACCATCGCGTTGCAGATAGGCTGCGGGCTCTGGTCGCCAGCGGCGAGCTGAAACCGGACCCCGCGCAGACGGCCATGGCCGCGCGCTTCGACCGGCTGCTCGCCGAGCTCCACGCCCAGCGTCCGGCGCGCAAATCGAGCGCGCTCGGCT
>Ga0182742_1003445_pt1 | contig 15474 bp, 12 predicted proteins | sample eDN5th37CBELigMG_FD_128880 | JGI IMG/M metagenome (GOLD analysis project Ga0182742, IMG submission 128880) | Enriched Miracle-Growth compost microbial communities from Emeryville, California, USA - eDNA 5th pass 37_C BE-Lig MG (version 2)... ...
AACACCTACCGTCCCCACTCCGCCCTCGGCATGCTCACGCCCGCCGCGTTCGCGGACCAGTGGAGGCAGACCAACCCACCCCAGCTCTCATAGCCGGTGGACCGATCAACGGGGTCCGGTCAGCGCGCCAGTCGGTGTCGCGGCCCGTCTCCATGTGGCTGTCCCCACAATGGCGCGGGCCATGGAGGAGCTGCGCACCGATCCTGGTCGCTGAGCGGCCCGGCACCCCTCCGGCCGTTGCGGTTATGGGGCCCTACGCGACCAACCTGGGACGGCGGGTGCGGATGCTCGTGACGGGGTGATTGTCGCGTGTGGGGTGGCGGCCTCCGGCGAGAAGGATCCGTAGGCGGTAGTTGGCCGTGTTGCGGAAGCCGCGTCCGGAGCGCTTGACCTGCTTGATGAGGAGGTTCGCGGCCTCCACGGGGCCGTTGGACGCGCCGGTGGTGTGGTGAGCCAGGATCTCGGCGCGCCAGTGCTGCAGGGTCTTCGCAAGCGTGCGGAGCTCGGGACCCGCCTCTGGCTCGCGGCACCAGGCGATGGCGTCGTCGAGCACGGCCGGGGCGTCAGTGGCGGTGGCCTTGTAGACGTCACGGACCTTCTCCTTGGCGGTCCAGGCATCGGCGACGTGATCGAGGGGGTCGCCGGCGTTGAGCCCGGCCCGCAGCTGCGCCCACGCGGCCGCGTCGAGACGCTCGGCACCGACCAGGAGCAGCTTGCGGATGTCGTAGAGGGCGTCGCCCTTCCAGCCGCGGTGGTCCAAGGTGGCTTGCTGGGTGCGTTGACGGCAGCGCGTCACGGCCTGGTTCGCGAGACGCACGACATGGAACGGGTCGACCACGATCGTGACCCCGTCCAGCAGACGCACGCCGGTGGTCGGGTCGGGCCGCACGATGGCCGAGCGGTAGCCCTCGTGCGGATCGACCGACACCACCTCGAGTTGCGCGAGCCATTCGGCGGGCCGTGCGGCCAGCCACTGGCGCAGGTCTTTGGCGTCGCGGCCTTCGAACACATCCAGGATCTGGCTGGTCTCGACGTCGACCACCGCGGTCACGAACCGGCGCCGCCGGCGGCGATGAGCGGGCTGCATCACGGTCTCGTCGAAGCCGATCATGGTGGTCACCCCGACCCGGTCGGGAGCGTCGACACGGGCTCCCCCGACGCGCTCGACGGCGGCCCACACCGTCGGCCACGACACCCCGAACCCTCGGGCGATCGACGCCGTCGAGCCCTCCAGCGCCGCGAGGCGATCCGTCGCCCAACGTTGCGCCCGGCCGGTCAGCACGTGGCGAGGCGCGGCCAGGTCAGCCTGCTCGGTCCAGGTGCGCGCCGGGCAGTCGCGGTCGGGGCACGACCAGATCCGCTTGCGCCAGCGCACCCGCACCGCCCGGTCCCCGGTGGGGGCGTCGCGCAGGCTGACCCAGCGGCGGTCCTTGGCCCGGGCCCGGGTCCCGCACGTCGAACAGCCCACCACGGTGGCCTCGGTCTCGACCTCGACGACCAGCTCGACGCCGTCATCGGCGACGGACAACACGCTGAAGCCGGGCGCGCCGAACCACGCCGCAGCACTACCTTCGACCACCAGGGGCCTCCCGACTCTCGGACCTTCAAGCAGTCACGAGATTCGTGGAGGCCCCCACCTCAACGGCGGACCCTCACCACCCGGTCATCCCAGCTTCGACGCGTAGGGCCGGTTATGGGCGGCAGGGTCTCAGTAGGAGCCGCCAAGCGCGGCGAACAGTGCGCGGATGTCGGTCTCGGTGGAAGCTGTTTCGAGTGCTTTGGCAACCGCCGGGTTCTTCAAGTCCAGGCTCAGCAAGGTGTCGTCGTGGTCCTTGATGACGGCCACGACGCGGCGGAACTGCTTGCGGTGCTTGTCGGCGTACGCTGCCAGCCCCCGCCACTTGGGGCCGGTGTCGGCGTTGTCGGGCCGGTGCGGGTCGACGAGGTCGACTACGAGCTTGCCGTCGTCTTCGTGGATGAACAGGAAGTCCGGGTAGAGCGTGCGAGCCACACCTGACTGGGTGTAGGGGACGGCCAACGCTGCTGTGCCCGCGGAGGGGTTCCGGTACCAGCCCACCAGGGTGCCCTTGGGGAGCTCGGCGGCGAGCACGTCTTCCTCCCACCCGTTGACCGCGGCCGGGAAGGTGCCCTTCCCGTTGACGTACAGGTGCTTGGGGTGGCGCGGCAGGGTGACGACCTGGTCCTTGCCGCCCTTCTGGACGACCTTCTTCTCGGCCGCCGAGATCTGGGTGGGCAGCAGGATCAGTGTCTCTTCGGGCTCTTTCGACTGTGACCAGATGGTGTAGAACCGGGCGCGCTCGGGGTCCGGTAGCGCGGAGATGGCCCCGTTGTGCTTGGTGCGCCACGTGTCGATGAGCCCTTTCGCAGCGGCTTCGAGCGCGACTGAGACCGACGGGTCATCGGCGAGAGCAGCGACGTAGATCTTCGCCGCGTCTGGATCCATGCCGCCGTCGCACAGGTGGTCCCAGTAGCGCTTCGCGGCGGCGTCGCCAAGGAGGCGTTTCGCCCTGCGGAACAGGTCTTCGATGTTGCGGGCGTTGATCGCGACGACGCCGGTCTCCTTCTCGACCTCGTTGGTTGCAAGGTCGTAGGTCTGGGTCTGGTACTCGAGGTTCTCGAAGTCGGTGACCTTGGCTGCGAGGTCGTCGCCGAGCCGTTGTGCTTCCCGGTCGAGGGTCTTGATGATGTGCTGGCGGGCCCTGTCCAGGGCGCTTTCGTCGAGCTTGTAGCCGGCGAGCAGCGTGGCGAACGCCAGCAGGCGGGCAATCTCGCTGCGGTGGTGTTTGCCGGGACGGGTGTAGCTGGGGAGGCCGCCGAGCAGGTCCCATGCCTCTTGGGGTACGTCCGGGTTGCGCCGGCAGGTGACCGGTTCGATCTCGATCTCGGGGGTGACTCCGGTCTCGCCGGTTTGCAGCCCGGCGACGACCTGGCTGACTTGGCTGTCGTCGTAGTACGGCAGGTACAACGCGACGGTGTTGAGCACCTGGTCGGTGGAGATCCGCCGGGCGAGCGGGGTGCGCACCATGCGCCCGATGAGCTGGGCGATGTAGGTGTAGTCTTGCGCTGCGCGGAACGACAGCATCACTTCGGCGCGGGGACAGTCCCAGCCGGTGGTGAGCGCCTCTTTGAACAGGACGACGCGCAGGTGCGGGTCGTCCTGGATGTTCTGCGGGGCGACGTAGCGGACGCTGCGGTCGCCGAGGTTGAGCGTCGTGTGCTCTTGGAACGAGTGCCCGATCGCTTTGCCTGCAAGGATGTTCCAGGCTTTCTCGAGCGTGTCGAGGATGGAGCGCAGTTCGGCATCGGTGACCTTGGCGCGCGCTTGGATGACGAGCACCGGGCGGACCTCCGGCTCGTTTTCCTGCTCAGAGTAAGCCTCCCACAGCGCGGTCATCTCTTGGAGGTCGCGTACGGCCATTTCAAGCAGGGTCGAGTCGCCGGGCTGGTTGTCGTGGGGATGCCGGATGCGGATCTTGTCCTTCAACAGACCGGAGTCGCGTACCGCTTGGACGTCGACGTTGATCGGTACGAGGAGCCGTTGCCCGGCTTTCGAGATCGACTCGACGAAGCGTTCAGGGGTTGCCGAGATGCCCAGCACCACGGGTGTCGCCGGCAGCTTCCCGCCTGCACCGTCGATGAGCCTTGCGGTGATGCTTGAAGCGCCGCCGGGCTTGACTGCGGTCCCTTTGTGGGCTTCGTCGACGACGAGCAGGAAGTCGCAGGGCCGATCGGCGATGGTGTTGGCGATGGTGTCCCACAGCGAGTACTGCCGCCTGTCGCCGGTCCGGACGTAGTTCGTGGCTCCTCTGCCAAGCTGCTGGATGTGTACGAAGTACACCTGGCCCGCATCGAGGTGCTTCTGGTCCAGTCCAGCATCGACGATGACGAGCTGGTTGGGGTTGATGGCGGATGAGGCCACCATCATCTTGTTGCGGGTCTGCTGGTTGAGGCTCGGGTCGTCGGTGACCCACAGGACCGTCAGGTGTGGGTTCGGTTCGGTGGCGTCGTCTCCGCACAGGAGCTTTTCGATGACGGCAGTGGCGATGACCGTCTTGCCCGCCCCGGTGGGTGCCGACAACGAGACGGCGGTGTATCGGCCGCTCTTGGTGAACCGATCGAATCCTTCACAGATGGCGTCGACGATGTCCCAGGCGGCGTCGGTTTGGTAGCCGATGAGGTCGAACTTCACGACGGAGCCCCTCCGTTGATCTCGAAGTTCCGCAAATAGTCCTCGTACAGCATGGTCAGCTCGACCGTCTGGGGGAGCTCGGCGGCCACCTGTTGGTACTCGGCGACTGAGTCGGTGACGACGAAGATGTGGGTGAGGTTGTCGCGTTCTCTCACTTCGTCTGCGAACTCGCGCCAGTGGGCGACGTCGAACAGGATGGCGTACTGGGCGTCTTGGGGCGCGGCGTACTTCTTCGCCGGCTTCGAGATCATGGTGCCGCGCCCGCCTGCCTTCAACCACAGCAGCGGGGCGATGGCTTCGAAAGCTTTGCCACGGGAGACGTCGTTGGGGTCAAGGTAGCTCAGCTCGAGGAACTGGACGTTCTCTTCGAAGCCTTCGGCCATCGGGAACTCGTCGGTGTAGCGGTACTCGCCTTTGACGGGGGTCCCCTCGGGGGTCTGCCCGGTCATGGCGGCGATGATTCGCGGCCGGGTGATGTGGTCGAAAATCCCGAGCGCTTCCCACTCGGGGTCGCCTGGCAGGTGCCCTGCTTCGCGCAGCGATGCTGCTTCCTCTTCGGACACCTCGTTGTTCGTCACGATGATCGAGCGCCGCCGGCCGCCGTCTTGTCGGTTGAGGCGCATCACGGCGTGTGCGGTGGTGCCGGATCCGGCGAAGAAGTCCAGCACGATCGCGTCGGGGTTGTCGGCGACGAAGAACCGTAGGGTGTCTTCAACTGCGTACAACGATTTCGGGAACGGAAACGTGCGTCCTGGGACGAACTTGCTCAGCAGCGCAGTCCCATGGGCGCTCGCATCGTGCGACTCCATCACCCACATGGTCTTGGGCCGTTTCGTCCGCCCGCCTTCGACGGCGATTCGACCGTCTTGGGACTTGCCCGTCACCCTCACCTCACCTGAGGCGATCCGTTTGAGGTCGCCCGACTTGAGATAGTGAATCGAGCACGTCCCCGTGTCGGGATCTGCGCTGGACAGTCCCGCCGTGCCGTTTGCTAGCTGTTGCCTGAGGCGGTCGGGCGAGACTTGCCATCGCCCCTCCGCCCCGCTGGGATCCAGCGGCCATGCCGCCCAACAGCCCTCTGGCGGTTCGACGTCGAGGCGGTTCGCGCCAAGGGGAATGGGCTCTCCGACCGAGTGTATGGCGCCGTCTTTGATGAAGATCGGGTAGAAGCCGTTGGGACGATGAGACCGCCTCCAGTCCGTCGACCCACGCCGCCGGAGCCCCTGCCAAGTGATTGGTTCGACGGGTTCCGCGCCGTCGTCGCGCAACATGTCGGTCGTATGGTCGGCAGGGCCACAGCCGAACATGACGAAGAACAGGTACTCTTCGACCCGCGAGAACTCCGCGGATCGAGTGGATCCGCTCGGTTTGATGCAGCTGGTGATCATCTGGATGACCGCATGCGGGAAGATCTGGTCGAGCAGTAGGCCGAGACGCAGATACTCCTTCTCGTCGATCGTGACGATCAGCACGGAGCGTTCCGGGTTCAGGAGACGTTTTGCAAGCAGAAGCCGCCGTTCCATGAACGCCAGCCACTTGGAGTGCCGGTACGCATCCCTGGCGTCAACGTAGTTGTTGTTGTACTTCCAGTCCCGCGCGCCGGTGTTGTAGGGCGGGTCGATGTAGATGCAGTCGATCCGGCCTTCGTGGGTGTACAGCAGGGTTTCAAGGACGTGGTGGTTCTCACCCTTGATGACCACGTGGTCAGGTTTGTCACCACCGCGCTGGACCGCACCGAGCGGGACGATGCCGGGGTAGACAGGCTCGCCGAACTCCCGGACGGAGACGAGCTCATCAACCGGCCTGGCCGTCGCCTCACCACGTGGCCCCACCAACTGGGCTACGCCGTCGCGGACCCGGCGGACCATCCAGGTGGGCCCGTCTCCGGCACGGTCTTGCACTTTGACGCCCCGGCGGATCGGGTGGTTGTACAGTCGCACGTTCTCAGGGACGTGCCGTTCGAACACCAGCCCGAAGTCTTTCGTCTGGCGGAGGCTGGCGATCTCGGCAGCGAGCGCCGTGCGCAAGCCGTCGTCGTCGACTCGGCCCAGCAGGCTGTCCAGGATGTTCGTCATCGCTCCCCTCGGTGCGTCAAAGCACTCCCCGCGGGGCACGAGCGGTTGCGTTGGACTGTGTCAGTGCCAGTCCTGCGCCGCCACGATTGGGCTCCAAGTCCGCCGCCCTCCCTTGCACTGCACTTCGACCCGGCAAAGACACCCTCTCTGCCGGGAGGGCCGCAACCCCCTCGACCATGAGAGTACCTGGGTGACGGGGCCCCGTTGAGTGGTCCAGCCGTCATGGGAGCGCTGGTTGGTTGATGGTCCATTGCTCGGCGTACTCAGCGGGGGTGAGGCCGCCGAGGGACGAGTGGGGTCGGTAGGTGTTGTACTCGACGCGCCAGGCCTCGATGATGACCCTGGCCTCAAGGAGGGTGCCGAACTCCTCGATGTTGAGCAGCTCGTCGCGGGCTCGGCCGTTGAAGCTCTCTCCACGAAGGGGTTCTCCCAAGGCGAGCCGGGCTCGATGTAGCTGGTGGTGGTGTGGTGCAGGCGGCACCAGTCGCGCAGCGCCCAGGCGATGAGCTCGGGTCCGTTGTCCATCCGCAAGTGCTCGGGCGCGCCCCGCGCGGCGACGAGGCGTTCGATGACGGCGACCACGTCATCAGCGGTGCAGGATCGGCCGACGTCCATGGCGAGCGCCTCGCGCGCGTGTGCTCATCGACGATGTTGCACAGCTTCAGCCTCCTGCGATCCGCGGTCTCGTCGAACTGGAAGTCGATGGCCCACACGTGGTTCGGCCGCTCGGCCCGCAGCAGCGGCCCGCCGCCCGGCGGCCGGGTCCGCTTGCGCTTGCACGGCGCTGGCCGGCGCAGCCCTTCGTCGCGCCACAGCCGCCTCGTGCGCTTGCGGTTGATGGTGTGACCCTCCCGCCGGAGGATGGTGTGCGCCGTCTTCCAGCCCCAGCGGGGGGTGCCGGCGGGCGATCTCCCGCAGGCGGCGCCGCAGCTTCTCCTCGGCCTCGGGTCGCGGTCGCGGCGCGAGGCGCTGGGTGGAGCGGTGCTGTTCCACGACACCGCAGGCGCGGCGTTCGGTGACCCCGAAGCGGTCGACGAGCACGACCACGGCTCGCCGGCGTCGCTCCGGGGTCAAAAGTTTCCCTCGGCCAGCTCCTTGAGCATGGCCTTGTCGAGCTCGGCCTCGGCCAACAGCTTCCTCAACCGGGCGTTCTCCGACTCCAGCTCGCGGAGCCGCTTGGCCTCGTCGGCCTTCATCCCGCCGTACTGGCTCCGCCAGCGGTTCCAGCTCGACTCCGAGACCTCCAGGGCGCGGAGCACCTCGGCGAGGTCCTTGCTCTCGTTGAGCAGACGGTCGCCCTCCCGCAGCTTGCGGACGATCTGCTCGGGGGTGTGTCGGTGACGCTTCATCGTGGTCCGTCCTCCTGCCCAGCATGCTGGACGTCGGACTCCCACAACAGGTGGACCACCATCCGGGGGCCCGGTCACTGTTGTGGCCGCGAAAGTCCAGGTTGGTGGTCCACGCATGCGTGAGGTGCGGGTGCCGGCACGTGTCTGCCTGTTCGAGGGTGGTCCTCGAGGAAAGGCAGATGGAACGATGGCGACGGGCCGGAACCCGGTCGCGGATTGCTTGGCGTTGGCGGCGCTGCCGGGCTTGGAGCAGATGAGCGCAGCGCTCACGAGTGGCTCTTCTTCGGTGTGGGGGAAGCATCCCGAGTCGATGCTGATCCTGTTGGGCGCGCGGGCGGCTTTCGGGTCGTTGAACGCGGCCGCGTCGGCGCTGCGGACCACCGGGCTGTGGGAGGACATGCGCGCATCGGCGGCGAGAGTGGGCCGTGTGTTGCCTACGCGGCCTCCGACGGAGAATCAGTGGTGGCACCTCCGACGCCGGGGCGGGCACGAGTTGGGTGGGCCGCTGGCGGAGGCGTTCGCGGAGTCGGCCATTGACGTGGCCCGCGCGGTGGGGCTGTTGACGCCGCGCTCTCCGCGCTGGCATCGTCCCCGGCGGGAGAACGTGGTCTATGGCGACGGGTCGCTGATCGCTGGCTTGTCTGATGTCCGGGTGGATCCGGAGACCGGGGAAGTGATCGGCAGTCGGGCCCGTTTCGACGGCGGTGGTCCGGGGCCACGGCTGGGTGAGGTGTTCATCGGGAAGGACGGGACCGCAGCGGGGACTGGTCTGCCGGTGGCGATGGTCGGCTGCCACGGTGGGATGCGCTGGCAACGGGTGGTCCTCGGTGTGGATATCTATAGCGATCGCAACGAGGTTGCTGCGGCCATGCGCTTGTTCGAAGGGCTCCTGGCTCGGGCGCAGGGCACGGTGCACGCGGTGGTGTATGACGGGCTGCTTCCCGGAGCGGGCCAGCAGTGGCTGATGCGTCGGGGAGTGGTCCCGATCGTGCCGATGGCGGAGGCCAAGGAGAGGGCCAGGTTCGTGACGCTGCCGGAGGAGCTGCGCCAGCGTCGACGGAGTGCGGGATGTGCGGGCAAGCGCGACAAGGCTCCCAAGGCCCGCCTCCAGGTGCACCCGCTGGAGGCGGCCGAGCACTGGACGGGGATGGGGCTGTGCGTGCACCGCCTGTACTCGATCGATGGGGTGCTGGTGGCGCTGCAGGGCCGCGAGGAGGTGTCGTTGGACGCGCCGGTGGCGCCCCAGGTGGACCTGCGGTTCGAGCCGCGTCCGGGGGGCATGGCGTTGATCGGCACCTACCGGGTGCCGTGCCGCCATGGGAGCTTCGTGCACTCCATCGATTTGAGCGCCAACCGGACCGGGCGGCGTAGTGGGGGCGGCCAGCCCGCTTTCGTGGACGTGTTGCGGCCCATCGACCCCGTCGAAGCCTCTTACGAGCTGGCTGGCTATCGGGAGGATGCCGAGTCGGCGTTCAACACGCTCCAGCGGGCGCTGCCCCACGACCGGCGCGCCTCGAGCCTGCGTCCCGGCGACTTTCTCTGCGATGTGGTCGGGGTTGGCCTGTGGATGAACGCGGTGGCTTGGGATGTGCACGGGGCCCAGCACACGCCGACGGGTCGGGAGAACTACGCCGCGGTGATGCGCTCGGAGAAGGCGAAGCGTCGCCGGAAGCGGACGTAGCGGGCGTGCGTCACTGCCTTGGGGGCGATCGTCGGTAGCCCCCAAGGCTAGGCACGGGCCGGCTGGCATGGCGGTCCTGGGTGCCTGTGCGCCGCTGATGCTCAACGCCCGGGCGTCGTGACCGGAAGGCGCTGCGAGTGAGGTGCCACGAGGTGGCAGTTCGCACCTGCTCAGCCATAGCGGCTCCGCGCGACTGAGCACGGAGTGCGGATGCGGGGCGGCTGTGGTTGCGCCGGCCAGGTGATGCCGCCGGCGTGGGGGAGCACGCGCAGGCGCGTAGCGCTCGAGGCAGGCGACCAGCCTGGCGACGATGGGCTGCAGCCTGCGGTGGGGCGCGCGCCTTGACGGCCCGCGGCAGGCATGGCCGATAGGAGTGACACCTGCGGGCGTGGAGCGGCTCGTTGGTTGGGGCTTCCTGGCCGTTCGCCGCAGGGTCCGGCACCGCTGGGATGCGCGTTGCCCAGGTGGGGTGGGGTGCGCGTGCGTGGCGGCGGGTGGTCTGGACGGTTGAGCGTGCCGGGCCACCGCAGGAGTTGGACCGGGAAGACGGTTCTTTCGTGGAGGGATGGGTGATGGGAACGGGAGCGGATTTCCGAGCGCTGTTGGAGAGCGTCCGGGCGCAGCTGGGCACGGTGGCGGCGGGCTTGAAGGAGCTCGACGCGCAGCGGGCCGAGCTCGAGCGGCGTGCCGAGAAGCTGGCCAGTGACCGCCAGGAGCTGGTGGAGATGGAGGCGCGCCTGGTGAGCTTGGTGCCGAATGGCCGGTCAGGCCGTCGGGCGGGCCGGCGGGCCAAGCGGGTGATCGAGGACGGCGACGGCAGGCTGACCAACGGGCAGCGGCTGTTGGCGGCGTTGGCGCTGGACCCGTCGCGGGTGTGGAGCACCCAGGCGGCGGCGGAGGCGGCCGGGATCGCGAACCTGAACAGCGCGCGGGTGGCGTTGAGCCGCCTGGGGGATGCCGGCGAGGTCGTTCAGGTGAACGGCAGCTGGCGGCTGGCGGTGGGGCCGGTCGAGGAGCCGGCGGGCTGAGCCCCCGGTGGTGCGCGGGGCGGCCGGTGGGGCCGTTCGGTTGGTGCCGGGCGGCCCCACCGGGGTTGGGGTGGCCGGCGTCGGGGTCCCGGGTGGTCGGTCAGGAGGTGGTGCGGGTGGACCAGGCGAGGCTGTTGGTGAGGACGGCCCAGCTGGTGAGGTCGAGCAGCTGGCGGGGCCAGCCTCGGGCGGGGGCTCGCCCGGCGATGAGGGTGTGTTTGTAGGCGGCGTTGATGGCTTCGCTGTCGTTGCGGAGCCCGTAGAGGGGGGCGAAGTGGCGGTCGTGTTCGGGGAGGAGGCGGAGCTGGTCGGGACGGCCGTGGGTGGGGTCGCCGGGGGCGGGGTGGGGGCTGATCCACGCGGTCCAGGTGCCGTAGGGGCAGGGGACGGTGACGCCGAGGCTGAAGCGCCAGCCGTGGCGGCGGCGGGCGGGGTAGCGGCGGACCTGTTTGCGGGGCAGGGGGTCGGACAGGGTGAGGCGGCCGTGGTCGTCGATGGTGGCGTCGTGGACGGCGCCGTTGTGGGCCACGAGGGTGTGGGTGCAGCTGCCCCGTCGGCCTACGGGGTGGGTCCAGGTGCCCAGGGTGTGGGGTTTCCAGGCGCGGCGGTCGCCGCTGGTGCTGGCGGGGTGGACCTTGTTGATGACGAGGATGCCGAGCTCGCTCATGAGGGTGTGGTGGTGGGTGCCGCGCAGCGCGCCGTCGTAGACGAGGGCTTGGATGCCGGCGCCGGCGTAGGCGTGGACGCGGCGGACGAGCTCGATGGCGGCGGCGGCTTCGCCGCCGGGGCGGGGGGCGCGGCCGACGGCGAGGATGACGCGCTGGTGGCGTTGGGGGCCGCGCACCGCGATGGTGAGGAAGTTGTTGCCGATGACGGTGCCGTCGTGGCGGCGGTGGGCTTCGGCGTCGGGGTCGACGCGGGTGCCGGTGGGGCTGTTGGAGTAGATGGGGCGGACCACGGTGCCGTCGCCGTAGATGGTGCGGCTGGGGTGGGGGCGGGTGAGCGAGCCGGGCCCGTCCGGGTCGAGCAGGCCGAGAGCGCGGGCCAGCGCGACGGATTGTTCGGTGAACACCTCGCCGAGCAGAGCGAGCCGGTCGGGGTGGTCGCAGAGGTAGTCACGGAAGTGGCGGTAGGTGTCGGCGGTGAGGCGGGGCACGTGGTCGGGCACGACACGGCCGTCGGGGTGGGCGGCTGCGCCGGCGTTGTAGCGGGCGACGAGCTCGGCCCAGGCGCCAGGGTGGGCGAGCTCGGCGTCCAGGCGGTTGGCGGAGCGGTAGAGGCGGGCCAGCGCGCCCCAGGCGAGGTGCAGCGCGATCGGGTGGCGGCCCCGGCGCTGCAGCTCCAGCCGTGCGGCGATGTCATGGATGAGCGGCGCGGCGAACAGCGCGGCCAGCTGCGCGGCCCGGGTGGGGGCGTGGTGGCGGCTCACGCGGGGTTGTCCCACTGCCAGCCGAGCGCGTCGGCGGCGGCGTCCAGGCTGCGCAGGCCGAGCGCGCGGGCGGCCTGGTCGATGGTGGCGCCGTCGCGCAGCAGCCGAGCGGCGGCCCACAGCCGCAGCGACGCCGGTTTGATGTCCGTTTCGCCGGCCAGGGTGGCGGCATCGAGGAGGTGGCGGACCAGGCGCACCGCGGCCGCCTGGGGGCTGTGGCGCTGCTGGGGGCCGCGGGCGGCGAACCCGGCCACCAGATCGGACATGGCGGGCCGGCGCGTTTCGTAGTGGGCGCGCAGCACGGCATGCCCCCACGGGGTGAGCGGGTTGACGCGGGGCTGGACGCGGCCCGCGCCGGGCAGCTCGACTCGGCCGGCGGCCAGGTCGAGCTGCGCCCAGCGGATCTGGGGGATCTCGCCAGTGGACGCGGTGGCCTCGGCCAGAGCGACGACGGCGGGGGCGTGCACGCGGCGGGCCCGGTAGGCGAGGGCGCTCACCCGGACCAGGACGATCTCGTCGTCGTCGAGGGGGCGGGCGATGCGGACGGTGCGGGGCGGCAGGTCGATGGCTCGGGTGGGGTCCAGGTCGGGGCCGCCCATCCAGGCGATGCTGCGATACAGCGACCGTACGACGGTGCGCCGCAAGTGCATCGTGGCCGGCGCCGGCGGTGTGGACCGGCCGAGCGGCGCGGCGATGAACGCGCGGCAGTGTGCGGTGGTGGCGTCGCACAGGGAATCGACCCCGGCGTGGTCGAGCCGGCGGGCGAAGCGCGCTGCCAGGCCGCTCATCCGCTCGGCGCTGGAGTTGGTCAGCTCGTCGTTCCACAGGACGGTGATGGCGGCGACCTGGGCCACCGGGCCCAGGGGAGCGACGTCAGCCCAGACGGGTTCGAGCGGCGCGTTCGAAGGGTGTGTCGGGGAGGGTGTGGTCATCGGGGTTGGCTGGTGGCCCACACCAGCGCGGTCAGGACGGTCTCGCCGGCCCAGCGGTGGCCGTGGATGGTCTGGGACCACGCGGTGCGGCCGATACGGAACCGGGCCTGCACGGCGGGCGCGCTGACCGCGCCCTGGGCCCGCCAGCGGCGCACCAGGTGGTGTTGAAAGGCGGCCACGAGCTGGCTGACGTCGTCACCGCCGGGCGGCATGATCAGCCGGCTGGCCGACATGCCGAAGGCGTAGGGATCCGCGAGGTAGGCCCGCGGGGTGAGCTTGCGTTGAGCGTCGAGATGACGGCCGTTCAGTCGTCCCACGCTCCAGCGGTGCCGGCCGGACCGGCCGCGGCACTCGCCCCGGCCCGGGCCCGCCGCCCCACGGGATCGGAGGGCGGGCCCGGTCGTGCGTCGCTGCACCAGGATGCGATCAGGCGGGGTCCACCACCGCGTACTCGCGCTCGGAAGCGGTGTCGGCGAGATCGAAGACGGGCAGCCAGGTGGCCACCAGCGGATGGGGGTCGAACACCACCCAGCCCCGCGCCGCGCTGGACACCCCGGGCGTCAAGCGGTCCTCGAGGTCGCGGTCGCCATCGGCGCAGCGGGCCAGGATCCGCAACGCGGCCTCGCCATCGCAGACCACCTTCACCCTGCGTTCCGGGTACTCCAACGTGACGATGCCCGGGATCAGCCGGTTGTGCCGCGCCGGGGACAGCCCACCGGCCTCCTCGACCGACCGCGGGTCCGTCGCGGCCCCCGCGTCGCCCTCGGCGGCCTCGCCGCCCGTCGCGCGGTGCTCGCCGTCGTCGTCGCGGTCGGCCGGCGCGTCGAGGGCGTCGCCGCCCGACGGCGGGCTGCTGTCCGTCGGCGCGGGGTTGTCGCCCGATGGGGTCTCCTCGGCGGGGCCGGGCGGGTCGGTGTGCTTGTCGGCCATGTCAGCTCCCTTGGTCGTGCTGTGGCGCGCCACGGGCGGCGGCCACCGCGGTGAACCTGCCCGGACCCGCGGCGACACGGCCAGCGATCCGGGCCATGTTCCGCACCCTGGGTGCGAACACCCACCCCCGCCCAGCGCGTCGCCCGGGGTGTCCCGGCCCGCTAGCGGGATGCTCCCGGTGCGACCAGGCCGATCTCGGCGCGCAGGTCGCTCCAGCGGTGATCGGCGACGCCCAGCGCCCAGCCCGCTGCCTCCAAGCCCTCGCGGTCATAGACGCGCCGCCCGGCGGTCGCCCGCAAGGAGTTCGGCTGCAGCGTCGGGTCGTCACCGATCACGTCACGACGCAACAGGTTGCGGATGTGCATGCACAGCGCGGACTGCACCTTCTCGCTGCCCGCCTCGAGCCGCGAGTTCACCAGCAACGGGCCACCCGAACCACGGCGAAGCTTCGCGTCCCGGGCGAGCTCCTGCACCGCCCGCCGCGCCCAGTCCTCGATCGGCCGGACCCGGGGCAGCACGTGGCGGGCCACGCCGGGCAGCTCGATCTCGCCCGTGTCCCGCACCGATGCGGGCGTCAGCTGCTTCAGCTCGCCCGTGCCCGCCCCGGTCAGCGCAACCCCCACCAGCGCTCGACGCAGCGGGTTGCCGGCTGCGTGGCGCACCAGCACCCCCAGCTCCAGCGGGCGCAACGGGCGCGGCCGCAGCCACGGCGGCGGCGCAGGCATGCCCGCCCATGCCAGCGCGAAGCGGTCCAGCCCACTGGCCTGCTCCAGCGCGTGGAGCACCGCGCGGCGATCAAGTGCCTCCTCCCAGTCGCCGGGCTCCAACAGCCAGTCGCTGACCGCCTGCGCCGCCCGGCAGCGCTCCAACCGGTCGCTCAGTTCGCCGGCCATCTCCCCGATCCGGATCAGCTCCGCCGGCTCGAACCAGACGCGCAGCTCATCGAGACTTGGAAGGCCCTCCGCGTCCCACAGCTCCCAGCGCCGGTCCCAGTCCTGTGACAGCGTGTGCTTCGTGGCCAGGCCCTTGGCGTCGTACTTCGAATGGCTCTCCATGCCGAGCGACCGTCCGCACACGCCCCACAGCGCACGCGCACGCCCGCGACCAGCAACTACGCGCCCGACTGATGACCGAGCGACAGCCAGCCCGGGCGACGGCTTGAGCAACACCGGAGGGGCCTCGGCCCCTTCGAACGCTTGGTGACCCTCAGCGCGAGCAGGGCGACCGTTTCCTGAACGGGGCAATGCGCCGCACATCACGAGGCGGCCCCCCTTGGGTGTCGGACCCGCGCCGGCGCTCCCGGACGATGCTCGCCGCCCGCTGAGCCGTTACGACGAGCGCAATCGTCCGGGTTCGACCCTCCGGGCCGCCACCCACGCGTCAAGGTCCGCAAACCGAATCCACGTGCCGCCGTCATGACGGCACGGCACCTCGCCGCGTGCCACCATGCGGCGCATCGTGGCACTGCTGAGCCCGACGTAGCGGGCAGCCTCCGCGACGGAGAGGTCACGATCCACCCCACCACCATCGGGCGATCCCGGGTCGCGCTGAAGTTCCTCGCTGCCTTGCCTGTAAGAGACTCGGCCGCTACCACCGCGGAGGCCCGCACCGCCAGCGCGTCGAACGCAGCCAGATTGGAGTCCCCCCGGTCTTGCGGACGCCTGCGGGTGAGGCCGCTGAAAGGCGTCCGAGATGCCGCCTCCGCATTCCGCCGGACTGAACCGCCCTGGGTCTGATGGAGGCTTGGGCTATTGGGTTCCAACCCCGGCGGGGTCGGCCTGTGGGGCAGCGTAGAAGGCTGCCTCGAACTCCGCGGGCGGGACATCGCGGCAGTGGCTGT
>Ga0182742_1003447_pt1 | contig 15467 bp, 14 predicted proteins | sample eDN5th37CBELigMG_FD_128880 | JGI IMG/M metagenome (GOLD analysis project Ga0182742, IMG submission 128880) | Enriched Miracle-Growth compost microbial communities from Emeryville, California, USA - eDNA 5th pass 37_C BE-Lig MG (version 2)... ...
AGCTGAGAACGTAGTGAAATTGTAATTTCATCGCGCAACAGCGAGAACAGCCCTGGCACTAAGTGTCGGGGCTGTTTTTTTTGATTCAGTTTAACATAACTGCGGACGAAGGGGGATTAATAATTCCGGCTCTCAGCGATCGAGTTGTCCGCGCCAATGCCGCTCTGATTGGCGATCACGAAGTATAAGGCGATCGCCAAGAGGGCCAAATCGAGCTCGTATCCGGCCATTTGGCCGTAGCCGAGCAATCCAAGGGAAAGCTTCGCGGTGAAGATGGCTCCAATCATTAACACAACGAAGACTGCCGATACATACCGGGTGAATAAACCTATGATCAACGCTACACCGCCTACGATTTCAATGACGGCTACCACGGACGCGAGGAACCCGGGAAGGCCGATGCTCTCAAACCAAGCGGCATTCCCCTCAATCCCTGATGTTAACTTATTAAAAGGCACGGTACTGGCCGAGCAGGGCGAGGATCAAGCGGTTCTTAACGAAGGGGATTCCTTCAGCTGGAGCGCCAGTGTTCCTCACCGGGTAACGAATACAGGGAACGAACCCGCCCTTGTGCTAATTTCCGTATATTCCGATATTTCTTTAGATTTATTTTGATGTAACCGGATTTTCGGGTACACTGATCATATTCTAAGGAAAATACAGGATCAAAGGACGAGGCGAGCGATGAAGCGTTTTGAAGATATGGGTATTCGCAAGGAGTTAATAGAGGCTCTGCAGAAAAATGGCATTACGACGCCGACACCGGTGCAGGAGGAAGCGATTCCGGCACTGCTGTCAGGACATGACGCGATTGTGCAGGCGCAGACAGGGACTGGGAAAACATTAGCCTTCGTGCTGCCGATCCTGGAGACGATTGATCCGAACAGGGCGGCGGTACAGGCGCTGATTGTGACGCCGACGCGCGAGCTGGCGATTCAAATTACCGCGGAGGCGAAGAAGTTTGCCGCTGTGACGGGTGCCGGCGTGCTTGCGGTATACGGCGGGCAGGATGTCGCCGCGCAGGTGCATAAGCTAAAGGGCGGCATGCACATCATTGTTGCGACACCGGGGCGGCTTCTGGATCATCTGCGGCGGGAGACGGTGCACCTGGGGCATATTTCGATGCTGGTGCTGGATGAAGCGGATCAGATGCTTGCGATGGGCTTTCTGAATGAAGTGGAGGAAGTGATCCAGCAATGCTCTTCGCAGCGCCAGACCATGCTGTTCTCGGCGACGATGCCCGGGGCGGTCAAGCAGCTTGCCGCGAAATATATGAAGAAGCCGGTGGACATTCGGATTAAGACGAAGAACGTGACATTGGACGATATTCATCAGCTTGTCGTCGATACGACCGACCGCGCGCGGCAGGTTACGCTGTTGAAGCTGATCGAGACGTACAACCCCTTCTTGGCGGTTGTGTTTTGCCGGACGAAAATCCGTGCGAAGAAGCTGAATGAGGCGCTGCAGTTGCACGGCATCGCGTCCGATGAGCTGCATGGGGATTTGACGCAGGCGAAGCGGGAAACGGTTATGCGCCGCTTCCGCGAGGCGAAGCTGCAAGTGTTAGTGGCGACGGATGTGGCGGCGCGCGGCCTTGATGTCGAGGGTGTGACGCATGTGTTTAACTACGACGTGCCGATCGATAACGAGACGTATATTCATCGGATCGGCCGTACAGGCCGGGCCGGGCAGCAGGGGATGGCTATCACGCTTATAGCGCCTAAGGATAAAGGGGGGCTGCAGCGGATCGAGCAGGCGATCGGTATGCGGCTGGAACGTAGACGTATGGAGGAGTTCGGAGTGAGCGCGGGCGGCAATCTCATCGAGGCGGAGACGAAGCCGGAACGCGCTAACGGCGGCGAGGCTCGCGGATCCCGCGGAGGCGCGCGGAGCGGGCGCAAAGCCCCGGCGAAGGATACGGGCAAGGCCGCCGGAATGCTGCGCGTGAAGCCGAGCGGCCATGGCCGGGGCGGCAGACCGAAGCCGGGCGGCGGGAAGTTTGCCGGCGGGAGAGCCGCAGGGGGCAAAGGCGCTGGCGGCAGAGCGAAGGGTCCGGGCGGCGCGGGGAGAAGTTCGCGGGCTAGCGGGCGCGGAAGGTAATCGTGCGGCTTGCCCAGCGCTTCACGGCGTAGGCGTCGTGGGAAATCAGCAGGGCGGCGGCGCCCTCTGAGGCGGAGTGTGCAACGAGGCGCATGAAGCGGTCCGCTCTGGCGTAATCCATGCCCGCGGTCGGCTCGTCCAGTACGATGATGGCGGGGCGCAGAAGCAGCGAAGAAGCCAAGTTCAACAGCCTGCGGTCCGACATGGATAAGCTGAGCGGATGCCGGTCGCGGTATGGCAGCAAGCCGAAGCGGCGCAGCTGCTCGTCCACCGCGTCTTTGTCCTCATCGCTTAACAAGTGGCGGGGCCGCTGTATGCGCAGGCCGAAGGCGCAATCCTCAAAGACCGAATCCGCGACGAATTGATGCTCCGGCTGTTGAAACACATAGCCGACTGGACCGTTACGGGTCACGGCGCCGGCTGGGGAAGGGAGCAGGCCCGCCAGCAGCTTGCCGAAGGTTGTTTTGCCGGTGCCGTTCGGGCCCCATAAGGCGACAATTTCCCCAGGACGCAGCTCCAGTTCAGGGAAGATTAGCGGCGAACCGCCGCTCGACGAATACGAAAATATAAATTCGGATGTGCGGAGGACAGGGGAGGACGGAGATTCATTCCGGTTCACTCTTTCCTCCGTTTTCGTCTCCGCAAGGCAACCAAGGCGGTGTAATAAGGCGCGATGCGCCGCGAGCACCTCCTCCGGAGCGCCGGAAGCCGCAATTCGTCCGTCGGCAAGCACAACTACGCGGTCGGCGCCTTCCGCGCTTTCCCAACGGGGGGAAGCGATCACGAGCGCATGGCCGGCTTCGTGCAGCCGACGGAGCGTCTCCCCGAACCGCCGCGCGCCTTCCGCATCCAGGTTTGCCGCCGCGTCGTCGAATACGAGCAGCTCCGGCAGCATTGCGTGCACCGCCGCAATCGCAATGCGCTGCTGCTGCCCGCCGGAGAGCTCGGAAACCCGGCGCTGCCGCATACCGACTTCAAGCAAGCCGACGGCATTCAAGGCATCGTCAATCCGGCCGTGGATCTCTTCAGGAGGGATAAGCATATTCTCAGGTCCGAAGGCGAGCTCGTCTTCGACGATGTTCATGATGGTGCTCGACTCCGCATCCTGCGAGACGTATCCGATCCGTCCCGCGGCATCGGCGGCGGTATAGCGGGTCCCCGCAACCCCGCGCAGCATCATCTTCCCATCCAGTACACCGCCCGCCGACGGGGATTCCGCAAGCCCGCTGAGGATGCGGCAGAGGGTGCTCTTGCCGGAGCCTCCCGGGCCGATCACCGCCACCCGTTCCCTCGGAAACACGGCGAAATCCAAGTCTTGAACGGCGGGAGTCGCGTCGCCTTCATACGTATAGCAGATGCCCGTTAGCGCTGCAATCGGCTCCATTCCTTAACCCTCCCGGGTCGGCTTCCCAATCGCGTATCCGCGAAGCAATCCCGTGCGCGCCAACGCGTCGCCGATCCACCGGGTCACCGCTCCGCACAGAATCGCGCCGCTCGCGCAGCGGACGATCAAAGCCGTGGCCAGCACTGCGGTTCCCCATTGCAAGTACCCGAACATATACGCGGCGAATACGAACCACAACGGAACCATAAGCGCGCCCAAGACAATCATGGAAGCATATCCCCAACGTTTATAACGGACTAGGGCAAAGAAGCCTTCAACCACGACAGCGTAGCAGATGGCCGCGGTGAACGCGGAAGGCATGCCGTAGCTGATGCCCATCAGGATCTGTACGATCGCTCCAATCATATAAGTAATGAAGGCGGTGCCGGGTTTGCGGATAATATACATCGCTAACAAGCCGTAAATCATATACACCCCGGTAATGGTAGAAGTGGCGATCGGTCCGCCGAGGACGGTCAACATTTTGTTCACGAAAGCCAAGTAGTAAGTCAATACGCCGTTCGCGACGGCCAGCAATGCCATAAGCACAATGTCAAAGGTCGTAAACGCTTTGAATTTCATCAGTCAAACCTCCGGTGAAAGAAAGTAAAGAATTAGTGCCAAGCTTGTGAAAATGATACTGCCAAACGATAATGCGGCGCCCGAACGGGAAATTCGAAGCTGGCGAAGATATGTACGGCCGCGGTACAAGCCGAATGCCCGGCCTTCCATCGCTTCCGCCATCCGCTGCACCCGGCGGACCGCTCCGGCGAAGATGGAGAAGGCGAACCGCCGCTCATTGGCGAAGCCCATCTTGATCCTATCCCGAAAGCCGCCGCTCTGGTCCGCCGGCAGTCCGCGCAGCCGCTGCGCCGATCGGACGAGAGACGCTTCCGCTTCTAGAATCGGGAGGAAGCGGAGCGCGATCGAGACGGCGAACGCGAAGCGGTAAGGTATGCGGAGTTGCTGCGCAAGCGCCAGCACGACATCCCGCGGGTCCGTCGTCGCAATGAAGAGGAGCGAGGCGAGCACAAGCGTAAGGAGCCGCAGGGAGACGGCTGCCGCATAATCAAGGGCCTCAACCGTCAGGATCACCGAGCCGATGGCCAGCAGCGAGGTTTCACCCGGCAGAAACAGCAGTTGCAGGAAGAAATACGGAATGCCGAAGTAGAACGGCAGCCGGATCCCCCGCCATTGCGCGCGCAATGTCAGCCCTGCGGCGCAGCGGCCCAGCAGCACAACGCTAAGCAGCAATACCCCTTGCGCCGCGGCCGTCTCAAAGGCGAGACAGAGCACGGAGACACAGGCAAGCCATACGAATTTTGAGACGGGATCGAGCCGATGGTACCAGGTGTGCCCTGGTTGAAACTGAAAAATCATGCATATCCCTCGTTGCTTGGATGGAGTACTTTTATTAATATCGGAGAATTTATTCCAATTGTCAACCCATTATTTATTTTTTAGGTTAACAATAGGGGATGAAAGAAGGGACATTCCGCAGAGCGAAACGCTCCGGGCATGTCCCTTCATAGTTACCTCGCCGGCGACTTGCTCCGTTTCAACAGGCCGGTTGACTCTTTTTCTTCTTTGTATGTCCGTTCGCCGCGCGGCTTCGGCGGACGTTCGGCGCGGAACGACTTCAGCAAGGCGAAGGACATGCCGATCAGCACGAAGGCAAGGGGAAACGCGCTCACAATGATCGCTGTCTGCATCGCCTCCAAGCCGCCGGATAGCATCAGCACGACCGCTGAAGCCGACAGCAAGATACCTAAAGTAATTTTCACGGCATTCGTAGGGTTCAGTGCGCCGTTCATCGTCTGCATTCCCAGCACGAAGGTAGCGGAATCCGCCGATGTGATGAAGAAGAGCGCGATGAGGAACAGGGCGAGAACAGAGAAGACGGAAGATGCGGGAAGCTGCTGGAACACATAGAAAATTGCCGTTTCCATCGACCGGCCCGAGATGTCGAAGCCGAGAGTATGCTCAAGATGCAGCGCGGTTCCGCCGAATACGGCAAACCACATGATGCATACAATACTTGGCACTACGGTTACGCCAAGGAGGAATTCGCGCACCGTGCGGCCTTTGGACACTCTGGCGATGAATGTGCCGACGAAAGGCGCCCAAGCGATCCACCACGCCCAATAGAAGATTGTCCAATCCTTAATCCATGCGGCCAGCTCCTCGTTGAAAGGCGCAAGCCTGAGCCCCATGTATGGCGCAAACTGAACGTACCTGCCGAATGTCGTTACGAATAACTCTAGTAGAAAAACGGTCGGTCCGAGAAGCAGCATGCCGATAAATAAAGCGGCGGCCAATATCAGATTCGCGTTGCTTAAGTATTTGATGCCCTTCTGAAGTCCAGTTCCGGCCGATAACAAAAACAGCACCGTGACGACCGCGATAATAATCAGCTGAACCCAGAATTGATTAGGAATCCCGAACAAGTATGTTAAACCGCCGTTAATTTGGCCCGCACCGAGCCCTAACGACGCGGCAACGCCGAAGATCGTAGCGAAGACGGCGACCGTGTCGATGGCTATGCCGAGTGCACCCTTCACGCGGTCTCCAAGCAACGGATACAGCGCCGCGCTCATTAAGCCGGGATATCCCTTGCGGAATTTAAAGTAGGCAATCGCCAGCGCAATCGTCGAATAGATCGCCCAGGCGTGAAAGCCCCAATGGAGATAGGAAAGGCTTAACGCCTCCTTGGCGGCATCGTCGGACCCTGCCGGAGCTGTAGGTGCCGCTGCGTAATGAGACATCGGTTCGGCGACGCCGAAGAACAGCAGCCCGATGCCCATACCGGCGCTGAACAGCATGGCGAACCATGTCGGTGTGTTGAAGTCAGGCTTGTCCTCGTCTTTGCCGAGCTTAATTTTGCCATACTTACTGACAATCAGAAAGACGGCAAAGAAGAGAAAAAAAGTAGCGGTAAGCTGAAAAAACCAACCGAAGGCGTCAAGGAAAAAGGATTGGGCCGCAGCCATGACGCGGCTCAGATGCTGCGGGGCGGCAATGCCCCAGGCGACGAAGGCAAGAGAAATCACAAGCGATATCCAGAAAACTTTCGTAATGCGCGGTTTTTGATCGGCTATGGTCATCTTCGCTCCACCTCCCCTACATCGTTTGTAGAAATCAGGAATCCTATTCTGAAAATGTCTTTCATTCGGAACCTGAATGTAGAGGAGGAGGAGCGAACTTTTTACCGCTTGACGATGCGGAAATTCGCCTCGAGCAAGAGCCAGTTTTGCGGGAACGACAGACCCAGCTTCCAATAGCTGATGCCGCGCAGACCGAGCTCCTTAATAAGATCGAACTTCGCTTGAATCGAACGCGCGTCCTCAAACCATACCTCATGGCCTCTGCCTTCATTATCTGTATAGGTGAAGAACGGAGCCTGCGCGGTGTAGTCGTACTGGATGGCTACGTTGCGCTCCCGCGCCAGATCGATGGCCGCCTGCGGACTAATGGCTCGGGCGTATTCCCCGCCAGGAACAAACGGCAGCGTCCAGTCATAGCCGTACAGATTTTGCCCCATCATGATTTTATTGCCGGGCATCTCTGTAAGCGCGTATTCCAGCACTCGGCGTACTTGGTTAATCGGCGAGACGGCCATTGGCGGGCCGCCGCTGTAGCCCCATTCATATGTCATGATCACGACAAAGTCGGAGTAGCGCCCGTGGGCCGCGTAATCATGGGCTTCGTACCAAGCCCCCGCTTGCGTGGCGCTCGTCTTCGGCGCAAGGGCGGTGGACATCAGGAAGCCTTCCTGGTGAAGCCGCTCCGATGCCCGCCGGAGAAACCGGTTGTACGCTTCCCGATCCTGGGGAGGCAGAAACTCCAGGTCGAAATGAATGTCCCGGAAGCCCAGCTCCCTTGCGGTACGGACGATATTGTTGAGCAGGTTTGTCTGTACGGTCTCATCGTTTAAAATTATCCCGCCCAGCTCCGCACTGAACTGCCCCTCTTCGAGGTTTGTGACGACCATCATGAGTGTTGTGCCCGCTGATGAAGCGATTTCCGCAAAGTGATCCAACGGCGGCGCCTCGAGGGTCCCATCCCGCTGAATCCGGAAGCTGAACGGCCCGAGATAGGTGAGCAGCGGAACCGCCTGACGGACTGACTCTGCCAGCTGCGGAGTCACGGTACCCCCAAGCGGCTCGACGTACGCGTTGCTCTCAATATCCCGCTCGGGACGGGAAGGAATGTAGAGCCTTAAGCCGACTTGCAGCGTCTGGCCTTGTTGTAAGCCGTTCACAGCGGCAAGTGTAGCGGGACTTACGCCGAAACGCCTTCCGATTGTGTACAAGCTGTCGCCGGGCTGAACCCAATAATAAGAGCCCGTAATCGGGATCACAATTGCCTGTCCGACCACGAGCGGCAGGTCGGGATTCAACTCGTTCGCTGATACGATATTTTGAATGCTGACGCCGTACGCTTGCGACAATCCGTACAGAGATTGTCCAGGCTGCACCACATGAATTTGCATCGTTTTATTCCTCCTACATTTTTTATGTAGTTTATTCAAGGGATGTTGTCTAGGTGTTTGCGGAAGCGTTGCGAAATGGATTGCGGCAACGTGCGGTATCGCAAGCGATTGAAAACATCGTGCCAAACTTCGGCAAAGGAGGATTATACTCGAATACGGAGATTGCAGAAATATGGGAAAGGTGGGATTCTTCAATAAGATTCATAACATAAGAAAGAGTGGAAGCATCCTTCATGAGAACCGCTGCGTTATCCGCCCGCTTTGGGCTGCAGATGAGTCCCGGGGCATGGCATAATTTCCGTTGCGACTTTGTGGCGTCGTCGATTTTCAGTGTGTTTAATGTTGTCTTCAATCAGTTTTATTTGCCGATCGCCATACAGCATGGGGCCAGCGGAATTCAAGTCGGCCTGTTGTCGGCGGCGCCTGCCATCGGTATGATCTTCTCTCCGTTATGGGCAGGATGGATCGAACGAACGGATCCGAAGCCGTTCGTCATATGGCCTAATCTGATTGGAAGGTCTTTGATTTTACTGCCTGCGTTTTTTGCCGATCCCTGGGTGTTTGTCTGGGCGGCGCTGGTGTTCCAGCTATTGATGGGCATTCAGGCGCCGGCTTATGCGCCGTTCATGACGCAGGTGTATCCAGCGCCGCTCCGCGGCAGGTTAATGGGCTATGTCCGGGTGGCTATGGGATTGCTGATGATCCCCGTCGCTTATTTCATAGGGTTATGGATTGACCTGTCCGGCTCATCAGGACCGCTCACACTCGCCGCGTTCATCGGAGTTGCATCCATATCGATATTTTTTAGGATGCGGCCGTTGGAACCGATAAAGGCAAGACTTGCAACTGCGAAGCGCGCTTCCTTCGCGGAACAGTGGAAGCTGGTGAAGGAGAACCGGCTGCTGGCTCTATTTTTAATTGCGACCACCTTTGCGGGCTTCGCAAACTTCTTCTCGCAGCCGCTCTATCAAATTATTCAGGTGGAAGTCCTTCAACTTACGAACGTGCAGATCGGCTACGCGCGAATGACCTATTTCGCCTTCCTGATTTTGGCTTATCTCGCTACGGGGTGGGCGATTGACAGATACCCGCCTGAACGGGCATTAATCTTCGGGATAGGTGCGTACGCAGTCGTTCCTCTGATCTACAGCCTGTTTGGAAGTTACGGCTCTGTGATTGTTGCGAGCGGTGTGCAAGGGATCGGCGATGCGATCTGGGATATTGGAATTCTCGCGTTCGTCTTTCGCATAGCGCCTGGCCGGGAAGCGGTCGTATTTGGCTTGCATCTGCTGCTGTTCGGCATTCGCGGAACGATTGGCCCTTTGCTGAGTACGACGCTGACAGCCGCGTTGCCGCATTCGACGCTTCTCTTGGTTGCGTCCGTCCTCGCCATCATCGGAACCGCACTGTTCATTGCCGGAACGAAATCGGAGAACACAATGGAAAAGGCTGCCCGTTAAGGGCAGCCTTGTTTATATTTGTAACCGCGTATGTCGTTCCAATATTCAATAAATACAATACTTCACGAAAACAACGAAAGCCCTGCCTCTCAGTCGTCCTTGCGGTTCCTTGACCGCGCCAGTGTGGATTCGTGTTCCTTCTCCGGCAGCCGATACAGTTAAGGAAATGAATACAAGTGAGGATGGGAATGAGATAAAAATCCTGCAAATGGGGAATTTCATATGAGGTTACACTTACAAAATAATATGATACCACGCGAGACAAGTTTTAGTCAAATACTAGTCCTCCTTATTGTCTTAGGGGAGGTTTCAAAGTAAAATTCGGACATACCAAAACAAATGAAGAGGTGGAGCGGTTATGTGGAAAGAGTTTAAAGAATTTGCCATGAAAGGCAATGTGATTGATCTGGCGGTAGGTGTCATCATCGGTACGGCGTTCAATAAAATCGTGACGTCTTTGGTGAATGATATTGTTATGCCGCTGGTCGGGTTCCTTCTAGGAAGAATCAAATTCACGGACATCTATATCAGCTTGACCGGCGAATGGTATCCGACGCTGGAGAAGGCGCAGGCGGAAGGTGTTCCTACCGTTAATGTCGGGGTATTCATTAACACGCTCTTGGATTTCTTCATTATTGCCTTCACGATCTTCATCGTTGTGAAGCAGATCAACCGTCTGCGCAAGATCAGGGAGAAGAAGGAGGAACAGCCGAAGGCGCCTACGACGAAGGTTTGCGGGGAATGCCTGTCGGAAATTCCAATCGAAGCGAAGCGCTGCAAGTATTGCACTTCTGTTGTAGCGGATAAGCCCGGCGCATGACACCTGTCATCCGATATACCTGACACAAGGGACTAATTCCCAATCAGCCGATAAGGTAAGATAGCCTCAGAAGCAAGAAACGGGAGGCTATGACCGATGAATGTTCGTCACGCGGATCAGAACGAGATCATATCGATTAGGCAGTTAAGTAAAACATACGGGGAGAAATCGGCGCTCGAGCCGTTCACGGCAGTATGGCGTAAGGGTGAAGTGACGGCGCTGCTCGGACCTAACGGCGCGGGCAAAACAACATTTGTTTCCATGCTGCTTGGTTTGCTGAAGCCGACGACCGGGGAAGTGAGCGTATTCGGCATGAAGCCCGGCACGAAGCCGTTCAAGGAGCGCGTAGGAGCGTTGCTGCAGGAAGCGAAGCCGGCGGACGGATTGAAGGTGCGGGAGGTGCTTGAGCTGTTTCGCAGCTTTTATCCTGCGCCGATGCCGTTGAAGAGGCTTCTGGCGATCGCGGGCTTGGAGGAAGAAGCATCAAGAATGGCGACGACGCTGTCGGGCGGACAGCGCAGAAGGTTAGCGTTCGCCTTGAGTATGGCGGGCGATCCGGACTTTATCGTGCTGGATGAACCGACGGTCGCGATGGATGTCGCGTCGCGCGACCGGTTCTGGGACACGATGAAGGCTCTTGCCGCACAAGGGAAGACGGTGCTCCTGACGACGCATCATCTGGAAGAGGCGGATGCGGTCGCGGATCGAATCGTCGTCTTGGCGGAAGGCCGCGTGATCGCTGAAGGAACTCCTGACGAACTGAAATCGTCGGCATCGCATCAGTCGATCTTGTTCGAAGCACCGGAAGGCACAGATGACAGCAGATGGCTTAGCATCCCTGGAGTGGAGCGGGTAGAAAGACAAGGCAGCCGGGTTCGGTTATATTCCTTAAATACGGATCAAGTGCTGCTCGACCTTGTCAACACCGGAATTCAACTTCGGAATATTGAAGTGCGCCACGCGACGCTGGAGGAAGCGTTCCGCAAGCTCACAGCTGCATCTGAAGCGCAAGACCAAGGAGGAAAACGCCATGCGGCCGTCTAATACTGTAATGAACATGTTTCGCTCACAGTGGAAAGCCGAGAGCCTGCGGCTTCTGCGCAGCCCATTCTTCTTATTGTTTTCTTTAGCGATGCCCATCGGATTTTACTTCCTGTTCGTTAGCTTGAACGGGGTCGATCTGGAGATGTCCGGCACGACATGGGGCGTATATTTCTTAATGTCCATGACTGCTTTTAGCTTGATCGGAACGGCGGTCAGCCAATTCGGAATCCGATTGTCTTACGAGCGTAAGGACGGTTGGATGCGTCTGCTCCGCTTGACGCCGCTGCCGGTTGAAGTATATATCGGTTCTAAAGTGTTATCTACGCTTGCAGTCAATCTTGTTGTCATCGGAATCCTTTTCCCATTAGCCGCCGTCATTTACGGTTTACAGCTAACCGCCGCACAGTGGCTGTTGTGCGCGGCATGGTTGTGGATTGGAAGCCTGCCGTTCCTGGCGCTCGGCGCGCTGCTCGGGACGGTAAAAAATGCGGATGCAACAATCGGTATCGGCAATGTGCTCTTAATGGGGATGGCGATCGTTGGGGGCTTATGGATGCCGCTCGAACAGCTCCCCGGTTGGATGCAGGCTGTCGGCCAGTGGCTGCCGTCGCACCAGTATGCGCAAGGCGCTTGGAAAGTACTCGCCGGCGGACTCCCCGGAATAGAGGAAATCGTAGTTTTACTTGGGTACGGCATAGTGTTTATGTTAGCTTCAGGATATCTTTATCGGAGACAGGATGCGGTGTAATTGAACAAGAACAGCTCTTGGCAATATTTGATCCTCGTCAATTTCGTTTTTCCGATTGTATTTATTATCCAGCAGCCTCCAACGCAGATTGCAGTTGGAGGTTTGCTGATTCTTATTGTGGCCGCGTTATATCTTGCGGCATTGAAGTTCCCGCGTCATACTCTTATTTTTCTCATCGCTATGTTATCCGCAATCGTTGCTCTAGGGTTCCTGCTGAATCCAATGTACATGTACCTTAGCTTTATTACTTCGCATTTTCTTGGGAAAATCCATCCGAAACGTCTGATTCCGATCGCTGTCCTGTTTGGGATGGCGGCTGCCGCGGCCGTCGCATATGCGGGATGGTTTGAACAGCCGGCATACATTGCCGCGATTATGCCGGTATTTTTCGCGGTATGCATTCTTCCGTTTATTATTCGCGTCAGCGGACGGTACCGGGAGATGGCGATTCGTCTCGAGGCGGCGCAATCGCAGATTGAGCGGCTGGCGCAGGACGCGGAACGGCGCCGCATCGCCGGCGAGCTTCACGATACGCTGGGGCATACGCTGACATTCATAGCCTTGAAGGCGGAGCTCGCGTCCAAGATCGTCCGCAAGGATCCTGACCGCGCCGTGAACGAGATGGAGGAGCTAAGAAGCACGGCACGGACCGCGTTAAAGCAAATGAGGGAGCTCGTCTCCGGCATGAGGATTGTGAAGCTTTCGGAAGAAGCGGAGCATTGCAAGTCGCTGTTCGCAGCTGCGGGGATCGATCTTGTGATGACCGGAAATTATGACAATCTGCCTTGCCCGGTTCTCCACGAGACGATTCTTGCGCTCGGTCTTCGCGAGGCCGTAACGAACGTTGTGCGCCACAGCAGAGCAAGTACATGCTCGGTCCATCTGCAATCGGACGAAGGCAGCTTACGGCTGATTGTGGAGGATGACGGCATCGGTTTCGGGAAGGAACAAGCTGCGGGAACCGGCTGGTCGGCCATGAAGGAACGGCTGCAGCTGATCGACGGCACATTCGCGGCCGAACATATATCCAGCGGGGGCACCCGGATTATTCTTGACGTGCCGCTTGTCATTCGAAGCGGGATGGGGGTATCGGTATGATTAGAATCGTGTTGGCTGAGGATCAGGGCATGCTGCGAGGAGCGTTATCCTCGCTGCTCAATATGGAAGAGGATCTGGAAGTTGTGGCGCAAGCGAATCATGGGAAAGAGGCGCTGGAACTTACTAGATTGCACAAACCCGATGTTTGTGTGCTGGATGTGGAAATGCCGATTATGAGCGGGTTGGACGTAGCGGAGTCGATTCGGAGCGAGGGTCTGCCATGCCGGGTATTGATGCTCACGACCTTCGCGCGTCCCGGGTACCTGCAGCGGGCGCTAGCCGCCGGCGTCTCGGGATATATACTGAAGGACGGCTCCAGCGAAGAATTGGCGGATGCGATCCGCAAAGTTTATTCAGGCAAGCGGGTGCTGAGTCCTGAGCTTACCTTTGCCGCTTGGGAAGCGCCAAATCCGTTAACTTCCAGAGAGCAGGAGATTTTGCAGCTGGCCGCGTCGGGCATGTCAGCGAAGGATATCGCCAATCAGCTTTATTTATCCCATGGTACGGTTCGCAATTACTTATCGGAAATCATAAGCAAGCTTGGCGTGGATAACCGCATGGAGGCTGTAACCGCCGCCAGGGAAAAGGGATGGATTAAATAGGCATTTGTAAATAGAATGTCATAATTTTTTCATGCAAATTTAAGGTTTATTGATTATCATGTTAACAAATAGATTTCCCCGTTGGGAGTTGTTAGCATGAAAACCTTCATTGAAATAAAAGAAAAAAAGGTCCCCGTCTACTCGGATGAAGCCCAAAGCAAGAAAAAAGTGAAGCTTTTGGCGCGTATCTTAAATACAAAGCTGCAAAGCGGCCGCCAAGCGATTAAGAAAGCGTTAGATTGTGTCATCAGCATTGAGATCATAGATTCCGACGCGATCTTGCATACCTTCGACGAGCGGGACTCCATTGCATTGTCGTTATATTAAACCGTTATATATTGATTCATATTTGGCGTTGGATTCGCCGAAGCGGTACGAAGCAGATGCTTTGTGATCCGCGCGGCGAGTTCAACGCCTGCTTCAATTTCCGCTGGTTCCACACCAATAACGCTTAAACGTACTAGCCTGTTACCGCCACGGATCCGAAAAGCGCATCCGTCAGTCAACTCTACACCTGCAGCAGCGCACTCTCGTACAAGGTCTGATGCATTGAGCCCTGAGGGGAGCTCCCATGCAGCGAAAACACCTTCATCCGGAGTGTGAATGTTCACTTCCTTCGGCAAGTTAGCCGCGGATGACCGACGAAGCGCCTCCATCCGGCTCCTGTACAGTTCTCTCATAGAGAGAAGATGAATATCGTATTTTCCGCTCTCTATATAATGTTCCATCGCTTGTTGAAACAATGGAGGAGGGCTTATTACAGCGGCCACCTTCCAAGAAGCAAACTGGGAAATGAGTGTTTTTGGGATGACTGCAAATCCGAGGCGAATTCCCGGCATGAATCCTTTCGAGAAGCTTCCCAGATAAATCACCCGATCCCCAAAGTCATTCGCAACCAATGGCAGATTTTCAGGATTGATTACGAATCCCGCGGCATAGTCATCTTCAACAATATACACATCATGCTCGCGTGCGAGCCTGACGATTTCGTTACGTTCGTATTCCGAATAGCTGTATCCCATCGGATTGGATAATCTTGAGACGGTATAAAAGAATTTAATCTGATTGCTTCGAAAATGCCGTTCCACCTCATCTAAGTCGATTCCTTCCGAGTTTCGCTCGAGCCCGATGACAGTGTTACCTAATAACCGCAACGAGTGCAGCATGCCTGGATATGTCGGCTGTTCCACAAGCACATTCGTTTTTCCATTGGGAAATGGCATTGAGGTTAACAGATGAAGGGTATGCTGGGTTCCCGAAGTAATGATCACCTGATCAGGCTCGGTCTCTACGGAGTGATTCTGAAGATGCTTTACAAGAGTTTGGCGGAAAGAGAAGGCTCCAAGCGGATCACCATATTCAAACATGTGCCGGCGTTGGTGGAAGATGGCCCGATTCAGGCTGTCCCGGAACGCTTGGTAAGGCATGATGTTGGGGGTGACTGCTGCAAGGTTTATCTGCCGCGTATTTGGGGCCTTTGTGACATAAAAACCCGAATTGGGCTTAGATTGTAGGATCCCTCGAGCCATTAGATGCTCGTAAACTCTTAGAACCGTACTTATGCTGCAACCGTGTTCTTGGGCAACTGTCCGCAGCGGCGGTACCTTCGTCCCCTTTGGCCAGGCTCCTGAATCCAATTGTTCGAGAACATAAGTTAATACCGCTTCGTATTTTGTACCCTTCGACATGTGATCACCCAGCTTCCTTATTTGGGAAAAA
>Ga0182742_1003449_pt1 | contig 15464 bp, 10 predicted proteins | sample eDN5th37CBELigMG_FD_128880 | JGI IMG/M metagenome (GOLD analysis project Ga0182742, IMG submission 128880) | Enriched Miracle-Growth compost microbial communities from Emeryville, California, USA - eDNA 5th pass 37_C BE-Lig MG (version 2)... ...
ACGGCTGCTCGCCGAAGGACGAAGCAACCGAGAGATTGCAGAAACCCTCTTCCTCAGCGTGCGCACGGTCGAGCGCCACGTCACCAACCTGTACACAAAGATCGGCGCTCACAACCGGGTGGAGGCGATCACCTTCGCCCAACTGCATAGTCTGATCTAACCTCCCACTACGTACCCCGCCGTCAGCCACTACGTACCCACCGCCAAACGACATCCCCGAAGTTACGCGCGCTCGCGGATGCGGCCAGACCGGCAGCGATCCAGGATGGTCGATGTTCGGGGGATACGGCGGATACGTCGCGTCTTCGGGCGCTGCCAGCCGGCGGACCCCCGGACATCTCTGATCGTTCCTGAGTCGCTTTCAGGCAATGGAGCCTGCCATTGAAGGGACAACGTGATGCAACGAACAACAACGATCGTCCGGTCGGTACTGGTCTGCCTGATCCTTGCAGGTCTGATGGTCTGGCCGACGACCGTGGCGGCAGCCGGGTCACCGTACTACGTCGGAACCCTGGCCGATGACGACGGCACACACACGGCCAACTGTGGTTCTTCGACGAACACCGACTGCAGCCTGCGCTCGGCGATCGCTGCCGCCTCGTCGGGGAGCGACTGGATTATGTTCAGAAGCGGCCTGACTGGCACGATCACCTTGACCCACGGAACGCTGCACCTGACCAAAAGCGTCCTTATCTCGGGTCCGGGGACGGACAAACTCACCGTCGATGGGAATCATGCCTCGCGTGTCTTCCAGCTAGGTTCGCCCGTATGGGCTAGCAGCTATCCCTCATTCAGCATCACCGGTCTGACTGTTTCCGGTGGGAAAGATTCGTTCGGCGCCGGCATGTACATTGCCTCCGTCGATTCGGCAATTCTCTGGAAGATGGCCTTCTCACACAACGAAGCATTCAACAACGGGGGTGGTTTGTATATCGATTCAATAGCTGATGATACTGATGCCGCATCGACCCCGATTGTGATCAATGACAGCACCTTCAATGGGAACATCGTAACCAGGACCGTGCCTGGTCCGTTGCCAATTGGAGGTGCAGGCATCTTCATAGAAGAAGGTGATGGCCTCACCCTTTGGAACATCAACATCGTGTCACGGAACGTAACCATCACCAATAGCACGATTACTGACAACCACGCGTACAGCTACTACGCGGACGGCGGTGGAATTCTGACCGCCGACTCTCTTTCGCTGGTCAACTCCACGATTGCACGGAACAGTTCAGGGGGAAGCGCAACTGCCATCAGAACTTCAGGGGACCCCGTCAACCTGACGAACACCATTGTCAGTGGCCACATCCTGGGGAGATATCAAGGCGACAATAATCTGATCACCTCAGGCGAGATCACGGGCAATAACAATCTCATTGGAGTTGATCCGATCCTTGGCGAGCCAGGCTACTATGGTGGGCCGACTCAGACCATCCCTCTCCTGCCCGGATCACCGGCGATCGGTGCCGGAGTCAACAACAGCGTAACCCCGATGCGCGACCAGCGCGGCATCGAGCGCACCGGCCACGTCGATATCGGCGCATTCCAATCCCGTGGCTTCACGCTCACCAAAGTCAGCGGCGACCATCAGGCGACAACGATCGGGGCTAACTTCCCTGAACCGTTCATCGTAGCCGTCGAGAGCCCCTACGGCGAGCCGACTGTCGGGGGAATGGTTTTCTTCAGTGGCCCCGGTGTTCAGGGGAGTCCCGTTGGCGGACGGCTCGCTGCCAACAACCAGACAAGCGAGACACTGACGGCATCCGCATTTCAAGGTCACCATACGGTGCTCGCCGGCTTTCCGGGGGTGACTCCGGTCGAGTTCTCCCTCGAAAACACTGACACATTCCTGCCCGTCACCGTTGCGACGGTGACGCAGGTGGACGGCACACCCTACAACATCGGCGTCGGGGCGCTCCCTGGTGTGAAGATCATCCTCGCTGCCACGGACGTAGGGTCTGGCGTGGCGAACACCCAGTACACCATCAACGGTGGCAGCCCGCAGATCTATGTAGCGCCCATCATCATCAGCGAACCCGGCAGCCAGACGGTGACTTACTGGAGTACCGATACGTTCGGAAACGTCGAGGTGAGCCAATCGGTCACCATCATCATCGACCCGTCCTTTGTACCTCCCGACACCACAATCCTGACTCATCCGGCGGCCGTGGTCCCCCTCGGGCCGATGGAATTCACGTTCAGTGGCAGTGGCAGCAACCCTATCGTCGGCTTTGAGTGCAGAGTCCTCTTCAACGAATTCAGCGATTGCTCGAACCCGGCTACCTTCACTGACTTGAAATCCGGTTTCTACACGTTCGAGGTGCGAGCCATCGACTCGGGAGGGAACATCGATACGACTCCGGCGCGCTACAGATGGACAGCCGACGGGACCCTCCCGGAGACATGGTTCAGAACCACTCCGCCAACCGTGTCGAGCAGTTCCTCAGTGTCGTTCACTTTCGACGGCGGAGATACTGGGTACGGGTTTCTTGCCGGGTTTGAGTGCGCACTCGATGACGCTCCGTTCAGCTCCTGCACCAGCCCCCATGAGATTTCCGGCCTCACCACGGGCGCGCATACGTTCCAGGTCCGCGCCGTCGATACGGCTGGAAACGTCGATGCATCCCCGGTCAGCTACGCCTTCGACGTTGAACTCATCCCGAACGATGCCCCGACGGCGCTTGCCCTCAGTTACAGCAGTGTGCCCGAGAACTTCGAGGTCGGGACGACTGTCGGTAGCTTTACGACGACCGATCCCGACGCGACCGACACGCACGGTTACAGTCTCGTGAGCGGCGACGGCGCCATCGACAACGCTGCATTCACGATCAACGGGAACACGCTACAGACGGCCGCCGTCTTCGACTTCGAGAGCCAGAGCAGCTACAGCATCCGCGTGCGCTCGACAGATCGTGGCGGCCTCACCATCGAGCAACCGTTCACGATCAGCGTCATCGATGGCAACGAAGCGCCAACCGCCCTCGCGCTCGCGCCCAGCAGTGTTGCTGAGAACAGCCCGATCGGCGCGACGGTTGGCACGTTCACTACGACCGACCCCGACGCTGGGAGCACCCATACCTACACGCTGGTCGGCGGCGCCGGTGACACGGATAACGCTGCCTTCACGATCACTGGTGACTCACTCCTGACCGCCACCGCGCTCGATGCTGACGCGCAGAACAGCTACAGCATCCGCGTGCGGACCGACGATGGGTATGCGGGCACCTTCGAGCAGGTGTTCACGATTACCGTGACAGCGGTCGAGGCAACCGCCGCGACGATCACCCTCGATCCATCGACGCTCAGCCAGACCTACACCGGCAGCCCCCAGGTCGTCACGGCAACGACGACGCCGGCCGGACTCAGTTACAGCATCACCTACGACGGCATCACAACCCCTCCGACCGACGCGGGTAACTACATCGTTGTCGCCACCGTCACCGAGCCGGGCTATGCCGGAAGCGGCACCGGCACCCTGACAATTGGCAAGGCCGAGCAGACCATCAGCTTCACCTCGACCGCTCCAGCCAACCCGGTCTATGGTGACACCTACACACCGGCCGCCAGCGGAGGCGGCTCCAGCAACCCAGTGTCGTTTGCTGCCGGCGGGGCCTGCACGTATGACGCGAACTCGGGTCTGGTCACAATGATCGCTACCGGCGAATGCACCGTGACGGTCGACCAGACTGGTGACGCGAACCACACGACAGCGGAGCAGCAGGTACAGTCATTCACCGTCACCAAAGCCGCCCTGGATGTCACCGCCAACGACGCGACGATGACGTACGGCGGCGCCGTCCCGCGCTTCGAAGCGACGGTGACCGGTCTGGTCAACGGCGACACCTTCGCGACCCTGGACGGCACCTGTAGCGCCGAGGTCGCTGGCAGCCCCGTGACCGCTGCGACGCCAACCGGGACGTATCCAGCGGCGATTACGTGTTCCGGTGTGAACGCGACCAACTACGACGTGACCTACACACCGGGAACGTTGACCATCATCGAAGCACCGAGAATCACGAGTGCTGCTGCAGCTACCTTCACGGTCGGTGTCGCGGGCAGCTACACGATCACGGCCAGTGGTGTCCCGGCTTCAACCTTCAGTTCGGTCGGGCCACTTCCCGCCGGCCTCAACCTCGGCAACGATGGACTCCTGTCCGGCACACCGGAAGCCGGAACTGAAGGCGACCATACCTTCGAGATCATCGCGTCGAACGGCGTTACACCAGATGCTCATCAGACGTTTACGCTGACGATTGTCGTGCCGATGATCGTCGCACCAGAGAACCTGACCGTCCCGAACGACGCGGGCTTTGCCGGCGCGACGGTGAGCTATCCAGCCCCGGAGACGGTTGGCCAGGTCGGAGAAGTCACCTGTTCACCCGTGTCTGAGGCATTCTTCGACCTCGGCACGACGACGGTCACCTGCGTCTCCTCTCTGACGCCAGCGACCGCCTCGTTCACGATCACCGTCGTCGACACCGCCCCACCAACGATCCCTGCCCCAGCGAACATCGTCATGCCGGCAGGCGGCCCCGCCGGAGCGGTCATCAACTACGCTGCTCCGGTCGTGACCGACAACGCTCCGGGCGTGGCCGTCGCCTGTACGCCGCCGTCCGGCGCCCTCTTCCCGATCGGCGACACAACCGTGACCTGCACGGCGACCGACACGTCGGGGAACACCGCCTCAGCCACCTTCACCGTGACGGTGGCCAGCGGCACCGTGCTCCTGCAGCAACTGAAGACGATGATCGAGGACTTGCCGATCAGTGGCAACGCGTCGTCCGCGGAGAATATCCGCCGGAACCTGTTGAACATGGTCGCGGTGGCAGAACTCGTCCAGGTCACGAACATCCCGCTTCCGACCTGCCTGGTGCTGACCAGGATCGACACTGACATCCAGTCGCAGGTGAGTAAGCGACGAATCGCCAGTGCCGACGCGGCAGCCATCTATGCCATGACGAACACGATTCGGACCGCGATCGGATGTAGCACGAGATAACACGAGCCATCAGGCCGAACGCGGAGGGGACGTAGATGCCGCCAGTCACGGCCATCTACGTCCCTTCATCACTTCTATACTCCGCTCCTCAAGCCGCGCTATACTGCCCCACCTTTCACGACACGCATGACTGACGAGGGGACAAGGCCGTGCAGGAAGTCCGGCGGAATGGGCTGGGGTTGAAAGAGCTGCCGGAGGACGAGCGGCCTCGTGAGAAGTTGCGGTTGCGTGGGCCGGGGGCGCTCTCGACTGCTGAACTGCTAGCGATCATCCTCAACACCGGCACGAAAGGCGAATCGGTGATGGCGCTGGCACAGCGGATCGTCGCCGAGAGCAACGGCCTGCGAGGGCTAATGCGACGCGACCTCGACTCGCTGCTGGAGGTCCACGGCCTTGGCCCGGCCAAGGCGATCAAACTCCAGGCCGCGATTGAACTTGGCAAGCGCGTCAGCACCCTCGCCCCCGAAGACCGCCCTCAGGTCCGGACCCCGGAGGACCTCGCGATCCTGTTCGTTGCGGAGATGACGGCACTCGATCACGAGCAACTTCGCGTGGCCGTCCTGGACACGAAGCACCGGCTGGACCGGCTCGTGACCGTCTATCAGGGCAGTGTCAACGCCGCCCAGGTCCGTATCGCCGAGGTCTTCAAGGAAGCGGTTCGCGCCAACTCCCCCGCCATCGCGATCGCCCACAACCACCCGAGCGGTGACCCAACGCCATCGGCCGCCGACATTGCCCTGACCGCCGAACTCAACAACGCCGCCAAGGTGCTCGACATCGACCTGATCGACCACCTCATCATCGGCGATGGCCGCTGGATATCCCTCCGCAGGCTCGGGCTCGGGTTTCCGCGCGGAAACTGATCAGCGTGGGCCATCAGCCGCCCGCACGAGTGCTCGTGCCGCTTTCCGGACTCCGGGCCGGGGATGGTCGTTCCAGAGCATGCCGACCCCGCCGAGTTCGTCGCGCAAGCCAGGTGATATGCGGGCGATTGCCGCCAACCCGGTCAGAATGCGAGCGGCCTGCTTGCCGTCCCAGCGGTCGAGGGCGTTCAGCAATGGCCTTACGATCACATCGACTTTGTCCGGAACTCCACAGGCGACCGCCACCAGCGCATCGACGGCATGGTCGCGAACGATGACACTCCGGTCGGTTTCAAGCAGCGCTGTCAGGCGTGGGACGGACGGCGCAACTAACGTCGGCGCGGACATCGCGACGTGTGACAACGCGTGGACCGCCTCCCAGCGAACGCGAGTCGTGGGATGGTCCAGCAGTCCGATCAGACGACTGGTCTGTGGGGCGACCAGATCCGGACGGGATTCGGAAACGAACGTCAGCACCTCGACACAATCGCCAACCAACGCGGCATCGTCACTGGTGATTCCACCGACGATCTCATCAAGCAGCGCAGTGTCAGCCAGACAGGCTGCTGCAACAGCGTGATTGCTCGCCTCAGTCCGATCGCCAACCTGCGATGAGAGTCGCGAAATGGCTGACACGATTTTGACCCCTTACCGTGGAACAACGTGTGCAGTATACTGAGGGGACATGCCGTACATAGCAATGGAGATGACGCGATGCCGGTACCTGTCGTCGCTGAACCGATCTCTCGCGTTCCTACGAGAGAAACCGTCGCAGATACCCTGCGTAGCTGGATCATCAATGGAACCCTCAGTTCCTGCGAAGTATTGCGCGATGCCGATATCGCCCGCGCGTTCGGCATCAGCCGAACACCGGTTCGCGAGGCGCTGCTCCAGTTGGAGCACGAAGGACTGGTTGAAAGTCAACCAGGACGCTGGACACGGGTAACCAGGCTCGATCCGGAACAACTCGCCGTCCTCTACCCGGTCTGGGCCGAACTCGAAGCACTCGTCTCCCGCAAGGCTGCAACGCGGATCGGGAGTACAACCGGTTCCGCACCGGTCGAGCAGGCCGCCATGGCGTATGAGGACGCTGTCGATGTCATCATCGCCAATCCCGGTGACTCCGCTCGAGACGCGGTCCGCGCCGCTAATACTCAGTTCCACGATGCGCTGCTGGCCGCCGCCGACAATACCGTCCTGACGAGTACCCTGACGCCACTCCGAATGACGATCCGGCGCTTCGAGGCCGCCTGCCCGATGCCGATTGCGCCAGGTCGAGCATCGGCGGCACAGCACACGGCCATCGTCGACGCGATCCTGGCTGGTGATCCGGATGCGGCCGCACTCCGCACCCACGAGCATCTGTATGACGCCCATCAGCGCCTCTGCGCCGGCTGGGATGTCGAGGCCGGGTAACGCCGCCAGGCCAAATCAATGTATGGGGCATCTCGCAAGCGATAGTAGACTGTCGCCACATGCCCGTCACCGGCGACGGACAGACGCTGCACGCGAAAGGTGTCCCCATGCCTGAACAATTGACAGCCCCATACGGATCGTGGAAATCGCCGATCTCGTCCGACTTGATCGCGAGCGGCTCGACACGGCTTGGGCATGTCACGCTGGATAGCGGCAACCTCTACTGGCTCGAATCACGGCCAACCGAAGGTGGTCGCAGCGTGCTGGTCCGCCGTGGTCCGGATGGAGTGGTCGAGGATGTCACTCAGCCGGACGCGTACGTCCGAACGCGCGTCCACGAATATGGCGGCGGTGCGTACCTCGTCCATGGCGATACTGTCTTCTATTCCGATTTCGCCAACCAGATGCTGCACCGCAAGGACAAGGGCGACGACGCGTTCCCAATATCTCCGGAGCTGACCATCGCTGCCGGCCTGCGCTACGCCGACATGCGGCTGACACCCGATGGCCGGACGCTGGTCGCCGTTCAGGAGCATCACGACGGGACGAACGAACCGATCAACTCGGTCGTCTCACTGCCATCCATCGGGACACTCGAGCCGGTGACGATCGCGCTCGGGCGCGACTTCTATGCCTTCCCGCGTGTCAGCCCCGACGGTCGCCAGATCGTCTGGCTCGAATGGGACCACCCCAACATGCCCTGGGACGGCACCGAACTCTGGATCGCCGATCTCGCGCCGGACGGCAGTGCCTCGAACGCCCGCAAGATCGCCGGAGGGCTGGAGGAGTCGATCTTCCAACCGTCCTGGTCACCGGCCGGGCTGCTGCACTTCATCTCCGACCGAACCGGATGGTGGAATCTCTACCGGATCGAAGTCGACGGCGCGATCACTGCCCTCGCACCGATCGATGCCGAGATCGGTCAGCCGCAGTGGGTATTCGACATGGCCTCCTACGTCTTCCTCTCCGGTGGCCGGATCGCCTGCGTCGTCAACGAGAACGGCATCCAGCGGCTCGGCATCATCGAGCCGGGCATCGACATCATCTCCCCACTCGACACGCCGTTCACCGCCTTCGGTCACATCGCCAGTGATGGCGACAACCGTCTGGCGCTGCTGGCTGGCGGACCAGACGTGCAGATGTCAGTCGTCCTGATCGACCTGTCTAGCGGCACGCCGCAGATCGAGATCGTCAAGCGCGGCAACGAGACCGAGATTGACACTCGCTACCTCTCACCTGCCCAGCCGATCGAGTTCCCGACTGGCGGAGGACTGACTGCCCACGCGCTCTACTACGCTCCGGCCAATCGCGACTACGTCGCGCCCGACGGCGAGTTGCCGCCGCTGGTCGTCTTCTCGCACGGTGGTCCGACCGGGGCAGTCTCCGGCGAACTGGACTTCAGTATCCAGTTCTGGACAAGCCGGGGAATCGCTGTCGTCGATGTCAACTACGGTGGCAGCACCGGCTATGGCCGCGCCTATCGCGAGCGGCTCAAGGGCCGCTGGGGCATCGTTGATGTCGAGGACTGCGCCAACGCCGCCCGATATCTGGTTCAGCAGGGGCTGGCCGACGGCAACCGGCTCGCGATCCGCGGCGGCAGCGCCGGTGGCTACACGACGCTGGCCTCGCTCGCCTTCACCGACCTCTATGGCGCCGGTGCCAGTTACTTCGGCGTCGCCGATCTGGAACTGCTGGCAAAGGAGACCCACAAGTTCGAATCGCGTTACCTCGACGGGATGATCGGCCCATACCCCGAAGCCCGCGACATCTACCTGGAACGCTCGCCGATCAACCATACCGACAAACTCTCCAGCCCGATGATCATCTTCCAGGGGCTGGAGGACGAGGTCGTCCCGCCATCACAGGCTGAGGCGATGGTCGCCGCCCTCAAGGAGAAGGGGCTCCCCTACGCCTACCTCGCCTACGAGGGCGAGCAGCACGGCTTCCGCCGCGCCGAGAACATCAAGCGCAGCCTCGACGCCGAACTCTACTTCTACGGCAAGATCTTCGGCTTCGCCCCCGCCGACGAAATCGAGCCGGTCCAGATCGAGAACCTCTGAGACGACGATCGAGCGACAGCGTGAGCCACAAACCAGGCTCACGCTGTCGCACGCCCCGAGACAGCCCAGCCACTCGTTAGCGCTTCACACGTTTCCCTGAACCGGATACCCTGCCACTGGCCAGCGTGAGACACGGCCGGAGTTCAGGGGAGGAACCAATGGGACAGTTAACACTGGCGCTAGCGGGCGACAGCATGATTACGAGGCGAGTGTCGCAGACAAACGATCCAGCTGCGCGGACGCTTTACGACCATCTTCGGGCGGCAGATGTTGCCTTCACCAACATGGAGGTATTGCCGAACGACTTTCGCGGATATCCGGCGCAGGAGTGCGGCGGGACGCACCTGGCGGCCCACTCATGGGTCATCGACGACCTGCGTGAGATCGGCTTCGACCTCTTCTCGGCCGCGACGAACCACACCCTCGACTACAGCATTGAAGGGTTACTCGCGAAACTGGAGATCCTCGAAGAAAAGGGAGTCGTCTTCGCCGGAATCGGCCACAATCTGGCAGAGGCACGGATGCCCGCCTATCTCGACAGCCCGGCAGGCAGCGTCGCACTCATCTCCGCCTGTTCGACGTTCGCGAAAGGCGCGCAGGCCGGGGAACAGCGCCCGGATATGCAGGGACGTCCCGGCCTCAATCCGCTGCGTTATACAGCCACCTGGGAGGTAACCGCTGACCAACTCGCCGCCATCCGAGAGGTGGCGCTCGCGCTCGGTGTCGAACAGCAACGCAGCGAGCGGGTCGAGATGGGCTTTACCTTCCCTCCCGAAGAAGGCATCTTCCCGCTCGGCGACCTGCGCTTCCGCGAGGCGGAGCATGCCGCCGTCCGAACCGCCGCGAACGACAAGGACATGGAAGCGATCGCAAACTGGGTACGCGAGGCACGAATGCGCGCCGACATCGTCATCGTCAGCCTCCATGCCCACGAGCAATCCGGCGACAAAGAGATTCCGGCCGAGTTCATCCCCGTCTTCGCCCGACGGATGATCGACGAGGGCGCTGATGTCATCGTCGGGCATGGCCCGCACCTGCTGCGTGGGATGGAGGTCTACCAGGGCAAGCCGATCTTCTACAGCCTCGGCAATTTCATCGCCCAGAATGACCTCGTCTACAAACTCCCAGCCGACGCCTACGAGCGCTTCCGTGTCGATCCAGCAAAGACGCCTGCCGAACTGATGGCCAGCCGCAGCGCCGATGGCACCCGTGGCTTCGCCGCCGACCCGCGTTACTGGCAGACGGTCGTCCCAACGCTTCAGTTCGCGGACGGTCAGATCGCGAGTATCGATCTGCTCCCCGTCACCCTCCAGCACGGACGCTCGGTCCACCACCGTGGCCGCCCGCTGCTGGCCGAGGGCGAGGAAGCCACCAGCATTCTGGAACGGTTCGCCAATCTATCCGAACCCTATGGCACACGCATGGAGATTTCGAACGGCGTCGGAAAGGTCATTGTGCGTAATGCGTGATGCGTGATGCGTAATGCGTAATGCGTGATGTGTGATGCGAGGAACGTGACGCGATGATTCGGTAGGGGCCGCGCCTCCGTGCCGGCCCTGCGCCGTGAGGCGCCAGCGTAACGACATGGGTGTAACGATACGCGCGCAGACGTTGGTGACCCTTGGTTGACAACCCATGTATCGACGCGGGCGCCTCACGGCGCAGGGCCGGCACGGAGGCGCGGCCCCTACCGAAGATAGGACGCGTCCGCGTTGGCGAACCACGCGTCACGTTCCTCGCATTACGCATCACGCATCACGCATCACGCATTACGCATCACCCACCACCCAACTCCGCCACGACCGGCGCAAACGTCTCCATCTCCGAGTCGGAGACGACGTAGTAACTGAAGCCGAATCGCGTACGGCGCTTGAGAAGGTCCTCGATCATCTCCTCGTGCGTACCGATCAGGAATGAGGGCATCGAGAGAACGTCGTCGATCGTGATGCCAGACCAACCGCGCTCGGCGATCAGTTGGGCGGCTCGTTCGCGGCGATTGTCGGTGATGATGACTGATGGAATCAGGCTCAGTTCGATGTCGGGGAAACGCTCGCCGGCTCCCTCGCGAATCCAGCCGATCTTCTGGTCGACTGCGGCTGGGAGGCGTTCATCGACCACATCCTCGACCGTACCACTGGCGACCGACGTCGTCAGGATGCCAACGATGTCTGCCTCCCGTCCGGCCAGCGTCAGGACTCGCCGCTTGCCGCCGCCGATCAGGATCGGTGGGTGGGGCCGCTGGTGCGGGAGCGGGTAGCCAGCCAGTCCTTCGATCGTGTAGTGCTTGCCCTGGTAGTGGACTGGTTCGCCGCTGAAGAGTCCCTTCAGGATCGTGAGCGACTCCTCCAGCCGATCGATCCGTATTCCCGCTCGCTCGAACGGTATTCCGTCCTTCTCGTATTCGGTCCAGAGCCAGCCTGCACCGATCCCGAGTTCCAGCCGCCCACCGGAGAGCATGTCCAACGTGGCCGCTTCCTTCGCCAGCATCACCGGGTGGCGATAGTCGTTGTCGATCACCATCGTCCCGACACGTAACCGCGTCGTTGCCATCGCGGCGGCTGTCAGCGCGCTGAACGGCGCGAGCTGGTCGCCGAAGAAGTCCGGCACGAAATGGTCGCGGATCAGAAAGCTTGCGTATCCGAGTTCCTCGACGCGCCGGACATGGGCAAACCACGCACCGGCAGGCAGCATCGTCTCGTTGATGACAGCGAATCGAAACGGTCGTGGCACCTTCGCTCCCTCTCATTCGGTGACTCCATCGTCATCACCACGATAGGGAGAACTGGTATCCGGGGCTATCCGAAACATGCCGCCAAACATGGCTGGCGGCATGTGCCCTGCGTGCCTGTCAGCGGGGCCATCGAACCACGCCACCACACCAGCCAGCCAGATCAGGGAGGAATCGGGATGCCACGTCCACTACACGAACAGGTTGTCGTCATTACCGGCGCATCATCGGGAATTGGCCGCGAGACGGCGCTGCTCTTTGGCGAGCAGCAGGCCAGCGTCGTTCTGGCGGCGCGCAACGAAACCGCACTCCGTGACGTCGCCCAGCAGATTGAACAGCGCGGCGGCCGGGCGCACGTCGTCGTCACAGATGTCTCCGAGTATGAGCAGGTCGAGCGGCTTGTCCAGGAAGCAGTCAACCACTTCGGGCGGATCGACACCTGGGTCAACAACGCTGCCGTCGCTGTCTATGGTCTGGTCGAGGATCAGACACTGCACGACATCGAGCGGACGATCCAGGTCGACCTGATGGGTCAGATCTATGGGATGAAGGCCGTCCTGCCACAGATGATCCAGCAGGAGGAAGGCACGATCATCAACGTTTCCTCGATCGAGGGACGACGTGCCATCCCATTCCACTCCGCTTACGCTGCTGCCAAGCACGGTGTCAACGCCTTCTCCGACACGCTGCGGATGGAGATGGAGCGCCACCATCCAGGGATCAAGGTCACGGTCGTCATGCCAGCCTCGGTCAACACCCCGTTCTTCGACCACGCTCGCTCGCGGATGGGCGCCCGGCCAAAGCCGATGCCGCCGGTCTACGAACCACGCGACGTTGCCGAGGCGATTGTCTCGTCCGCCGTCACCCCGCAGCGCGATGTCTACGTCGGTAGTATGGCGAAGACGCTCTCGACGCTGCATGCCTTCAGCCCGGCCCTCGTCGACCGGATGCTGACGACCGGTGGGGCCGCCTTCAAACTCCAGCAGGACGATGAGCCGGTCGACCAGCACGGCAACCTCGACGAGCCTGCGATGGGCGTCGGATCATCAACCGGTCGCTGGTCGGGACAGTCCCACCACAGCGTCTACACCCGTTCGTTCGAAACGATGAACCCCAACGTCAAGCGGTTGATGACGCTTGCGCTGGGTGTCGGCGCGGTCGCGCTACTGCGCCGCTCGATGCAGAACGGCGATGGTCACGTGCATCACTACTACGACGGTTACGACGATCGCCACTTCGAGCCGATGCCATACCCACAAGCAGGCTTCGAGGAAGGCTGGTACTACCCGGACGAACCCATGGCGTGGAGTGAGCCTGGCTACGGTCAACCCTTCGACTAATCGGCACACCAGCGCAACCTGCCATCGACGCCAGGCGAATGTCGCGGTACCCTTCGTGCTACGCGTACGTCGGGTACCGCTTGAACCTCATGACGTACATGCAGCCGAGTAACAGCATCGTCAACAGGGCAGGTCTGACAGACCTGACGGGAGTCTGAGTTGAACCTCCACGCGCTGCGCGACTTGCGTGGCATGGAACGCTTCTTCGCCTTCCTCGTGCCGATTGCGATCCCGGTCGCGATCTTCCATTTCGTGTCCGGACGATACGGCAACGGCGTCATGGCGACCGGCGCGATCCTGATCGGGTCGATCGTGCTGGCGATCCGCATCCGCAGCGGTGGGACCACCGAGGAGCAATACGTCGAACAGCCCGACGACGATGACGACTGGTTCGGCTGGCTCGAAGACGAAGATCCCGCCGACGCCCTCGACCGCCCGACCGAGGAGCCACTCCCGGCCCCGTTCCAGGCCGTTCTCGACGAAATCTTCAGCAAACGCATCCCCGGCAACGACGACGACAGCCACATCCGACAGCCGAGGTGAACGACGGGACGCGGGACGTGGGACGCGGGACGCGAGTTAGTGAGTCCTCGCATCTCGCGTCCCACGTCCCGCGTCCCGTCGTTCACAACTCCGCCTCGACTCGCTTCAGCAGGACCGCGTTGATGGCGACGATGATTGACGAGACGCTCATCAGCAGCGCCGACCACTCGGGGCGGAGCATGACGCCCCAGGCCGGGTAGAAGATGCCCGCCGCGACCGGGATGGCCAGGATGTTGTAGACGCTGGCCCAGCCCAGGTTCTGCTTCATCTTGCGGACGGTCGCCTTCGAGAGGGTAATCGCCTTCGTGACGTCCACCGGATCGCTCTTCATCAGGACGACATCCGCCGTCTCGATCGCGACATCCGTCCCGGCGCCAATCGCGATGCCGATATCGGCCGTCGCCATCGCCGGAGCGTCGTTAACACCATCGCCGACCATCGCGACCGTTCGGCCCTCGGCCTGAAGCGTCTCGACCTGACTTGCCTTCTGGGCCGGTAGCACCTCGGCAAGGACGCGGTCGATACCCAGTTCACGGGCAACTGCCTCTGCCGTCCGCCGGTTGTCACCAGTCAGCATCACGACCTGGATGCCACTCTCGTGGAGCGCGTTGACCGTCCGCCGCGCACTCTCGCGGATCGTATCCGCAACCGCGATGATCCCGGCCATTGACCCATCGATCGCGACGATCATCGGTGTCCGACCTTCGCCTGCCAGTCGATCGATCTCGTCGCGAAGCGGAGCGATATCGATGCTCCGGTTCGCCATCAGCCGCGCGTTGCCGATCAGGACCTCGCGCCCCTCGACCGTTGCGGCCAGACCTTCGCCGGAGATCGCTTCGAAGTGCGTCGCCTCGCTCGCCGGAAGACCACGCTCATCAGCAGCGCGAACAATCGCCTCACCCAGCGGATGTTCGCTTCCCCGCTCGGCATCAGCAGCCATCCGCAGCAGTTCGTTCTCGTCGACACCCGACGCCGGCAGCAGATCGGTCAGTCCCGGTCGTCCCTCCGTCAACGTGCCGGTCTTGTCAAAGACGACGGTGTCGATCTTTGAGACGTTCTCCAGCGTCGCGGCGTCCTTGATCAGGATGTTATGTCGTGCACCGACACCGGTTCCGACCGCGACAGCCGTTGGCGTTGCCAGACCGAGCGCGTCAGGGCAGGCGATGACAATCGCTGAGATCGCAAAGGTCAGGGCCATGATGGCCGTTTCACCACCGAAGACGTACCAGATGATGAAGGTAGTAATGCCCGATCCGACCGCCAGCAGGACCAGCCACTGCGCGGCCCAGTCAGCCAATCGCTGACCCGGCGCCTTGCTGGACTGCGCCCGCTCGACCAGCGAGACGATCTGCGCCAGCGCCGTCTCACTTCCAACCTTTGTCGCCCGGAACGTGACGCTGCCACTGCGGTTGATCGAACCACCGATGACCGCGTGCCCCGGACCCTTCTCGACGGGGACGCTCTCGCCAGTCACCAACGACTCGTCGATGCTGGTCGTCCCGCTGACGATCT
>Ga0182742_1003451_pt1 | contig 15460 bp, 15 predicted proteins | sample eDN5th37CBELigMG_FD_128880 | JGI IMG/M metagenome (GOLD analysis project Ga0182742, IMG submission 128880) | Enriched Miracle-Growth compost microbial communities from Emeryville, California, USA - eDNA 5th pass 37_C BE-Lig MG (version 2)... ...
ACGAGTACGATCTGCACGGCAGCGCGGTCGGCTGCTGATTGTACCGCTGGCTGCCGGCGACCCGGCCATCCCTCGGTCTCGACAGATCGCTTCGTTCAACGGTGGATGCGGGGCAAGCGCGCCCCGCCGCCGAAGGCAAAGCGTCACGCTGTCAGCAGATCCCGCAGCGTCGCTTCAACGATCTTCGTTGCCGCCTTCAGGTCCGACAGCTTGATATGTTCGTTGGCTGAGTGCGCGTTCGCCTCGAGGATCGAGCGCGGGCCCGCGCCATAGAGTACCGTCGGAATGCCCGCGGCGCTGTAATGGCGCGCGTCGGTATAGAGCGGCACGCCCATTTCCTTGATCGCGGTCTTCAGTTCGCGTTTCGCGTGGCGCTGGATGGCTTCGACGATCGTCTTTACTCCGCGCCGCGGCTTCAGCGGCTCGGCCAGGATCACGCGCCGGCATTCGATCTTGATCCCCTTGCCCGCGCCCGCCCGCTTCACAAGGGCGATCAGCTCGCGCTCGACTTTCGTACCCTTTTCTTCCGGGATGAGACGCCGGTCGATGCGCATGACGATCCTGTCGGGCACCACATTGGTATTGATGCCGCCGGATATCAGTCCGACGGTTATTTTTGGTGAGCCAATGCCGGGCAGCTTCGATCTGATCCGGTTGAGGCGCTTTCGCTCCTTGTAGATCGCCGTAAGGATTTTCGTCGCCGCTTCGAGCGCATCTGCACCGCTCTCAGGCATCGCCGCATGCGCCTGCTTGCCGCGCACGGTGACTTCGAGATGCAGCACGCCGTTATGCGCGGTGACAACGGCGTAGGAGAAGCCGGCGGAAAACGCGATATCGGGCCTGGTGAGCTTCTGGTTCAGGAGCCAGTCAGGACCGACATAGCCGCCGCTTTCCTCGTCATAGGTCAGGTGCAGTTCGACCGTGCCGTTCAGCCCCTCCGGTTTGTCCTTGAGCGCCAGAAGCGCGAAGGCATAGGTCGCAAAGTCGGATTTCGACACCGCCGCGCCCCGCCCGTAGACCGCGCCGTTCACTTCCTCCGCGCCATAGGGATCATGCGTCCAGCCCTCGCCCGGCGGTACCACATCGCCATGCGCGTTCAGCGCGATCACCGGTCCCCGCCCGCCGCCGAAAGTCTCGCGCACGATCAGGTTGGTCGCCGAGACCATGCCGTGCTCTATTGCGATCTCGTCGGGTACCCGGTGTCGCTCGACCTTGAAGCCGAGCCCTTCGAGCAACTGCGCCGATTCCTCGGCATGGCGCGCGCAATCACCCGGCGGATTGTCGGACGGCACCCGCACCAGCGCTTTCAGGAACTCGACTTCGCGCGGAAAATTGGCATCGATAAAATCGGTCATGCTGCGCCCTTTGCCGCCAATATCTCGATGAAGCGCACCAGCGCCGCAACGCTGAGCCCCATATCGGCTTCGCTAGCGAATTCCGCCGGGTTGTGGCTGATGCCGCCTCTGCAGCGCACGAACAGCATGGCGATCGGGCAAAGCTTCGCCATTGACAGCGCGTCGTGTCCGGCGCCGGACGCAAGGCGGAACGGCTGATAGCCAAGGCTCGCGATTGCATCGGCCATCACGTCCTGCAAGAACGGCGTGCAACCGGTGGTGCGCGTCGCGTGGGCGGGTTCGAAATCGATGTAAAGCCCGCGCGGCTTCGCGATCCGCACGGCCGCCGCCTTCATCTCTTGAATCGCTTCTTCACGCACGGCGTCTGTCGCCGAACGGATATCGAGCGAAAAGACGACGCGACCGGGTATGACATTGGTTGCGCCGGGAAACGCCTCGATGCGTCCCACGGTCGCGACCATGCTGTCGCCCGCATGCTTGCGTGCGATGGTTTCGACAGCTGTCATGAATTCGGCAACGCCCGCCAGCGCATCGCGCCGCAGATGCATCGGCACGGTCCCAGCATGGCCCGCTTCGCCGCGTGCGACGACCCCGATCCTGCTTTGTCCAATGATGCCGCTGACCACGCCGAGCGGAAGATTCTTTGCCTCGAGCACCGGTCCCTGCTCGATATGGACCTCGACATAGCCCACCACATTCGAGGCATCGTATGCGGCCGCAGCAATGCCGTCCGGGTCCTTGCCGTAATCGCGAAGTGCATCCGCAAACGTGACGCCGTCGGCGTCCGCGATTGCGAGCGAGGCGCAATCGAAAATGCCCGCGCACGCAGCCGAAGACGACAGCGTGGTTCGGAAGCGCGACCCCTCCTCATCGCCGAAAGCGAGCACGTCAATGCCGAACGGCAGCGCCGCATTGCGGGCGGCAAGCGCCCGCACCGCCAGGATTCCGGCGACGACACCGAGCGGGCCGTCGTATTTGCCGGCATCGATGACCGTATCGATATGCGAGCCAACCAGCAGCCGCTTGTTCAGCTCCGGCCGCCAATGCCCGCGCACCGTGCCGAGCGCATCCTCGGTGATGGTCATGCCCGCCTCGCGCATCCACGCGCCCACGAGGTCGGCGGCTCTGCGATGTTCGGGTGTGAGATAGAGGCGGATCAGCCGTTTTGGCTCCGCCGATATCGCCGCAAGCTCGGTGAGCATGGCTTCTGCGCGCGCACCGATTGCTGCGACCTCCTCTGCAGTCATCATGGTCAATGCGCGCTGAGCCAGCGCCCCAGCTGCGCGCGCTCCTCGTCCGTCATGTTGGTCTGGTTGCCGAGCGGCATCGCCTTGTTGCGGACAGTCTGGATCATGATCAGCTGGTTAAAGCGTTTCAGATCGGCCAGCGTCTCAAGCGTAACATTCTTGGGCGGCTCCTTAAAGCTTTCATGCGTCGGTCTGCGCGCATGGCACGCGATGCAATGCTTGGTCGTCAGCGCCAGCACCTCGGCGTCGGTCACCGGCGGTCCGCTCTCGGCCGCCTTGCGCGGCGCGGTGACGAAGATCGCGCAGATCAGCGCGAAGGCCGCGATCGGCGCCGCCCAGCCGTATTTCTCCCAGGGCTCGCCGATATCGATCTGATTGAGGATGTGACGGAACAGCGCCCCGGTGAGCAGGATCAGCGCCACCACCAGCCAGGCCTGCGGATGCGCCGACAGGAACGGATAGTGCGGCGACACCATCATCAGGAGCACCGGCAGCGTGAGATAGTTGTTATGCAGCGAGCGCTGCTTGGCGACCTTGCCGTATTTCGCCTCCGGCGCCTCGCCGGCCAGCATCTGGGCAACCATCTTCCGCTGCCCCGGGATGATCACCATGAAGACATTGAAAGCCATGATGGTGCCGATGAAGGCGCCGACATGGATGAACGAGCCGCGTCCCGAAAACACATGGGTATAGAGAACGCTCGCCAGCATGATCAGCAGGAATACCGATGCTGCGAGCGGCACCGTCCGCTCGCCCCACAACCGACAGAGTCCGTCGTAAAGCACCCAGCCCACCAGCAGCGAGGCGATCGAGATCGCGATGGCCTGCCATGGCTCGAGCGGCATGATCGAGGGGTCGATCAGATACGCGCTGGCGTGGACGTAATACTGGATGATCAGAAGACCGAAGCCGGTCACCCAGGTGAGATAGGCCTCCCATTTGAACCAGTGCAGATGCGGCGGCAGGTGCGGCGGCGCGACCGTGAATTTCTCGACGTGGTAGAAGCCGCCGCCATGAACCTGCCAGGCGGTGCCAAACACGCCAGGGCTCTTTCGCTCCTTCTGGTTCAGCGAATAATCGAGCGCGATGAAATAGAACGAGGTGCCGATCCAGCCGATGCCCACGATCATGTGAGCCCAGCGCAGCAGAAGGTTGCCCCATTCGCCGAGAAAGACGTCCATCGCGTGCCCGACTATCCCTGCTCATCCCCGCGACAGCGGGAATGAAGCCCGTTCGGGCCCCTGCTTCCGCGGGGACCAGCGCAGAGAGTAAATTCGCGGGTCACAGACGACAAACGCGTCACAGGGAAACTACGGGATCAGGATCGACGATCCGGTGGTTTTCCGCCCCTCCAGATCCTCGTGCGCCTTGCGGGCGTCCTTGAGCGCATATTTCTGATTGACCGGGATTTTCACGGCGCCGCTCGCGACCACGTTGAACAGATCGTTTGCGGTCGCGACCAGATCCTCGCGCTTGGCGACGTAATTGTTGAGCGTCGGCCGAGTGCAGAACAGCGAACCCTTGGTCTGCAGAATATTGATGTTGAACGCCTCGATCTGGCCGGAGGCCGAGCCGAAGCTTGCGAACATGCCGAGCGGGCGAATGCAGTCGAGCGAGGCCGGGAAGGTGGTCTTGCCGATTCCGTCGTAGACGACGTCGCAGAGTTTGCCGCCGGTGATCTCTTTGACCTTCGCGACGAAATCCTCCTCGCGGTAATAGATCACGTGATGGCAGCCGTTGGCTTTGGCGATCTCGCCCTTCTCCTTGCTGCCGACCGTGCCGATCACGGTGGCACCGAGATGGTTCGCCCATTGGCACAGGATCTGGCCGACGCCGCCGGCTGCCGCATGCATCAGGACCGTCGAGCCTTTGGTTACCTTCCAGGTGCGGTTCAGGAGATATTGCGCGGTCATGCCCTTCAGCATCATGCCGGCGGCTTGCTCGTACGAAATCGCCGGCGGGAGTTTCACCGCGCGGTCGGCCGGCAGCAGCCGCTCCGCCGCATAACCGCCGAGCGCGACCACGTAAGCGACGCGATCGCCGACTTTCAGATCGGTGACCCCCTCCCCAACGGCGATGACCTCGCCTGCCCCCTCGTTGCCGCAGACGAACGGCATTCCGACCGGCGAGGGATACATGCCGATGCGGAAATAGGTGTCGATAAAGTTCACCCCGCAGGCATGCTGCCTGATTCTGATCTGGCCGGGCCCCGGCGCCGGGACCTCGATATCCTCAAAGGTGAGGACTTCGGGCCCGCCATGCTTGTGAACTCGGACCGCTGCCACCATCGTCATTCTCCCTGACACCCCGCTCGTCCTGGCGGCGGGCCTGAAACATGGCCGGGATCATAGGCGGCGCCGGCATGGACGCAAGTTTGCGTTTGTCGCGCGCTTCTTTCCGTCCTTCGTTCCGGAGCGCCATCGGAATGACGGAGGTCCGATTGCTCGGGTCGGGTACTATCGGGCTCCCGACACGGTCAGGGTGGTGCCGCTGGTATAGCTCGCCGCGTCCGACATCAGGAAAAGAATGGCCTCCGCGACCTCTTCCGGCCTGCCGACCCGGCCGGAGGGAAGCTGCGGCGCAATCCGGGTGAGCCGGCCCGGCTCGTGGATCTCCGTATCGATTGGCCCGGGCGACACGATGTTGACCCTGATGCCCTCCCCGGCAAGCTCCTTCGACAGGCCCGAGACCAGCCCGTCGACGCCGCTCTTGCTCGCGGCATACCAGACATATTCGCCGGCTGCGCCGAGCTTCGACTGCACCGATGACAGAAAAACCATGCTGCCGCCGCCCTTGCCGTGCTTGGTCGACAGCCGCGGAATGGCGGCGCGCGCGCAGAAAAACGCACCCATCAGGTTGATGTCGACATTGTCGCGCAGCGTCTGCGTCGACACAGCCTCGAACCGGGAATTCTTGCCGGTGACGCCGCTATTGTAGACGAGATGCTTCAGCGGTCCGAAATCATCCACCGCCTTGAACAGGCGTTCGACATCCTCCTCCTTCGCCATATCACCTTGGACCGCGAGACCGCGCGAACCGGCCTGCTCGATATCGTGGACGACCTGCGCGGCGGTTTTTGCATTGCTCTTGTAGTTGATCACGACGTCATAGCCGCGCGCGGCTGCAAGCCTCGCGGTGGCGGCGCCGATACCGCGGCCGCCGCCGGTGATGAGCACGATGTCTTTCATTGCGTCAACTCATCATCTCATTTCCGTGACAGCGCCTTCGGCCGCCGTCGCCGGTTGCGCAGCGCGAGCACGTTGAACACCTCGACCGCCGCGGCAAAGGCCATGGCGAAATAGATATAGCCGCGCGGAATATGAAAGCCCACGCCGTCGGCGACAAGCGCCACACCGATCAATAATAGAAATGAAAGGGCCAGCATTTTTGTGGTGGGATATTTCTGAATGAACGCCGACACCGGTGCTGCCGCAAAATACATCACCAGCATCGCGATCACGACCGCGGCGATCATGATCTCGACGTCCTGCGCAAGCCCGATCGCGGTGATGATGGAATCGAGCGAAAACACGAGATCGATCGCCACCAGTTGCGCCACGATCCAGGCGAAGGCCTGACGACCGGCTTTCGGCGCCATCTCCTCGTAATGCGCCTCGACCTCGGAGTGGATTTCGTGCGTACCCTTGGCGATCAGAAACAGGCCGCCGCCGATCAGGATCAGATCGCGCCACGAGACGTCATTGCCGAGGACCGTGAATAGCGGCGTCGTCAGACGCATGATCCAGGTCAGCATCAGCAGCAGCGCGACCCGGAATACCAACGCCAGCCCGATGCCGATGCGGCGCGCCATCAGCGCATGTTCGGGCGGAAGGCGGGCGATCAGGACCGAGATGAAAACGATGTTGTCGATTCCGAGAACGATCTCCAGAACCGACAGCGTGATCAGCGCAAACCAGGCATTGGGATCGGTCAACAGATGCAGCATGGCATGTCCGGCCTAGTCCTCGGCGGTCGCAAGCCCCACCGTGAGAAAATACACACCGATGGCGGTGAGCGACCATGCCACGATCGGACCGGGATCGAGCGAAGCGAAAAGGGCATAGATGCCGAGCGCGCACCAGGCCACGAGCGCGACAAGATTGAGCGCGCGCAGGTGAGGAACTCGGAACGGATGCAGCACACGCAGCGGCATGAATGTGAGCACGACAAGTACCGCGACCGCCGCCGCCGCAATCCATGGCGGCAGCTTCAGGACAAACAGATGGAAGGCCACGGCGTTCCACAATGCCGGAAAGCCTCGGAAATAATTATCCGCGGTTTTCATCTGTTCGTCCGCAAAATAGAGCGCGCTCGTCACCACGATGGCGATGGCGAGCAATGCGGCGGCAACCTGAGGAAGAAGTCCGCTGATCGCCAGCGCGAAGGCCGGCACGAATACGTAAGTCGTGAAGTCGACCACGAGATCGAGCGCATCGCCCGACCAGCGCGGCAGAATTTCCGCAACCCGGAATCGCCGCGCGAGCGTTCCGTCGACACCATCGATGAACAGTGCGACCGCGAGCCACACGAACATCGTGACAAAGTCGGCCCTCGCGGCGGAGAGCAGAGCAAGCAGCGCGCAGGCCGCGCCGCATGCGGTGAAGACATGCACGAGGAACGGCCGCATCCGGGCGGCGCGCCCCAGCGTCCGATCGCCCCTGTCGTGCTCGTCCGCCACGCGCTAGCGACTTCCCCAGTCGATCTGGCAGATTTCAGCCGACCGGCCGGTGAAATTCCAGTTGCGGCCAAACGCGCGAAAGCGCGACTTGTCTGCCTTGGCGATGGTCACGTCGGGAGCGATCCAGTATCCGCTGTTGCGAATGGTGACGTTCTGATCCTTGGCCTTGCCCGGCACAGGCGTGATCGCGCCGTCCACGATCTTGTCGATGGTGACGAGACGGGTCTGACCTTGGGTGCGATAGCTGATCGGCACCTGCCGCACGCCGAGGAAGCTGCCGACCAGGATCGAGAGGAGATGGGTCGAACCGCCGACCTTGCCGGTGAAGATGCGCGTCAACCCCTTCATCGCATGGATCGATGCGTTCTCGTCCACGAACAGGGCCGCCGTCCAATTTCCGCGCGACATCAGCCCGGGGATCTCGATCATCACGCCGGCTTTCAATCCCGAAAGGTCGACGTCGTTGTAATGGCCCTGGTCGATCCGCACCGCCGCCCAGGTCTGGCAGCGGTCCTCGGTCGGCGGATGTTCGCCGAGCGAGAGCACACACGGGCAAAACACCGTGCAACTGCAGGAGAGGGTCAGTTCGCCCTTCAGAGTCCATTGATCCGCCACCAGCGCTACTCCTCACCTTCGCTTCACCGCTGCCATCCCCAAACCGCGAGGATCGTCAGCCCGGCCGCCGCGAAGGCCACCCCAGTGGCACGGCTCAAATGCGGCGACTTCGTCATCTTCTCGGCCATCATCACGATGCCGAGCACAGCCATCCAAAGCGGGTTCATCGAACCTGCCGCGAACATCAGCAGCATCATCGCCCAGCAGCAGCCGAGGCAATAAAGGCCTTGGCGCGCGCCAAGCGCGAATACGCCACGCGGACGATCGGTCCAGTTCAGGAAGAAAAAGGAGAATGGTCGCTGGCACGCACGCAAGCAGGCCTGCTTCAGCGCCGAAAACTGATAAAGCCCGGCGAGCAGAAAGAGCAGCGCGCCGGCGGGAGCGGCAAGGGCCAGCATTCCGGGCTGTGCCGCGAGCAACGTGACGCAAAGCTGGACGAGCGTCGCGAGCCCGGCAAAGCCGAGCCAGACAGTCAGGTAGCCGGCGATCAGCACATGCGGCGAGACGATGGATTTGCCCTTGCGCTGCGCCGTCTCTGCGATCTCGGCATAGGTCAGGATCATGGGACCGGCGGTTGGCAGCATCATCGCCAGCGTCATGGCAACCCACATGGCGGCGACAAGCAGAATGCTTTCGATGCTGCCAGTTGCCCCGATTGGAACGGCGCGACATATCGCATCGAAAAATCCGCCCGGTCCCGAGGCACCCTGCCAGAGCGCAGCCGTGAGCAAATAGGCCCAGCCGCAGGCCACCAGGACCACCATGCAGGCGGTGGCGATGATGCGCGGGCGCGACAACAGGCCTGCGACCCCGGCAATCGTCGGTCCGGTCGCGGATGGCCTCGTATCGGCGGACGGAGTCATGGCACACCGATACTCCTAACCCAAGGCGCAGCCTTGGGAAATGTCACACTGGCGGGATGGTTTCCGGACCCGTAGATAGGCTTTGGAGGGATCGAGGTGATGACACGATCAGGGTTGAGGGCAGCGGTTGTGGTCGGCGGCGGGCCATCGGGGCTGACGGCCGCGGTCGCGCTGGCCTCGGCCGGTTTGCAGGTCGCGCTGGTCGCTCGCGCGGCGCCTGCCGACAACCGGACGAGCGCCCTGCTCGCAAGCTCGGTCGCCGCACTCGAAACGCTTGGGGTCTGGGACGACTGCCGCGCCCATGCGGCCCCGCTCGCCACGCTGCGCATCGTCGATGCAACGCAAAGGCTGTGGCGCGCGCCGGAAGCTCGGTTCGAGGCGCATGAGATCGGTCTCGACGCCTTCGCTTGGAATGTCGAAAATCGTCACCTGGTCGCCGCGCTGGACGCCCGCGCAGCCGCGCTGCCGAACCTGCATCGCATCTTGGAAGACGCGGCCGCGGTCGAGAGCGGCCCCGCCAGCGTCACCGTTCGCACCACGGGCGGCGCGACCATCGAGGCGCAACTCGCCGTCGGCGCCGATGGTCGGAACTCGCTGTGCCGCAATGCGGCCGGCATCGCCGTGGACCACCGGGACTACCCGCAGGTCGCGCTGACCTACAACGTGTCGCACAGCCGTCCGCATCGCAATATCTCGACCGAGTTTCACACCGAGCATGGCCCGTTCACGACCGTTCCGCTGCCGGGCGACCGATCCGGCATCGTCTGCGTCGTCAGCCCTTCGGATGCCGGGCATCTGCAGTCCCTGTCGGGCGAACCGCTCGACCGCGAACTCGAGCGCCGCTCGCATTCGATCCTCGGCAAGATCACGGCGGAGCCCGGTCACGGCACGTTTCCGCTAGCGATGGAAACCGCTCGGCGGTTTGCCGCGGAGCGCATCGCGCTCGTTGGCGAAGCGGCGCATCGCTTTCCGCCGATCGGCGCGCAGGGGCTCAATCTCGGCCTGCGCGATGCTGCCGCGATCGCCGAGATCGCAGCCGATTATCGCGACGATCCCGGACAGCCCGACGCCACCGACCGCTACGATCGCGAGCGCCGCGCCGACGTCATGAGCCGGTCCATCGGCGTCGACCTGATGAACCGGTCGCTGCTGTCGGACCTCCTTCCGATGCAGGGCCTGCGCGGTATCGGCTTGCATCTGCTCAATACAGTCGGTCCGCTGCGACGCGCGATGATGCGCGAAGGCGTGATGCCGCGCGCAGCCCAGCCGCGCCTGATGCGCGGCGAGGCGCTGTAACAGGAGCGATTTCGAGCGAACCGCATGCTGGGTCGCGTCAGGACATCGCCCGTCAGACAGGACGCGGCGGCGGGGCGTCCTTTTCGCGCTCCGGCGCGTCCCGAAACTGCGGATCGATCGGTACCGGAAGAGCGGTCAGAAACGTGCCCTGCCCGCCCCGCACCCGGTGCGCGAACAAGCCGCGCCCGATGAAATGCGGATCGCGCAAAGCCTCCTCCAGCGAGCGCACGATCGTTACGCAACAATCGGCCTTGGCGAAAACCGGCTCCCATTCCGCCGCGCTGCGCCCGGCGATGATGGCAGAGACTGAGTGCATGGTCGCGGCCGGATCGCGCTTGTCATCCACCAGCGCCGCCTCGAGCCCGATGACCGAAGCAAAGCGCAGCCAGAATTGATCCTCCAGCGCGGCGCAGGCGACGAGGCCGCTGCCCTTCGCGGGATAAAGCCGGTAGCGCGGCGAGCCTCCGGTCAGTTCGGCCTGTCCCGAGGCGGCCAGCGAACCGCTCGCCCAGTAGCCCGACAGTGCCCGCCAGGCGAAGGTGAACATGGCATCGGACATGGCGATGTCGAGATAGCAACCGTACCCGGTGAGATCGCGCTGCCGCAGCGCCAGCAGGATGTTAATCACGGCCGGAAAGCTTCCGCCGGCAATGTCAGCGACTAGCGCCGGTGGCACGACCGGTTGGTCCGGCGGTCCCGGCTGGATGGCCAGGAGGCCGGTCGCGGCGATGTAGTTCAGGTCGTGCCCCGCCTCCTGCGCACGCGGTCCAGTCTGGCCATAGCCGGTGATGGAGCAATAGATCAGCCGCGGATTGATCGCGCGGGCCGCGTGATAGCCGAAGCCCAGGCGGTCCATGGCGCCCGGTCGATACTGTTCGACCAGAATATCGGCTTGCTCAAGCTGTCCACGAAGTGCGGCAACCCCGGCTTGCGTCTTCAGATCGAGGGTGAGCACCTTCTTTCCCCGGTTGAGCAGACTGAATGCGGCCCCGGTGCCTTGCCATTGCGGGGCATAGCCGCGCATGTCGTCCCCGCCCGGGCGCTCGATCTTGACGACGTCCGCGCCGGCCTCGGCGAGCATCAGGGTCGCCAGCGGCCCGGGCAGCAGGTTGGTCAGATCGACGATCCGGATCCCCGACAGCGGCTGCGGCATGTTCCCTCCGAGCGGAGCCCGGAGCATAGGCCGCGCATCGCCGACGTGGCGAGCTCAGAACGGCATCACGGGCAGCCGGCCGGTCTGGACCAGCCACATCACAATGGTCAGCGTCAGCACCGACACCATCGTGCCGATCAGGATCGAACCGGAGGCCTCCTCGACCCACACATCGTATTGCCGCGCCAGCACGAACACATTGAGCGCGGGCGGCAGCGCCGCCATCAGAACGGCAGCATAGGTCCAGGATGCGCTGAACGGCCCGAACAGCGGCAGCATGACGAACACAAGGATCGGGTGCAGGACCAGCTTGACCGGAACGATTGCCGGCACGTCCCAGTGGAGCTTGGGCAGCGGCCGCAGCGCCACGGTGACCCCGAGCACGAATAGCGCGCTCGGCGCCGCCGCGTTCTGTAGGAACTGCATCAGCTGGTCGAGCGCCACCGGCGGCTCGAACCGGAGCGCCGCCGAAACGACGCCGAGCATGGTCGCGATAATGAAGGGATGCGCCGCGATGCGGCGGCTGACGAACAGGACCGAGCGCCAGAAGCCGCGCCGCTCGCCGCCGCCGATCTCCATCAGGAACGGGACCAGCGAAAACAGGATGATACTGTCGAAACAGAAGATCAGCGCGACCGGCGCGGCCGCCTGCGGTCCGAGCGTCGCGAGCGCAAGCCCGGGTCCCATATAGCCGATATTGCCGTAACCGCCGGCGAGCCCGGCAATGGTCGCTTCCGGCAGGGTGCGGCGGCCGAGCCTTGCGATCGCGAACGCGATAAAGAATGCAAGGCCCGTCGAGAGCGAAGTCGCGACCACGAACGAGACATTCACCAGTTCTTCCAGCGGTGTCCTGGCGACGATCCGGTAGAACAGGCAGGGCAGCGCCACATAGACGATGAAAAAATTCATCCAGGCGAGCCCGGTATCGGGAATCTGTTTCAGGCGGCCGCAGGCGAGGCCTAGAAAGATCAGCCCGAAATAGGGAAGCGCCAGGTTGAGAATGTCGATCATGCCGGCGCCGAAAGTCCTTTCGCGCAAGTCTTCCGCACCTGCGGCGTTCAGCTTCGCCCGAAAGTGCGGCTTGGCGGTCGGGCGGGCGTGTTCTAGACCTGCCGGGCAGCCGATTTCTAGCGGCGGCTGCCGCATACCTCGCCGGACTTTGCCTCAAGGCCCTCGCTCATGAAGCTGCCCCGCAATTTCTTCAAGCCACTCGCCACCGGTGCCCCCGCTCCGTTGCGCGAACTGCCGGTACGGCTCGAGCGCATGATTCATTTCGTGCCGCCGCATATTGAGAAAGTCACCGCGAAGGTGCCGCAGCTCGCCCGTGAGGTCGATGTCGTGCTCGGCAACCTCGAAGACGCAATCCCCGCCGACGCCAAGACGGCCGCGCGAGAAGGCTTCATCGCCATGGCGAAGGCCGTCGATTTCGGTGCGACCGGGCTGTGGACCCGCATCAACGCGCTGAACTCGCCCTGGGTGCTGGATGACATCACCGAACTGGTCGCAGCGATCGGCAACAAGCTCGACGTTATCATGCTGCCGAAGGTCGACGGCCCCTGGGACATCCACTATCTCGACCAGCTGCTTGCACAGCTCGAAGCCCGCCACGCGGTCACGCGCCCGATCCTGATCCATGCCATCCTGGAAACCGCCGAAGGCGTGATGAATGTAGAGGCGATCGCCGCGTCCTCCCCGCGCATGCAGGGCATCAGTCTCGGCCCGGCCGATCTTGCAGCCTCACGCGCCATGAAGACGACGCGCGTCGGCGGCGGTCATCCCGAATACAAGGTGCTTGCGGATGCCGCCCCGGGTGGCGGCCCACGCCCGGCCTTCCAGCAGGATCTCTGGCACTACACTCTCGGCAAGATGGTCGACGCCTGCGCCGCCGCCGGCATCAAGCCGTTCTACGGGCCATTCGGCGATTTCTCCGATCCGGAAGGCTGCGAGGCGCAGTTCCGCAACGCCTTCCTGATGGGCTGCGCCGGAGCCTGGTCGCTGCACCCGACCCAGGTCGCGATCGCCAAGCGCGTGTTTTCGCCTGATCCGGACGAGGTGGCCTTCGCCAGGAAGATTCTTGGCGCCATGCCGGACGGCACCGGCGCGGTCATGATCGACGGCAAGATGCAGGACGACGCGACCTGGAAACAGGCCAGGGTGCTGGTCGATCTCGCGCGGCTGGTCGCAGCCAAGGATCCTGACCTTGCCGCCCGCTACGGTCTGTAGGCCGATGGTATTTTGCCGGGCGAATTCGTAGATTGGCTCATTGCGCGGTCCCGCCGCCCGCCCGTTAGGGTGCAGCTGTTCAGGCTTTGGCTGCCCAGGTCATTGTCCGATGCGATCGGCGGCTTTTGCCGTCATTTCGAAAATCGTTGTCGCTTCATGGCAAGGTTCTCGACCCGGACCGGGTCGCACCATTTTTTCCGATACCGACATGAAGCGGCTGATCAATGATTAGCCCAAGTTCATCTGCTCTCTTTGATCTCCGAGCTGAACGAGATCTTCGCCACCTCCGACCAGATCATCGAGCATCATGCGTGCGAGCGCATCAAGGCTATCGGCAATGCCTACCTGCCGGTCACCGAATCCGGACCATGCGACCGACATCACCACGGCGGCAATCAAGATGCTGCGTTATCTCGATCGCCGGATCGCCAATCATCCGATCCAGTGGACCTGCCGCGTCAGCATCCACACCGGAAACGTGGTCGGCTCGGTCTTCGGTGTGCGACGGCGTGAACACCCGCGCCGGATGGAGGCCCTGTCCGAGCCGATGCGGATCACGGTTTCCGAGACCACCTTTCAGATGATCAAATCCACGATCCCCTGCAGCCCGCGGGGCATGCTGCAAATCAAGGGAGCGGACCAGATGAATGCTTACTTCGTCAAGGCCGCATCGGCGCCGGCCGAAGCCGGCCCCAGGCGAGTCGGTTTGGCCGCTGGCGCCGGAACAGTCGCCGGCCTATTTATGGTGTGCCATGACACAGCCCGCAAACAAGGCGCGCGTCGCCAAGTTCCATATCGGACAGGTGGTGAAACACCGGATCTTTCCGTTCCGGGGGGTGATTTTCGACATCGACCCGACGTTCAGCAACACCGAGGAATGGTGGCTGTCGATCCCCGCCGAAGTGCGCCCGCACAAGGACCAGCCGTTCTATCATCTGTACGCGGAGAATGCCGAGACTGAGTATGTCGCGTATGTCTCGGAACAGAATCTCCTGCCGGACACCTCGGCCGAACCGATCCGCCACCCGCAGGTCAGGGAAATGTTCGTGAAGGACAAGCGCGGCTCCTATCGCCCACGTGATCTCACCGTGAACTGACCGGAGAGCGGCCAATGCAGCGAGCGCTCTGCCGCGTCGCCCGGCGCCGTTACTTTTGCTGCTGAAGCCGTTCGCGGCCGCGCTTGGCCAGCTCTTCCTGCAGCTTCTTGTTGCGCTCCTCGATCTCCTTCGGATCGGTCGCCGGTCCGTCATAGGCCTTGGCGAAATCGGCGAGCGGCAGCGCCAGCGTGAACACCGATTGCTGCATGTTATAGGCCTGCACATAAAGGTTCTGGCCCTTCTTCAGCTTCGCCACCATGTCGGCATTGGCTTCGGTCTGCGCCATGCAGCCGCCGCCCGCGCAAACGATGATCGGCAGCACCAACGCCCCCTGCTCGTCATTGTCGATGAGCACCCGCGTGCCGCGCGGCAGCAGGATGCCGAGCGGCAGCATGATCTGCAGAATCTTGCGCGCCTCGCCCTCCGCTTCGATGAGAACTGCGCCGACCATCGGAACGCCTGACTGAAGCCGGCCGTCCTTGCCGATGCGGCACATCGTCTTGCCGCCAGCCTCCGCACTCTTGCCGCAGAGCTTGGTCCAGTTGGAGTAGATCAGCGGCGGTATTTCGGCCGCGGCGGGCTGCGCAGGGTCATCCTTCTGGGCCTGCTGGGCTTGCTGGGCGCCCTTCGGATTTTTTTTCTGAGCGAAACTCTCCGTGCTCACGGACCCCGCCAGCGCGGCGGCGAGTCCGCAGAGCGACGCCACCCGGACCAGCATGCGGAACGGGGATGAGGAAAGGAAATGGCTCATCTGTCGTTCTCCTGATGTGTGCCGCGGCGCGGCGTGCCGGAAGCCCATACCGCCGATCGTCCGGCCGCCAGTCAAGGCGCAACCGCGACGATCCGGCCATGACCTGCAATTGTGACTTGCAATTGAGGTCCAGATCGCCTGCTGAAAAGAACGGGGCGCGCCGGCGCAAGGCGCGCCCTACA
>Ga0182742_1003452_pt1 | contig 15460 bp, 15 predicted proteins | sample eDN5th37CBELigMG_FD_128880 | JGI IMG/M metagenome (GOLD analysis project Ga0182742, IMG submission 128880) | Enriched Miracle-Growth compost microbial communities from Emeryville, California, USA - eDNA 5th pass 37_C BE-Lig MG (version 2)... ...
CATGGTGCCCTTGTCCGCGGGACAAGCTCCTGTCCCCGATGAAGGAGCGTGGGTTAGGGTTGATTCGTAAGAAAAGGCGGTTGCTTGCTCCTGCTTTGGGAGTGGCTTTGTTGTTTTATTTTTCGCTTCCTTTATCATTGATGCTCATCCCTGATGTGATGAATAGGCCAAGCTATATTTTGGGAATTCCTTGGGCATGGTTATATGCTTTTTTACAATTGCCAATGACATGGTTTTTTGTTTGGTTCTATCATCGAACAGTGACGAGGATAGAACGAGAGATGGGGAAAATCGATAGGGAGGATGCTATGTGAATCCGACTTATTTTTTGTTTTTTATCTATATTATTGTCTGTACCTTAATTATTACTTATTGGGCATCAAAGCATAGTAAAACAACCAATCGGTTTTACATTGCTTCTGGGACGTTAACCGGTTACCAGAATGGACTGGCGATTGCGGGGGATTTCATTAGTGCCGCTTCTTTTCTAGGCATTGTTGGGATGGTTGCATTACGTGGCTTTGATGGTTTTTTATATTCGATTGGTTTTTTAGTGTCTTATCTGGTTGTGTTATTTTTAGTGGCGGAACCTGTTCACAGGCTAGGGAAATATTCACTTGGTGATGTGATTGGTTCGCGGTTTCCGAGTAAGAAGATGCGATTGATTATGGCATTTTGTACGTTTATCATCTCTATTCTCTACATGATTCCTCAACTGGTTGCTTCAGGCTTTTTGCTTCGTTTACTTCTAGAGATTGATTATTCGGTTTCCGTGATTGTCATTGGTGGTTTGATGACGATTTACGTCGTTCTAGGCGGGATGATTGCCACGTCTTGGGTACAAATTGTGAAAACCGTTCTGCTGATGTCAGGTACATTTTTGCTTACACTGATTGTTTTTTCACATTTTAATTGGAATGTTACAGGGTTGATTGAGCAAGTAAAAACAGGTTCACCATTAGGAGAGCATTTTTTCTTGCCAGGGCATTTATTTGATCATCCGCTGGAATTTGTTTCGCTCCAACTGGCATTGGTGTGCGGAACGGCGGGATTGCCTCATATTTTAATTCGACTCTTTACGGTACGGAATACGATAGAGGTTCGCAAGTCGCTCATCAGTGCAACTTGGATTATTGGGCTCTTTTACTTCATGACCCTCATCTTAGGACTTGGTGCTGTTGCGCTTTTAGGCTATGAAGCGCTATATGCTGCTGACCCTACGGGCAATTTAGCGGCACCACTGCTTGCGAAAGGAGTGGGCGGAGACTTTCTGTTGGCCTTTGTTTCGGCGATTGCTTTTACCACAATTGTGGCAGTGGTCGCAGGTCTTGTGATTTCCGCTACCACCGCTTTTGCACATGATATTTTTCATCATATTTTTAAAAAAGGAAAATCCACAGAAAAAGAGCAATTAAACGCAGCACGCTGGTCAGCATTAGGAATTGGATTGGTTTCGACCTTATTTGCGTTGCGATTAGAAGCCATGAATGTGACGTTTCTTGTTTCGATGACTTTTGTTGTCGCCGCTTCGAGTATTTTTCCGGTTCTTTTGTTCACGATTTATTGGAAGCGTTTTACGGAAGTGGGAGCTATTACCGGTGTTATAAGTGGTCTTGCTGCTTCGTTATTGTTTGTCGTTTTTGGTCCTTACGTTATGAATTTAGAGGATGGCTGGATCGCAAAAGAAGCCTTGTTTTCACTTTATAACCCTGGAATTATCACGATTCCCATTGGTTTTCTCGGTTGCATTCTTGGAAGTGTTTTTTCAACCAAGCAGGATTCAACTCCAGACTTCGAGCAGTTTTCAATCAAAGCGCAAACCGGCATAGACTCAAGGGGAGAAAAGAAATGGAAGATTTGACCATCACCTTATTCGAACGACTCGGTATCATTCTGATTATTGCCTTTGTGATGACACGGACACCTGTTTTTAAATCATTGTTGTATCGTAAATACAGTGTCAAAATGTCGCTCGTTCACGCAGCGGTGTTTGGTTTATTTGGGATTGCCAGCACGGTGATTGGAATTGTCATCAAAGATGATGGTTCTGTTAGTCCTGCGTTAGTTTTTTTTCCTGTTGATGATGATGAGTTTATTGTGAGCTTAAGCCTTGTGGCGATTGTGATTGCTGGGTTATTAGGGAGGCCAGCACTTGGGTTTTTAGCTGGGTTGATATCAGGGATCCACTTAATCTTTCTTGGCGGTGTTGGGGGGTGGGCCAACGGTCTCATCAATCCAATTACTGGGTTACTAGCTGGTTTAACGGCAAGGTTTTTTTCGAATGAACGAGTAATTTCTCCGTGGAAGGCTTTTTTTATCGGTGTGTTTCCGCCCATTTTACATATGCAATTATTGCTGATAATGCATTCAGAAAATGTTGACATGATTGGCGTTGTCGATACGATCGGCTTGCCGCTTGTGCTAACCAATAGTGCAGCAATTGCCATTTTTACGGCGATGATTGGAATTGTTTTACGTGAACAAGAAAATGAGGCGGCGTTAGCGTCCAAACAAGCATTCACGATTGCGAAGGAAGCACTGCCATTTTTAAAAAAGGATTCTCCTGTAGATGTGGCGAATGGATTGGCCGATTTATTATATCGTCGGTTGAAACTTGCTGCTGTTTCTGTCACTGATCAGCACCAAGTTTTAGCTCATAAAGGGGTGGTGGAACAGCATCAGCATTTGGCTTCTCCACTGGCAGAACAAGCAATAAAAATGAAAACAATCCAAGTCACAGCTGAAAAATCCGATTTAATGTGCACCCATCCCAAATGTCATCTTGAGGCAGCAATTTTCATTCCTATTATCGAGGATGATGAAGTCACGTTTGTCATTATGTTTTATTATCGTAAGCAAGAGCATATTTCTCCAGTGGATAAGATGATGGCTCAAGGATTAGGTCAATTTCTTTCCGATCAGCTGAATATGCTCGGAACTGAGAAATTAAAGGCACATATACGGGATGCCGAGTTAAGGAATTTGCAAGCTCAAATCAATCCACATTTTTTATTTAATACCCTTCAATTGATTGCTGGTTTGTCTCGTGAAGATCCGGAAAAAGCTCGTCTCTTCACATTACAATTAGCGAGTTATATGCGGTTTAATTTACGTTTAGTATCGAAATCATTGGTTGAATTTGAACGAGAGTGTGAACATGTGGAAGCATATTCGGCAATCATTCAAGAACGATTTAGAGGCAGGCTGACTATTGATTTGATCAAACCAGAAGAGCTTCCCAATGTCTATCTTCCACCATCGACGATTCAGCCTTTAGTTGAAAATTCCGTTCAGCATGGATTAAAAAATACAAGCAAAGATGCAAAGATTGAAATTATCATAGAAATGGAGAACAAGAGACTGACTGTTTACGTTCGGGACAATGGCAGTGGTTTTCCAAAAGAAGTTTTACCGATTGCGGGTCTACAGCCGCTAGTAAGCAAGCAAAATGGCGGGACGGGTATTTATAATGTGAATCAGCGGTTAATTCATTTGTTAGGAGAAAAAGCGCAACTGTCTATTCGGAATTTACCTCATGGCGGCAGTGAAGTGAAGTTTTCGGTTCCAGCGCCAAGTGAATATAAGGAGAAGCAGGTGATCGGATGAATGAAATTACTGTCATGATAGCGGAAGATGAAAGGATCGCAAGAAATGAATTGCTGCATTTATTAAAAGAGGAACAGGGAATCATTTTAACTCCCCACGCGGAAACAGGTGAACAAGTGATTGAATTGTTTTCCGAACATCAGCCAGATGTACTCTTTCTAGATATTGAAATGCCGGGAAGGACAGGAATGGAGGCAGCAAAAACGATCATGAAACAAGCAAAAAATCATATGCCGTTGTTTGTGTTCACCACGGCATACGATGAGTATGCGATGGATGCCTTTGATGTCGAAGCAGTGGATTACTTGTTAAAGCCATATGACGAAACGAGATTTCGCAGGGCGATGAACCGGATTCGAACAGCGTTAGCGAATCGAAAAGAAGCAGCTGAAACAGCAAATAAAAAGCCTATCACAACGGTATCAAAATTGTTAATTGATGATGGGGAGCGGATGGTGGTCGTTTCGCCTGATAGTATTTATTATGCTGTACCAAACAAGCGTTTATTAGAGATACATACCGAGGATAAAGTGATTATGAGTCGGATGACCTTACAGGAATTAGAAGATCAGCTGGCCGGTCATATGTTTTTTCGTGCTCATCGCAGTTATTTGGTAAATCTCAATCATGTTTTAGAAATTACTCCGTGGTTTAACGGAACAAGTAATTTAACTTTAAAAGATCCCAACTCAACAAAAATTCCTGTTAGTCGTTCTGCTAGTAAAAGTATTTTAGATTTATTTAAAGGCTAGGAATCTAGTTTGAATAAGAATGATGATCCCCACTAAATGTTTTTAGTTTCTGAAAACATTTAGTGGGGGTCTTTTGATTTTATGAAAGCGATACCATCCGTCTGCCATTCATGTACTATTCCGAACCATTCACCCCGAAATTTCAACCGTTGATGCAATTTTTCATTTGTAGAATATTCAAAATAAATATAATAGTCTTAAGGTTTTGATAAAGGGGATGATTTTTTGGCTCAGAAAGAGTTTATTTCTAACGAAGAGAAGCAAAGTGTTGATTTCGAACGGATTCAAAACAGTTCAGATTTTAAAGCTTTTTTGAGTAAAAAGCGAAAATTTCTCGTACCAATGACAATCTTTTTTATGGTCTTTTACTTTTTGTTACCGATTTTAACCTCTTATACGTCGTTTTTAAACTCCCCGGCCATTGGAGATATTTCGTGGGTTTGGATTTTTGCATTTTCACAGTTTGTGATGGTTTGGGTGTTAAGTTCCATTTACGTGAAAAAAGCGGCTTCCTTTGATAAAGAAGCAGAGCAAATTGTAGAAAACCATTTAAATTAAGGGGGGAAAGCTGAATGGATCTGACAGTAGTTGTTCTTTTTCTTGCAATCGTACTTCTCACATTGGTCATTACATATGTTGCTGCAAAACAAACAAAAAGCACGGGTGATTTTTATACAGCAGGAGGTGGCTTAACAGGATGGCAAAATGGTCTAGCCATCTCTGGGGACTATTTATCCGCGGCATCTTTCCTTGGGATTGCAGGGATGATTGCTTTACAAGGGTTTGATGGATTTTTTTATAGCATTGGATTTTTGATTGCTTATTTAGTGGTTTTATTTTTAGTAGCGGAACCATTGCGCAACCTTGGTAAATACACATTAGCTGATATGATTAATTCGCGCTTTGATGCAAAAAAGGTTAGAGGAGCTGCGGCGCTGAGTACGATTACGATTGTGCTATTTTACATGATTGCCCAGCTGGTCGGTGCAGGTGCGCTAATTCAACTATTATTCGATATCCCATATTGGATTGCGGTATTAATCGTTGGCGTGATGATGACGATTTACGTTTTATTCGGTGGAATGATTGCAACGAGTTGGGTGCAAATCACAAAAGCTGTGCTGTTAATGGCGGGAATGGTGATTATTTCTTTCATGGTATTAATGAAATTCAACTTTAATATCGGTGCCATGTTTACAGAAGTAAAAACGGCGACAAGCCATGGTGGGGACTATTTAAATCCTGGGATTAAGTATACAGATCCATTAGGAACGATTTCCTTAATGGTTGCATTGGTGCTTGGAACGGCTGGTCTTCCACATATTCTGATGCGCTTTTTCACGGTAAAGGATGCAAAAACGGCAAGAAGCTCCGTGATTATCGCAACTTGGACAATTGGAATTTTTTACATTTTAACTTTATTTCTTGGATTTGGAGCAGCAATCTTTGTTGGGGAAAGTGAGATTTTAGCAGCAAATCCTGGTGGAAACATGGCTGCACCATTACTTGCTAAGGCAATCGGAGGAAATATTTTATTTGCGCTCATTTCCGCGGTTGCATTTGCGACCATTTTAGCAGTCGTCGCAGGACTTGTGTTATCTGGAGCATCTGCTTTTGCTCATGATATTTACGGACAAATTATTAAAAAAGGCAAGATTACCGAGAGAGAGCAAATGCTTGCTGCTCGTTATGCAGCATTAGGGGTATCGGTTGTATCAATCATTTTATCGTTAGGTGCTCAATATTTAAACGTAGCCTTCCTGGTTTCTTTAGCTTTCTGTATTGCAGCAAGTGCAAATTTACCGGTTATTTTATACACCGTCTATTGGAAGCGCTTTAATACATCGGGCGCGGTTTGGGGACTGTTATCTGGATTAATTTCAGCGTTAGTTCTCGTATCCATCAGTCCGAGCGTGTTTTCACCGGTAGAAGGGGCCGCTTTATTTGTCGGAAACCCAATTTTCCCATTAGATAATCCAGCTCTAGTGAGTGTGCCGATTGGCTTTATCGGTGGGTATCTTGGAACCGTGCTTTCTAAAGAGAACGATCTTAAGCGTTATGCAGAGGTAGCTGTCAGAGCGCATACAGGCTATAAAAAGGCAGAGTGAGTATATTTTTCAGCAATGTTTTGTAAATAGAGAAGGTTTCCCTTTAAATATTTAAAATTAAGATTTAAGGAGAAACCAAGCACGGTAATTCGGGGAGGAAGAATCCCTTTACAAATCTATTCTAAAAACAATTAAACAATGGAACAATTTTTATTAGGGGGATGAGATCAATGACAATCAGTAACCAAGCCATCAATGTGGAAGAATCAATGTCGAAATATCCACAACAGCCGCATGGTGGAAAATTAGTGAATCGTGTTCTTACTGGAGAAGAAAGGGAGCAAGCAATCCAACGTGCAAAAACCTTGCCATTCATTATGGTCGATTTAGAAGCTGTGATTACGCTTGAAATGATCGCGACAGGTGTGTTGTCTCCGAATGAAGGGTTTATGGTTGAAAAGGATTATAATTCTGTTTTAACGGAGGGCCGCTTGGCAAATGGCCTTGTTTGGCCTGTACCACTAAGCTTTGCTCCGATTGGCGATCGAAATAAACAAGTGATTCAGTCTCTATCGGTCGGTGAAGAAGTCGCATTAGTCGATGAAACAAAAGAACCTGTCGCGATTTTAAAATTAGACGATATTTTTGATTATGATCGCAATTTCAGAGCACAGCATCTGTTTGGAACGACGGACCGCAACCATCCTGGAGTTGATTCGATTTTCCGAAGAATGGGAGATACGGCTTTAGGTGGACCGATTCAGTTGTTGCGCCGTGTTCACTGGGGGCCATTTGAAAAATTAAGGATGGAACCGAAAGATACATGGAAGCTGTTTTACGAGGAGAAAAAATTTAATTCAATCGCTGGTTTTATTACAGGTGCAAATCCATTGCATCGCGGTCATGAATATATTCACCGCAATGCGCTGGAAGAAATGGATGGGTTATTTGTTCAACCGTTAGTGGAGATGGCGAAACGGGAATACACAAGACATGAATACCGGATGTTGTCTTACCAGGCGGTACTGGAAAATTATTATCCGAAAGAAAGAACGGTTCTTTCCCCATTACGTGTGACTTACATTTTCGCGGGGCCGCGGGAAGCGATTCTTCATGCACTGATTATGAAAAATTACGGTTGTACCCATGCATTGATTGGCCGTGATCATGCGGGGGTTGGGGATTATTATGATAAATATGCGAGTCACTCGATTTTTGATCAGTTTTCAAAAGAAGAATTAGGGATCGACATTCGATTATTCCATGAAGTGTTCTATTGTACTCGCTGTGATAGCCCTGCTTCAGAACAAACTTGTCCACACGAGGATCGCTATCGAATCAATATTTCTGGTACAGGGATCCGCGAGCTGCTACGGTATGGCGTTTTACCACCGAAGGAAATTGTGCGACCAGAATCGGCGCGGATTGCGATGCAAGGCGTGCAGCCTAAGGGTGTCGATGAGGACGGGCTTGCGATTGCACCTGTCGGCAAAACCATCAAGTCGATATTTCCGTATTATTTACATTCGAAAGGCATTGGTGGTTCTAAACGGAAGCGCCGTTTAGAAGTGGAGGAGCTTACGATTGAAGATTTAGAAGTAGCAGTTAAGGATGTCCGTGAAAATGCAGATCGTGTGTATAAAGAAGTGTTTGAAGAATTCAGTTATGTAACCGATCATCTTCGTTCCGTGCAGCCGGAGTGGGTGGCGGAAGCGCGTGAAGCTATTTATCGTCAGCAAGAAATGGTTGTCGAAAATTTGAAAGAAAAAGTGGAAAGAGCATTGGAAAAAGCGTCAGATGAATTCTTATATCAAGATAAATCAGAAGCGACGCGCGAGTTAGAGGTCGCAGAAAAGATTCTGGAAGATCTTCCAGCTGCTTTACGTAAGGAAGATCTTGCTTACCGAACATGGAACCCGCTACCATATAAACGGTATCGGGGCAGTGATGAGGAATAGAGTGATCGAGCCATTGCATTTGTTTTAAATAGTACCCATGAAATGACCTGTCTTTTTAAAAAGATGGGTCATTTTTATGTGAACGAAAGTCCCCCTTTTGTGGGGTAAAAGGGGGCACCTTCGTAAAAGAAAATGGTACAATTTTGAGGGGGAGGCACCAATTTCTCATTCACGTTGTTTAATATATGAAATTAGTTCGCAAATACAATATAATGATTTAATATCATATAACAGAGTCAAACACTGAATCTAAAAAAAAGCAGGTTGGCTTCAAAAAAAAAACGACTGCTTATCCAATCGCAGCATTTAAAAGGGAGGAAAAGGTTTAAAATGAATAAAAAAAATTTCCCAAAGGATGCTATACGTGTATTAAAAGAAACGAGTCGTACATTTTATATTCCAATTACCTTTTTACAAAAAGAGTTAAAACATTCGGTTGCATCGGCTTATCTTGTCTTTCGTGCGATTGATGAAATTGAAGACCATCCGGAAATAGAGAATGATGTAAAATATGAGATTTTAATGCAAGTGAGTGAATTATTTAAACAAGCCTTTAATGAAGAGAAGTATGTACAGATTCTCGAACCAGTCAAAGATAGAATGCCTGAAGTGACCCTTCGTTTAGGTGAGTGGGTACAGGCTTGCCCAAAGAATGCTTTACCACTCGTTATGGCCGCTACTAGTGAAATGGCATTTGGAATGGCGAAATGGGCAAAGGTAAACTGGAAAATTGAGACACGTGCAGACCTGGATGATTATACATATTATGTTGCAGGACTAGTTGGCGTCCTGCTTTCCGATTTATGGGAGCTTTGTGCTGGTATAAAAACAGACCGAGATCTGGCGATTGGTTATGGACGTGGACTTCAAGCCGTCAATATTTTGCGAAATGAACAGGAAGATTTAGATGAACGGGGTGTACGTTTTGTGCCTGATGGTTGGACGCGCACGGAGCTATTTGATTATGCCACAGAAAACTTAGCGAAAGCGGACGAATATATGAAGTCCCTTCATAACCGTAGCGTTATCTTATTCTGCCGTCTGCCACTGGCACTAGCACATAAAAGCTTAAAAGCGATGAAAGATGGACGTGAGAAAATATCACGTACAGAAGTAGAAGAAACAGTTGATGAAATTCAGGTAGACTAGGCTAGTGAAAGAATTAAGCTGAATTTTTATACTCACGATCAGTCTATTTATGACTGGCATAAATAGGGTTACGGGCATTGTCAAAAGACAATGCCTTTTTTACGTCACTGACCAATATTTTTAATGTATAGGTTCTGAATCCATAAATAACTTGATAATGTTTTATAAGGTTAAAGAGGGAGGAAGATCATGAAGTCCATTTTATCTAGGGAGTATGGATCACCTGAGACATTAATCTATCAAAATGTGGAGAGACCCATACCAGGGGATGGTCAGGTGTTAGTGAAAGTGCATGCTACATCCATCAATTATAGCAATTTGGTTTTACTAAGAGGCAAGCCTTTTCCTGCTCGCTTTGCGTTTGGACTGTTGAAACCGAAGTATCTTATTCCTGGTGGTGACATTGCCGGTGTAGTTGAGATGGTTGGCAAAAACGTTACACAGTTTCAGATAGGTGATGAAGTGTATGGGGACTTGTCGATTTGCGGTTGGGGTGGATTTGCTGAGTATGTTGTGGTACCTGAGCAGGCGATTGCCCCCAAACCTAGCCTTCTTACTTTTGCGGAAGCGGCTGCCGTCCCGATGGCTGCCGTGACGGCTCTTCAAGGGATTCGTGATAAAGGGAATGTCACGGCCGGGCAACAGGTTTTGATTTATGGCGGCTCTGGTGGAGTCGGGACATTTGCGGTGCAATTGGCGAAAGCGCTCGGTGCCGAAGTAACAGTGGTTTGTAGCACAAGCAATATTGACATTGCGAAATCGATAGGAGCAGATGTGGTGATTGATTATAAACAAGAGGATTTTTCACAGCGGCAAGAGCGTTATGATGTGATCATTGGGGTGAATGGACACCAGCCAATCTCAATCTATAAAAATTCGCTGAAAGAGAGAGGGACTTTTGTTCTTGTTGGCGGTTCAGAAAGTCAATTGTTTCAGATGATGATTAAAGGGCCATGGATTGGCTTGAAGGATAAAAAGACGTTTGTGCATTTTTTACAAAGAGCTAAACAAGAAGATTTGGTTTTTATGAAGGAACTGATTGACGAGGGCAAAGTGAAGCCAGTGATTGATCGGCTATATCATGGCTTGATGAACATTCCTGAAGCTCTAACCTATTTCGAACAAGGTCATGCGAAAGGGAAAGTGGTGATATCGGTTGTAGGGGAATAGGGGCTAGCTGAATGTTCAAGTATGCTTCGATGATTCATTCTTTGTGTGGGAAGCAATGAGGTTGGTGAAAATTATTTAGGGGCGGGTATAGTTAGTTGATTTCTAAGCTCAAGTCAATTCAAATAGCCTAGCTTAGCTGCTGAACTAGGCTATTTCTACTTCTTTAATTTCCCTACGGTGGGTGGTTGGACAATGTACCTGTCCCTGCGTCCCTACTCGTCGCTTCTGTATTCTAAAATGTCTCCAGGCTGGCAGTCTAAAGCTTTGCAAATTGCTTCTAAAGTGGAAAGGCGAATTGCTTTTGCTTTTCCATTTTTTAAAATAGAAAGATTGGCCATCGTGATTCCAACCCGTTCCGAAAGTTCGGTTACGCTCATTTTCCTTTTTGCCAACATCACATCAATATTAATTATAATTGCCAATGTTTTTTCACCTCAGATGATCAAGTCATTCTCTGATTTTATATCAATCGCTTCTTGGAGTAGTCTTTGAAGAACCGCTGCAAAGACGGCAACCACCATGGGAGCAAAAATCATGCCCATTCCGACGATAGCAAGTCCTGGTGCATCATCCCACTGCGCGATGACAAAGACCAAAGGCAAGGCGACCACATACAAGCCGCTGATGGTGATGGCACAGTTTCGGATTGTTTTTAGAGCTTTTACAGAGATTTGGGAAAAAGCTTTGTTTTTATCAATAAAACTTAATAGTTTAAAAGCTTGAACCAAAGCAAGGTAAAATGGGATGGCCGAAACATACATGATTGCTAATAAGCCAAATACGATATAAGCCAAGGTTTCTCCATTTTGCTGTGACTCTCTAAATGCGACACTCGCAATCTGAGGCAATAAAAATACGCACAAAGCCAAAACTGGGATGCCCATTAAAATTACAGCTCCCTTTAAAAAGGTTGTTGAAGTATTACGTTTCATTAAAAAGCACCTCAATTCATAATGTTCTTTTTTGATTTTTAAACAATATTTATCGTTTTACAATAAAAAAATATTGAATTTAAAAAGATAATTATTGTTACTGTTATACTATAGAGGGAATGACGGACAGATAAAGATTGGATCGAACGTCCTTATCCTTGCAATTTCCATCTAATCTGTAAAAAAATTCTTGTAAATTGTTGACAGTAACATAAGACCTGTGATAAATTTATCTCAAGTTAAAGATATTTGAAGTCGAGACAAACTAATTAATTTTTTTAGGTATATATCTCGAATTCGAGACTAAAATAAAACAATTTGGGGGAGAAAAAAATGACAAAATGGACAGTCGATCAATCGCATTCTGCAGTAGGTTTTGAAGTGAAACACATGATGGTATCAAAAGTGAAAGGTCAATTTGAGTCTTATTCAGCAGATGTTGAAGCAGCAGATTTAACGGATTTAACAACCGCTTCGATTTCATTTAAATTTGATGTTGCAAGCATTGATACAAGAAGCGAGGATCGCGATAATCACTTGAAATCAGCAGATTTCTTTGATGTTGAAAATTACCCATCCATCGACTTTAAATCTACAAACATTACAAAAGATGGCGAGGATTACAAAGTAACAGGGGATTTAACGATTAAAGGCGTAACAAAGCCGGTAACGTTTGATGTTGAATACGGTGGAAAAGGAACAAACCCATGGGGTGTTGAAGTTTACGGTTTTGAAGCAGAAGCGAAAATCAACCGTGAGGAATTTGGTCTTACATGGAATGCAGCGCTTGAAACGGGTGGCGTGCTAGTAGGGAAAGATATTAAAATTAAAGTTGAATTAGAAGTAAATCCTGCTGCATAAGGTAGGGACACAATAAGAAAGATGCTGAATGGATATTAACGTTCAGCATCTTTTTTTTTTTGTAGGAAGAGATTCGAACGCTAGATTGGGAAAAAGCAAAACGGAGTTGTTAAAAATGGTTTTTTTTACACCAACTCTGATTAGTTTGGGAATCATTTTTGGGGCGAGTCAAATCGGTTTGAACAGGCAATGTGGATGCTTGTGGGTAATATCTTTCTTATAGTTAATTAAAAAAATGAAGCTGCCTCTAATCATACTTGAAGGCCCGTAATAGTTAAAGAAAAACTCCTGCTATCAAGGCCAATCATTTATACTGATTATTGATGTCCAATAAAAAGGGGGATTTTCAATTGGATACTAATTTTAAAGAACGTTTGGCCGCCTATATGAATGATTTGATGATGACATTGGGTGCGACCATTTTTTTATCCATCGGATCTTTAGGATTGATGGGATTGATTGCCATCTTTTTCTCAAAATCGGAAAATGTGAATACTGTTTTTCTCTGGATGATTGTATTCTTTCTGTTTCCAGTTCTTCTCGGTGCGATGCAATTTACATATGGAGCTTCCTTTAAGGTGAAGCAACGAAAGCTGTTTTCGCAAAAAGTGGATGTTCTTTTTGACTTTTCCCAAACCCGTGGGCAAAAACGCCAACAGCTTAGAGTCAAGGGGACACAATGGCAGTGCTTTTTACATTGGTTTCTACATTATGGCATCATCAGCATGCTTGTTTATGCAAGTAGCTTAGCTTCGATGGTTGTAAACTCGTTCAACAACGTTTTTACGGGGATCACCTGCTTATATATCGTGTTTTTGCTTGTGAACGGCATCATATTTTACCGAGCCTCTCCCAGCAAATCGCTGATTGAAAGAATAACTGGCACCGAGATAGTCGAGGTGGAATAAGGGAAGGCGACAGGTGTTGTTCCTTGATAAATATATTTCGTCTCCTTGGACAAACTTATTTTGTGAACTGAAAAGTCAAGGAGGAGATTGAGATGGTTAATGATCCTAAACAGGAAATGGAACGCATATGGAACCAAACATGTGGTTCGTGGGAAAACTGTAATGAGGAAAACATTCAGTCTTTTTTATCACAATGTGAGGAAAAGAGCATCGACCCACAATATTGCATGAGTTGGGTTGAGCAGCACAGCAACCAAATTCCGAATTGGTCAGATGTTTCAAAAGTTTCTCTTGAATGGGTGAATGAACATACATCAACCGGTGGACCTTTTAGCGGGAGAGAACCTCAATAAAGAGGAGACATTGTTCTCTTCTTTATTATGCTAAAACTACCACCTTTATTTTGTTGAAATAATAGTGACTGGAGGTGCTGTGATGGAAAATAAAAATGCTAACTCCCCAAAAGAAATTCAGTATAGTATTTGGGATACAAGAACAAAAGAAATGCCTAAAGCTCCTACGATTAAAAAGGGCATTGATCGAGTCACCATGGCATCGGATATCGAAGATAAAAACGAATAAAGTAAAAGATGTTGTCTAGAATTTATCCACCTAACCTTTATGGAGGGAAAAGCTTTGACCGAAACACCTAACGATCGTTTTCATTTTAGCCTTGAAAATGAAGAAGGACAGCTTGTGGTGAAAGGAGAAATTAGCGGTACTGCGGCAGTCCCATCTTTAGATGATTTAAAGTTTCATGCCGTGATTGCACTATTACATTCAATTGATAAAAAGAACTTCAGTGAAGTAGACAAATTGCATCTTTTTGATCAAGCCATAAACGAAATACAAGAAACCATTACCGAAATGAAGAAACATGTTCAATTCCAGGGTGAAAAGAGATAAAAATCAACCGGCATACAGGCAGAGAGTAGTAATTTTTTTAAAAAAAGGTGTCCTTAGTAAAAATGATAATAGTCTCTTTAGGGGGAAGAGTACTCGCTGAATGAGTGTTTTTCCTTTTTTTCTATTTTGAGTTTGCGATTCTATTTTCTATTCTATCAATCTATATGCTTAGTCCATTTTTCCTGTACCTTACTAGCAAACAAGACTTTCCACTTATTTACAATAGGATAATAGATTGATATATTCCTTTTAATAAGTCTTAGTAGGAGGTACTAAATGGAAAAATGGTTGAATAAATGGCTGTTGTTGCTAACGGCAATTGTTTTGACAGGTAGTTTGTATGCGATTCCAACTGAAGCGGCGGGGAACCAATATAACCCTGTTGTCGAACGTGTCTTATCCGTTGATATTGAAGAAGCAACGATTTTTGAATTGCAGCACGCGTTGCAAAGCGGCAAGTTAACTTCCGAGGAATTGGTTCAATTTTACCTTGAAAGAATTGAAGCGTATGATGACACTATTAACTCGATTATTACGGTTGATGAAGATGTGTTAGAAGAAGCAAGACAGCTTGATCAAGAGCGCAAAGCTGGGAAAGTTCGTGGCAGTTTGCACGGAATTCCTGTTATTTTGAAAGACAACTACGATACCTACGATATGCCTACCACAGCAGGATCTCTCTCCCTTGAAAATTCAATTCCTTTAGATGATGCTTATCAAACGAAAAGATTGCGAGAAGAAGGCGCGATTATTTTAGGAAAAGCCAATCTTCATGAATTTGCCTTCGGTTTCCAAACCATCAGTTCTCTGGGTGGACAAACGTATAATCCATATGATGTGACTCGATATCCTGGCGGTTCTAGTGGTGGTACTGCTGCGGCAGTGGCTGCCAATTTTGTAACAGTTGGGTTAGGAACTGATACAGGTGGGTCGATTCGGATTCCATCTTCTTTTAATAACCTAGTAGGAATACGGCCAACCATCGGACTTGCCAGTCGGGACGGAATTATTCCATTAGCACTCACGCAGGATGTTGGTGGACCGATTGCTCGCACGGTCGAAGATGCGGCCGTTGTGCTTGATGCAATTGCAGGCTATGACCCGGCGGACCCAACGACAGAAAACAGCATCGGGAATGTGCCAAAAACGTACACGCATTACTTAAAGAAA